>Ga0210056_1002922_pt1 | contig 14112 bp, 17 predicted proteins | sample CryGeyCG2014_080_2_FD_183965 | JGI IMG/M metagenome (GOLD analysis project Ga0210056, IMG submission 183965) | Groundwater microbial communities from aquifer - Crystal Geyser CG07_land_8/20/14_0.80 (SPAdes) (version 2) | ecosystem: Environmental > Aquatic > Deep subsurface > Groundwater | place... | reverse complement strand
GTATTTACGGTTAAAAATGACGGCAACGTCGGCATCGGGACGACGAATCCACAGGCAAAATTGGATGTTGTTGGTACGGTTCGAATGCCTGGCTTTTTATTAACCGGAAATAGTGCTACGATGAATTTATCCGCAGGAGCGACTTATACGGTTTTAGCTTGGGCAACTTATTTTACGTGTGGGGATTTTGCGACTACTTTGAATTTAGATGGAGCTAATGTAAAGACATACGCAGGAGCTGGTGGAGACAGTGACGGATGCGACCAAAATACTATAATGGTGCGAAGGACTGGGGTTACTGGTGGGACTCATACTTGGTCTTTTAATAAAGGTAGCCAATGGGATTTTATGTGGATAGCATTTAGGGAGTAAAGGAAAAATGGGGTCAACTCTGTTTTTCTGAATTTGTTTGACTTTTAATTTTTGCTGTAGTAAGATAAAACTGTATGAAGAAAAAGATTAAAAAGAAAATTTTAAATTACACCGTTATTTTTGAACCGGCTGAAGAAGGTGGGTTTATTGTTCACGTTCCTATTCTGCCTGGTTGCCACACCCAAGGTGAAACTTTAGACGAGAGTTATCGAATGGCTCAAGATGCTATTTTTGGTTATATTAACACTCTCCAGGATTTAAAAGAGGAAATTCCAAAAGAAGCAGAGACTTCAATAATCGCTAAAATTCCGGTGAGAGTCTAAACCCCGTTAGAAAAGATGGAGTTTTTGCCTTCTTTTCTAACAATAAAAGGTAAGGGGGTTTATATCCATTTTCACCTAAGAGAAATAATTTTCTAACGGGGTAAATGAAATTACCTTCAATTAAGCCAAGAGAACTAATTAAAGTTCTAAAGAAATTGAATTGTTTTGAAAAAAGACAAACAGGTAGTCACCTGATTTTTTGTTGTCCAAATCAACGAAAAATTATTTTAGTTCCTATTCATCCTCGAGATCTCAAAAAAGGATTAGTTCATTCCATTCGTAAAGAATTGGATTTAACAATTGAGGAGTTTACAAGATTGTTAAAAGATTGTTGACAAGTGTTAAGATTTAAAACCCGGAGTCAAACCTTCTTTGTCAACAAATTTGACCTTCAATTCTTGTCTGTCTGATGAATTGGGGAAAATTGGGGGCAACTCTGTTTTTCTTACACAAGTGGGGGAAAATGGGATCAACTCTGTTTTTCTGAATTTGTTTGACTTTTAATTTTTGAGTGTGATAAGATAAAATATATGACTACAATAACTATTCCTAAAAAAGAACTAAAAACAATAGTTAAAGAGAGCATCCGGGAAATCCTTGAACAAGAATCAATGAAATTCCGAGCTTTGTTTATGCCTTTGGTATCTCGGAAGGAACAGAGAGACATTGAAAAGCGTTACGGCAAACCTTCTCGAAAGATAACGAAATCAACAGAGATTAAAATATGAACTAGCGCATTGACTTCTCTGCGAGTTCTCTAAAATTCCTCAAGCAAAATAATCTTGAGGAAGATTTTGTTATTGATAAAATAAAGCTTGCTTTGCGAAAATTTAAAGGGGAAGATATAAATATTAATATCAAAAAACTTAGAGGAGAATGGGAAGGATTTTATAGAATTCGTTATGGCCGGTTGAGAATTATTGTTGAGTTTCAATTTGAACAAAATCGAGCATATATTGAAGAAATTGACTGGCGAGGCAGTGTGTATAAGTAAGGTTTAGCCGCCGCTGGACAGCCGGTAAAATAAATATTTTCGGTTATTGATTTTTATTTTTGATTATGTTAAGCTAATTAGCGTATGAAATATTTAGTAATTATACACAAAAGTAAATATGGCTACGATGTTCATGTGCCGGCTATTCCCGGGTGTCATAGCCAAGGAGCCACCGAAAAAGAAGCATTAGAAAATATTCAAGATGCCATTTTAACTTATCTTGAGATGGAAGAAGCCGAGCTTAAAGGAGCAAAAGTGAGAGAAGTTGAAGTTGTTTTTGCTTAATCATTTTTTATGCTTTTTACGGATGTATCTTCTGAACGAGCAGTAAATGTTTTTAAAAAGATTGGTTTTTGGATTTCAAAAAGGGGAGGTAAGCATCTTGGCATGGCTAATGGCATGAGGAGAATTATTATCCCTCGCCAGCGCAGATTAAACCCTTATACTTTAAAAGGAATTATTCGTGATGCCGGACTTACTGATGAAGAATTCAAAAAACTCTTGTAGAAATTCTATTGAGGTTGAACCTCCATATAAAAATTATTTTCGGTTATTGATTTTTATTTTTTAATATGTTAGCATGAAAATAACTCCTAACCGGGAGTTTTTTGCTATAATAGAGTTAAGGTTGGTTCCCGCCCCTGTGGTGAAATGGATATCACGCGACGCTTCGGACGTTGAATTCCGGGTTCGAATCCTGGCGGGGGCACCAAAGTAAATTAAAAATTTGGCTGGGTAGCTCAGTTGGTTAGAGCGTGGCACTCATAACGCCAAGGTCGAGAGTTCAAGCCTCTCCCCAGCCACAAAAGTTATTAAGCGCTGTTAGCTCAATTGGTAGAGCAGATCCCTCTTAAGGATAAGGTTACAGGTTCGATTCCTGTACAGCGCACAAATAAAAAAGAAGGCTTTAAAGCCTTCTTTTTAGTTTATAGATTTTTTATCTGCCTTTAAGCGCGTCTTTTAAAGTTTTGCCGGTTTTGAATTTTGCCACCGTTACCTGCGGAATCTGGATGCGTTCGCTCGGCCTTTGCGGATTGACGCCGCCGCGAGCATGTCGGGTTTTGGCCATAAAAGTGCCGAAGCCGGTTATGGTAACTTCGTTGCCGGCTTTTAATTCGGCAACGATGGTGGCGACCAAAGTTTCAATCATGTCTTCGGCCTGTTTTTTGGTCACGGCCGCCTCGCTCGCGATTTTTTCGATTAAGCCTGCTTTGTTCATAGATTTAAAATTTACCCCTGTTAAATAAATTCGCTTTCAGCGAATTTCCGCGGAGCGGATTTAACGGGGTGAATTTATTATATTAATATATTTAGTTATTGGTTTTAGGGTAACGGCTTTTTTAGTTTTCGGGTTGATGGTAAGGGCGACGGCGTTTAAAACCGCGTGGCCGCTCTCCGGGATAACATGCGGCGTTTTGATTTGGGTTAAAAAAGTTTTAATGATGCCGTCCTTTTCCACGCCGATGACGCCGTCGGCCAGACCGGTTAGTCCCGTGTCGGTGATGAGCGCCGTTCCGGCCGGGGAAATCCGCGCGTCCGCGGTCATGACATGGGTATGCGTGCCTAAAATCGCCGAAACTTTGCCGTCCAAGAAATGCCCTAAAGCGATTTTTTCCGAAGTGGCTTCGGCGTGCATATCAATAATTATAGCAGATATATTTTTATTGGCAAGATTAGACAAAATATTATCGGCTTCATGGAAGGGGCTGTCGTGGTCGGCTGACATAAAAACCTGTCCGATTAAGCTCGCGAGCAGTATTTTATGCCCACTTTTTTCAATTATCATTTGGCCCTTGCCCGGAGCGCTTTTTGAATAATTGGCCGGCCGGAGCAAGGGCAGGCCACTGTCATATAAATTAAGATAAGCCGTGTTGCCGAAGCAATGGTCGCCGCCGGTAAAAGCGTCAATGCCGGCTGCCAGCATTTCTTTAATGGTGGGTTCGGATACGCCGTTGCCGTGCGCCAGGTTATCCGCGTTGGCGATAACCAAATCAGGCTTGTGCTCTTTTATTAAATCAGGCAAAAGCTCTTGGACCGCTCGCCGGCCGATTTTACCGTTAATTTCGCCAATGAATAAGATGGAAAGCATAGATTTATTGGCCCCTTTAATAAAGGGGCCGCCCGTAGGGCGGGGGATTTTTAAGATAGTCAAGAAAAATAAACATTTAAAATCCCCCTAACCCCCTTTGTTAAAGGGGGTAATTTAATTTATCTCGCGTATTCGGTTACCCGCATTTCCCTGATGACGTTAACTTTAATTTCGCCCGGATATTTTAATTCCTGTTCAATTTTTTGCGCGATGTCTTTGGCTAAGTTGTGCGCGGCCAGGTCGTCGATTTTTTCCGGTGTGACGAAAACCCTTACTTCGCGGCCGGCTTGGATGGCGTAAGCTTTTTCAATGCCTTCAAAAGCCATGGCGATTTTTTCCAGTTCTTCCAGGCGCTGGATGTATTGTTCAAAAGTATCGCGGCGCGCGCCCGGCCTGGCCGCCGAGATGGCGTCCGCCACTTTAACGATGACGGAAATCAGTCCGTCGGGCCGGTCGTCATGATGAGTTAGAATCGGGGCGATGACTTCTTCGGTCAAGCCGAATTTCTTGCCGATATTGGCGCCGATTTCCGGATGCGTGCCCTGAACCTCGTGGTCAACCGCTTTGCCGATGTCATGCAGGAGGCCGCCTTTTTTCGCCAGGGTGACGTCCGTGCCCAGCTCTTCGGCCAAGAGCGCGGACAGGTGCGCCACTTCTACCGAATGCCTTAAAGCGTTTTGCCCATAGCTGGTGCGGTATTTAAGGCGTCCGATAATCTGCACCAGTTTGGGGTCAAAACCGGTGACGCCGACTTCATACATGGCTTCTTCGCCGGCTTTTTTTATGTCCAGGGCCAGTTCTTCTTTGGCCTGCTTGATGGCGTCTTCAATTTTAGTCGGGTGGATGCGGCCGTCTTTAATTAAATGGTCCAATGTCCGTTTGGCCACATGGCGCCTGATGGGCGAAAAACCGGAAATGGTGATGGCGTTGGGCGTGTCGTCCACGATGATTTCCACGCCGGTGAGCTGTTCGATGACTTTAATATTCCGGCCTTCGCGGCCGATGATGCGGCCCTTCATTTCATCGTTAGGCAGGTCAACCGTGGTGGTGGTGATTTCCGTGGCGAAGGTGGAAGCCAGCCGCTGCATGGCGCCGGACATTAAGTCGCGCGCTTTTTCGTCCAGACTTTCCGAAGATTCCTTCTCCAGCTTGTTGATGCGCGCGACCAAATCGTCCTTGATTTCGCTTTCAACGTTTTTAAACAGCACCTGTTTGGCCTCTTCGCGGGTCATGGAGGCGATTTTTTCCAATTTGGCCAATTGCTCGTCGCGAATGGCCTTGATTTTTTCTTTGACCTCTTCAACCTTGCTGACTTTGTCGTAAAGCTGCTGCTGCTTGTCCTGCAGTTCCAGAAGTTTTTGGGAAAACACGGTTTCGCGCTTTTCCAGGCGCGCCTGCAGGCCGCTCAATTCCTGGCGGCGCTTATCGTCTTCCCGCTTGGCCTCTTCAATGATTTTCAAGGCTTTGTCCTGGGCGGCGAGCATCAGCTCTTTTTGTTTGGCTTTAGCGTCGTTTAAGATTTTCTCCGCGCGCGCTTCGGCGCTGGAAACTTCGGATAAAGCGCGTTTTTTTCTGATGTAGTAGCCAACAAAAAAACCGCCGATTACGGCCAGAACGCCAATAATTGCGTAATACATAAGTTGGTATTCCAGCGCCGGAGGTCAATTTTTCACAAATAAAACAAGACCAAATTTATTTTAGTTTGGGCAAAATATTTTGAGAGTAGCTTGTAGTTTTAGAAGAATTGCTAAGTACCACAAAATTGCGAATCTAAAAGTAAAATTTAATCCCGTCCAAATTATCCGTAATCCCCAGTGAAATATTCGCTAAGCGAATTTCACGGGGCAGGCTGTCCGACGACTGGAAATAATTATTAATTATTTTTACCCCGTGAAATCCAGCTAAAGCTGGAATTTTGCCGAGAGGCAAAATTATTTCACCGGGTGAACAAGATTTAGTTTAACATAAGTGCGGCGGTTTGGTCAAGGGCGGCATTTCCCCTCTCCTTGCCAAGGGGAGAAATTAACCTCCCCGCCTACGCCGACCCGCCTGCGCGCAACGCGCGGGCAGGGGCTTCGGCGGACAAGCCTAACCCTCCTTTGAAAGGAGGGCAGACCTCACCCCGCCCTCTCCTTAGTAAGGAGAGGGTAATCGGCAGCAGTATGCGGGGCAGGAGGAGTAGATTATTTTGAAAGCTCTCTCCTCAAATAAATCAGCTCTTCGCTAAGCGCCCCGCATGCTTTTGCCGGTAGGCAATGAAAACCGCCAGTTCTAACCGGCGGTTTTCATTTTTGGCTATTGACAGCTATTTTTGAATAATGTATAATGGAAGTAAGATAATTTATTACTTGCATCAAACATATTTCTATGGATAATTTAATTGCCAAATTATACCAATCTTCTAAGACAGTCCTGACTAATAAGGATCTGGCTTTACTTTGGCAGGAAACCAGCGCGGATAATCTAAAAGCCAAGATTGCCTATTATGTTAAACAGGGTACTTTAATTCGCCTGACCAGAGCCGTTTTTGCCAAGGACAAAAATTATAATCCGAAAGAATTGGCAACCAGCCTTTATACTCCCTCGTATATCAGTTTTGAAACGGCGCTTAGGGAAGCCGGTATTATTTTTCAGCACTACGAGACGATTTTTGCCGCCGGTCCATGGCCAAAAACCATGACCATTGATAAAACGGCAATTACTTTTAGAAAACTAAAAGATACGGTTTTGTTTAGTCCGGCGGGCGTGGATAATCAAGATAATTACGGCCTGGCCTCGCCGGAACGGGCTTTTTTGGATATGATTTACCTCTTTCCGGAATATTATTTTGACAATCTCCGCTCTATTGATTGGGAAAAATGTTTTGAACTGGTAAAAATATACGGCAACAGCCAGTTAATTGAACGATTAAAAAATTATCAAAAAAAATATGCTCAATAGGGAAAAACATCAACTCATCATGGGCCGAATTCTGCGCGATATTTACGCCGATATCGTAATTGCTCCTCGGCTTGTCTTCAAGGGCGGAACTTGCGCCTATCTGTTTTATGATCTGCCCCGTTTTTCGGTAGATCTTGATTTTGATTTGCTTCAGGGAGATGAAGCTGATCAAAGATTATTCTTTGGGGCGGTTAAAAAGATTTTAGAACAGTATGGAGAAATTAAGGATAAGCGCATTAAACGAAATACGATTTTTTTTCTATTATCCTATGGCGACGCCGATCATAATATTAAAATTGAAGTGAATATCAGAATGCGTCTGCCGGCAATGCCAAACCGCTTTGAGCTGAAAGAATATTTAGGAATCTCCATACTGGCTGCTAAAAAATCCTATCTTCTCGCCGGAAAACTCGCCGCGCTTACTTTGCGCGGCCAAACTGCCATGCGCGACATCTACGATATCTGGCATTTTGCTAAAAATAATTGGGAGATTGACGCTGAAGCGCTTAAAATATTAACCGGCAAAAGTCTTAAGGAACATCTCGCCGAGTGTATTGCCCTAATTGAGCAGGTTAAAGATAATCAGATTACGCAAGGTCTGGGCGAGCTTATAAGCGAGAAAGATAAGGCCTGGGTTAAAACTCATTTAAGAGAAGAGACAATTTTTTTGCTTAAAAATTATCTGGCGGCATTAAAATAATAAATGAGTTAGCGGCAAAAAATACGCTCCGAAGCGGAGCGTATTTTAAAATGCAATTTAATGTTTAACTAAAATTTTTTGAATTCCGCAGACATGTAATTAATATAGCAAAAATAATATTAAAAATCAATTATAATATTTTAGAGGAGCCAGTTTGCGGTTTAAACATAGCTCCCCATCTTTTCCGAAATTATAATTTCTGGATTCCTGCTTTTACAGGAATGACAATAAATAAAATCCCCCTAACCCCCTTTGTTAAAGGGGGTAATTATTTTAAAATCACCTTATCTACTATGCCGTATTTAACCGCTTCGTCCGCGCTCATGAAACGGTCGCGGTCAGTGTCTTTTTCAATCGTGGCGATGGGCTGGCCCGTATGCTTGGCTAAAATTTTATTGAGTTTTTCCCTGACTTTTAAGATATGCTCGGAATGAATTTTAATGTCCGAGGCTTGGCCTTCAAAGCCGCCCATGACCTGGTGGATTAAAATTTCCGAATTGGGGAGAGAAAAGCGCTTGCCTTTGGCTCCGGCGGCCAAGAGTACCGCGCCCATGGAAGCGGCCAGGCCCACGCAAATGGTGGAGACGTCGGCCTTGACGTACTGCATGGTGTCGTAAATCGCCAGGCCGGCCGTGACCGAGCCGCCCGGAGTGTTAACGTAGAATTTAATGTCTTTGTCTTTGTTTTCCGCGTCCAAAAATAAAAATTGGGCGATGATAATGTTGGCCGTATGGTCGGTAATGGGCTCGCCCAAGAAAATGATGCGGTCTTTTAAAAGGCGGGAATAGATATCATAAGCCCGCTCAATTTGCCCGGATTTTTCTATGACAGTGGGAATTAAGGGCATAAATTTGAAGTTAGAATTTATGAATAGATTTTAGTTAATTTGGAGGGGAATGTCAACTAAACTATTGTCCAGCCGTTTTCTGTTTTCTGCAATGAGCCGGTAACTGTAAACCCGGCGGCTTTGGCATGCCCGCCGCCGCCCAAGGCGCGCGCCAATTTTGAAATGTCAACATTAGGTTTGGCGGTGCGCAAATTGCCTTTGATAATTCCCTCCGGCAGTTCCCTTAAAATCATTAGCCCGTTGACCCGGTCCAAGTTGCTCAAAAAGCCGGCCAGGCCTTCAAGCTCTTCTTCGGCCATTTCCAAAGGCACGTCTTCGGGCTCTAAAATCGTGTAAGCGAAATTGTAAATTTTATTTATTTTTAAGTTGGACAGGGCTTTGCCCCAGGCTTTCATGGAAGCGATTGATTTGTTGCGCCAGGTATTTTCCATAATCTGCGGCAGGCGCGCGCCTTTGGCCAGCATCTCCGAAGCGATATTGATGGTTTGGGGCGAAGTTGAGGGATAAAGAAAATTGCCCGTGTCGGTCAGGATGCCGGCCAACAGGCAATTAGCCAAATTTTTATTAATTCTAATTTTATTGGCTTTAAGGAAATAATACAAAATTTCCGTGGTGGCGGCCGCGGCCGAGTCGCGGATTTCCAGGTCGGCGTAACTTTTGATTTTGGGATGGTGGTCAATTTCCAAAACCAACTGGTTCGGGCGGCGGCCTAAGATTTCTTTGTCTAGCTTTGTTCGTTCCACCACGCTGCAATCCAAGACAATAATCAGGTCAAAATTAAAGTTTTCATAATTGGTTTTAAATTCATCCAGGTGCGGCAAAAAATTTAGCGGATAATTAATCCGGTCATGGCAGTAAAGCTCGTATTTTTTTCCGGCCAGTTCTAAAATTTCCGCCAGCGCGGCCGCCGAAGCCACGGCGTCCCCATCCGGATGCTCGTGAGTGGCGACGAGAATATTGTTGGCGGATTTTATTAAATTATAGGCTTTAATGAAAATTGAATTATCCATAGTTATTTGTCCTCTTCTTTTATTTTTTTCAGCACCTCTTCAATCTCCGCCGCTTTGCTTTCGGTCGTATCAAGCGTCCAGTTAAATTTAGGAATCTGCCTGATTTTTAATTTTTTTCTCAAGATTTGGCTGAACCGGCTGGCGTGGCGGCGTAAGTTTTCCAGCGCCGTGCCGGCGTATTTTTCCGGCAGGACCGAAACCGCGATACGCGCGTATTTTAAATCCGGCGAGCATAGAACATAACTCACCGTGATTAGGCCGTTGTTGAGATTAATTTCTTTAATGATTAAATTGGCCAGTTCTTCTCTCAATTGGTCGTTAAGCTGTTCAATTCTTCTCATTATTTTTTGATCCGCTCCATTTTGTAAACCGGTAGTATATCATTAATTTGTATTACGGGCTTGCCTTCGTAACTTAGGCCGCATTCCTGGTTGGTTTCCACTACGCTGGTATCCTGTTTGGCGATTTGCAATTTAATTAATTTGCCTTGGGCGATAATCTGCTTGTCGCGCAGGACTTCAACCAGCGAGCCGGCTTCAACTCGGCCGTCGAGCACCCGGCCGCCCACGATTTGGCCATTTTTTTCCGTGCGAAATACGGCCAGTACTTTAAGACGGCCTAAATCTACCCGTTTAAGCTCTTGCTCAATCAGGCCGTCCACTTCAGCTTTAAGATCATTAATCAATTCGTAAATTATTTTATAGCATTTGACCGCCACGTTTTTTTCGCGCGCTAGCCTCAAGGCCAGCGGCGTGATTTGCACGTTAAAGCCCAGAATTTTTGCCGAACTGGCTTCGGCCCGGGCGATATCTCCTTCGGTAATGTTGCCTAAACCCTTATTTAGAATATTTATTTTGACTTCCGGCGTCTCGATTTTGGCCAGCGCGCCTTCAATGGCTTCGCCTGAACCCAAGACGTCGCTTTTGATGACCAAGTTGATGTTTTTGGCGGCGATGGTTTCTTTTTTTTCTTCGTCTGGCTTTATATTTTCCTGGCCCGTAAAGACGGTTTTTTTAATTTTAATCTTTTTGCCTTGGCCGACTTGCATGATGTCGCCCACGGCCGGAGCGGATTTTAGGCCGATGATTTTTACCGGCGTTGACGGCTCGGCTTCCGCCAGGCTTCTGCCTAAATGGTCGGCCATGGCCCTGACTTTGCCGTAATCAATGCCATTAAAACTTAGCGGGTCGCCGACGCGCAGGGTGCCGTTTTGGATTAAGACCGTGGCGACCGGACCCTGGCCGCGGTCAAGGTGGGATTCAATGATGGTGCCGGTGGCGACCGCGTCCGGATTGGCCTTAATGTTGGCTTGTTCCATTTCCGCGGTTAAGAGCAGCATATCTAACAGTTCGGTGATGCCCAGATTATTTTTGGCTGAAATCGGCAGGCAGGTGATTTTACCTCCCCAATCTTCAGGCAAAACATTAAGCTGTTCGCTTAATTCTCTTTTGGCCATATCAATATTGGCTTCAGGTTTGTCAATTTTGTTAATCGCTACGACAAAAGGGATTTTAGCCGCTTCAATAATGCGGTAGGCTTCAACCGTCTGCGGTTTGACGCCGTCGTCAGCCGCCACCACTAAAATGGCGATGTCGGCGATGCGGGCGCCGCGGTTTCTCATGGCGGTAAAAGCTTCATGCCCGGGCGTGTCAATGAAAGTTATGATTTTGCCTTCATGGGTAATCTGGTAGGCGCCGATGTGCTGGGTGATGCCGCCGGCTTCGCCCGCCACCACGTTGGTTTTGCGGATGGCGTCCAGGAGCTTGGTTTTGCCATGGTCAACGTGTCCCATGACCACCACCACGGGCGGCCGGGACTTTAAGTCGGCTTCGGTTTCTTGGCTCAAGGCTTGCTTAAGCGCGTCGGTTTCCGGTCCGGCCGCTTCGGTTTCGGCTTGGGCCGGAATAATATTCAAGCCTAAATCCGCGCCGATAATGGCCGCGGTGTCAAAATCAATTTTTTCGTTAAGCGAGCTGAAAATGCTGTTTTTCATGAGTTCGGCCAGAACCCGGTTCACTGGTACGCCGGTGGTGGCGGCGAAATCTCTTACCGTAATGAAGACCGGGATTTTTATCTGTTTTTTTTCCGTGGCAGTTGCGGCCGGCGCCACGGTTTCTATTTTCTCGGCCTGAAGTTTGGTTTCCAGCTGCTTATTTAAAATCGACCACTGACTGATGATGCGCTGGGCGATTTTATCGTCAACCTTAATGGCTTTTTGCCCAATATCAAAACCGACCTGCGGCAGTTTATCGCGCAGTTCCTGGGTCGGCACTCTTAAAATTCTGGCCAGTTCGGTGATGTTCATTGCGTTTATCGTCATTGCGAGGAGCGAATGAATCCGCCAGCTGGCGGAGTAATGAGCGACGCGGCAATCTCTGGTTCAACACCACATACGTGGATTTTTACCGGAGATTGCTTCGCTCCCTTCAGTCGCTCGCAATGACAATTTAATTTTTTAACTTTACAATAATTTTAGCGAAAAGTCAATTGATTTTGCCGGTTTTTATCAATCAGGCAAAAGATGTTATAATAATGTATATGCCAAAAACAAAAATCCTAAAATTCCCCGCTGGCTTTCTTTGGGGCGCGTCCACTTCGGCTTATCAGGTTGAAGGCGGGAATGTTAACGATTGGAGCCAGTGGGAAGAGGCCAATGCTGATCGCTTAGTCAAACAAGCTAAAACGTATTGGCAGCCGTGGCAAAAAGAAAAATTTCCGGAAATGTTTGAGCGCGATAATTATTTTTGCGGCCAGGCTTGCGATTCATATAATCGGTACGAAGAAGATTTTGATTTGGTAAAAAATTTAAACTGCGGCGCTTATCGAATGGGCCTGGAATGGTCGCGTCTTGAGCCAAGGCCGGGCAGGTTTAAGATGGCAGAAATTGAACATTATCGCAAAGTGCTAATGGCGGCCAAGGCCAGAAATTTAAAAATATTTTTAACTTTGTGGCATTGGACCAACCCGGCCTGGTTAGTTAAGCGGGGCGGCTGGGTAAATAAAGACGTTAGAAAATATTTTTCCCGCTATACAGAATTAATTGTTAATGAGTTGGGGGATTTGGTAGATTTTTGGGTAACCCTGAATGAGCCAATGATGATCGTCGGCCATGGTTATTTAGACGGCAAATTTCCGCCCAATAAAAAATTCAGCCCGGCCTTATTTAAAGTTTTTAATAATTTTGTGGCCGTTCATAAAGATTGTTATAAAATAATTCATCAAAAATTCCCCGACGCCAAAGTCAGCCTGACCATGACCACCGGCGCTTTCACTCCGGCCAATAAATATAATTTGCTTGAAATAATAATGGTGAAGCTGGCTAATTATTTTCGCAACGACTGGTTTTTAAATCGGATAAAAGGCTATTTTGATTTTTTGGGAGTAAATTGGTATCATTATGACCGCTTAGTCTGGTATCCGCCGTTTAGAAAAAATTTGAATGAAAAAGTTACCGACCGAGGCTGGGAAATTTATCCCAAAGGCATCTATCTGGTTTTAAAAAATTATCAGAAATACCGGAAACCGATTTATGTTTTAGAAAACGGCATCGCCGACGCCGACGACAAACTAAGGCCTGATTTTATAAAAGAGCATTTGGCTTATGTTCATCAGGCGATTTCTCAAGGCGTAGAGGTTTGCGGGTATTTTTATTGGTCGCTTCTGGATAATTTTGAATGGGCCGAAGGCTGGTGGCCCAAATTCGGCTTATACGCGGTTGACCGAAAAACTTTTAAGCGAACCGCCCGCGAGAGCGCCAAAGTTTACGCCCAGATTTGCAAAAATAATCAAATTGAGGTAGGTTGATTTATAATGAAATGGATTCCCGCTTTCGCGGGAATGACAAAATATTTTATGCCATACAGAACCAATTACGGCGATCTGCCGAAAATTTATTCTCAACTGGCAACCGCCAAGGTCGTAATTTTACCAGTGTCTTACGACGGCACTTCAACCTGGGGCAAGGGCGCGGATAAAGGCCCGGCAGCGATTATTGAAGCTTCGGCCAATCTGGAATTATATGATATAGAAACCGACTCGGAAGTTTACAAAAAAAATATTTTTACCGCCGAGCCGATAATGGGGAACGGCGCGCCGGAAAAAATGGCTGAAAAAGTTAAAGCCGCCGTGGCCGGCTTTTTAAAAAAAGATAAATTGGTGGTAACGCTCGGCGGCGAGCATTCCATCACGGTCGGCGCGGTGGCGGCTTATGCCGAGAAATATAAAAATTTATCGGTTTTGCAATTGGATGCGCACGCTGATTTAAGGCCGGAGTATCAAGGGTGGAAATACAGCCACGCCAGCGCAATGTCGCGCGTGCGTGAAATTTGCCCGATCGTCCAGGTCGGCATCAGAAGCCTGGATATCATTGAAAAGCCGTTTTTAGAAAAGGGCAGAGTGTTTTATGCGGAAAATATTTGTAACAAAACCGACTGGCACGATAAAGCCATCGGCAAGTTGACCGATAAAGTGTATGTTACCATTGACCTGGACGTGTTTGACCCGGGCATTCTGCCGTCAACCGGTACGCCCGAACCGGGCGGCCTGGGCTGGTACCGGGTTTTGGAATTTTTAAAAAAAGTCAGTCAGAAAAAAAATATCGTAGGTTTTGACGTGGTGGAATTATGCCCGAATAAAAACGAGAGGTCGTCCGATTTTTTGGCCGCCAAGTTGATTTATAAATTATTAAGCTATAAATTTAGTAAGCAATAAAAATACCTATAAATTAAATCAAGTGTTTAGATATTAGCGGATGTTTCAGTGGTTCATTACATTGATATCATATCAGCGCATCAGTCAAACAGCGGTAGGACACTAAAGTTTCCTATCGTAACGATTT
>Ga0210056_1002919_pt1 | contig 14123 bp, 14 predicted proteins | sample CryGeyCG2014_080_2_FD_183965 | JGI IMG/M metagenome (GOLD analysis project Ga0210056, IMG submission 183965) | Groundwater microbial communities from aquifer - Crystal Geyser CG07_land_8/20/14_0.80 (SPAdes) (version 2) | ecosystem: Environmental > Aquatic > Deep subsurface > Groundwater | place... | reverse complement strand
GAGCAGAGAAGCAGTGGTTTATGTGACGGCGGATCAACTTTCTTTAGCCATTGGCAAGGAAGGGCAGAATGTCAGGCTGGCGGCCAAATTAACCGGCTGGAAGATAGATATTGTGGAAGATAAATTGGAAGAAGAGAAAAAGCAGGAAGACAAAGCAGAAGACAAACAAGAAAAAAAGCAGGAGATTAATTAATTGACCTAACGCAATCTACCTATTGTCATTGCGAGGAGGAGCGAAGCGACGACGTCGCGCAATCTCGTAGCTAATACTATTTGCCACGGGATCGCGACGCTCCTCCCGACGCAAGGTCGGGAGTCGCTCGCGATGACAGTATTATTGATGTTATTTTTTGCTATTTACATAACATTACTAATTAATTTAAAGTAAAAAATTATGATATTTCCAGGTATATTCGGTATATTCGCGAGCCCAGAAAGGGGCCACAATCCTGATAAAAATCCTTTAGATGGAGTTGGAGACAGAGTGGCAGAGCTGAAAAAAAATATTGCACAGAATAAAAATTCTTTGGATGGAGACAGGGTGGTAGAGCTGGAGAAAAAGATTACACAGACAAAAGAGAGAATAAATGAACTGATAAATCGTAATAAAGATGATCTGACAGCAACGGAGTGTATGGGCATAGACCATGAGATAAATGAATTAAAAGACCAGTTGTTAAGGTTTTCAAATTTATTGGAAAAATTACCAAAAGGAAAATAATAGTATTATTTAATTTTAAAACCCCCCCGACGTAAAATGAACTGGGACCCAAAAAGTAGACACTAATAAGTGCCTACTTTTTTATTGAACGATTTATGTATATAATAAAAATAATCAACTAAAGAATAAATATATGTTTAACCAAGAACAAATCAAAGAGCTATTAAAGAATAAAAATGTTGATAAGTGCAGTCCTAAATCAATTACCTACAATGGGGAATTTAAGATAGAGGCTGTTAGAAAGTATTACCATGAGGGATATGGCCCCAGTATGATTTTCCAAGAAGCGGGATTTGATTTAACGTTGATTGGCAAAGGTAGAGTCAAAGATTGTTTGAAAGATTGGAGGCGCATATACAATCATAAAGGCGAGATAGAATTAACCAAAGAGAATAGGGGAGGTCAAGGAGGACGATCTCAAACCAAATACAAAGATGATAAAGAAAAGATAGCCTATCTAGAAACCAAGATAGCTTATCTGGAGGAAGAAAACCATTTTTTAAAAAAAATGAAAAAATTAGAAAAGCCATAAGCAGAAGATATCAAGTAATCAAGAACGTACGTGACAGCAATCAAATATTCAAGATTAACTGTTTGTGTCAAATAGCCGGAGTCTCAACCAGCGGCTACTACAAATGGCTGGCAAGGGATAAAAACAAAGATGAGGATGATTGCTTGATAATTAAAGAGATATTTGATAAAGGCAAAGGCAAATTAGGCTGGCGGTCAATAAAAATGAGGCTGGAATCAGATTATGATCTGGTTATGAATCATAAAAAGATTAAAAGGATTATGAGAGAAAACCGTCTAATCACTAAAATTAGAAGAAAAAATCCATACAAAATGATCATGAAAAAACAAAAGAACATCGTACTTTTAACAATATCCTAGACAGGAATTTTAAACAGAATATACCTAGAAAAGTATTATGTACTGATATCACATATCTCTACTATGGACATGGTAGAAAAGCCTATCTGCAGGTAATTAAGGATATTGCCACCAAAGAGATTGTTGGTTGGGAATTATCTAACAATTTATCCATGCCTTTTGTATTAGAATCAGTTGAGACATTAAAGGGTATTAAAACATTAACCAATAAATCAATCATCCATTCTGACCAAGGATTTCACTACACCAATCCTGAATATATCCAGAAAGTTAAGAGATTGAATTTGGTTCAATCAATGTCCAGAAAAGGCAACTGTATAGACAATTCGCCAATGGAAACATTTTTTGGGCATTTAAAAGATGATGTTGATTACAAGCAAGCAAAGACTTTTGAGGAATTAAATGATATGATAAATACATACATGAATTACTACAACAATGAAAGGTATCAATGGGACATAAAAAAGATGACCCCTGTACAATACAGAGATCATCTCTTGAACCAAAATACTTAAATGGTTTTAAAGTCTACTAAATGGGGTCCACTTCAAAGTTGGGGGGTTTTCAAATTAAAAAGCGGTAATAAAATTAGAAAGAATTAAAAGCGATGATGAGCTTGGTTGGGTCGGCGGTTATGACTAGGTTTGTCAGTATCGCGGCGAAAGTGACTGGCTCCTCTGCTGGGCGCTGGGGCGCTAAAGCGCGAAAAATCAAAATCAGTTTGTTTCAGGGATAAATTAACACGCCCCTGGTCATCAATGTCGACTACTTTAACCGGCAGTTCATCGCCGGTGTGAACGATGTCTTCAGGAGTATTGACGTGGAAAGGAGCGATTTCAGAAATATGGATGAGGCCTTCTTGCTTGGGCAGAAATTCTACCATGGCGCCAAAGTCAAACAGGCGGGTGACTTTGCCATGGTAAATTTTGCCGACTTCAGCTTCTTCGGTCAGCAGTTCAATCCATTCTTTGGCCTTAACGGCTCCTTCAGCGGAGGTGGAAGTGATAAAGACTGAGCCGTCATCTTCAATATCAATGCTGACGCCAGTTTCATTAATAATTTTGTTAATCATTTTGCCGCCCGGGCCGATAACATCGCGGATTTTTTCCGGGTTGATATGCAGAGTGGTAATTCTGGGCGCGTAAGGCGAAAGTTCTTGACGCGGCTCGGCAATGGCTTTGGCCATCACCCCCAGAATTTCTAAACGGGCGCGTTTGGCTTGAACAAAAGTGTCTTTAACCATATCATCTGTCAGGCCATTAATTTTAGTGTCCATCTGAATGGCTGTAATGCCATCGCTTGTGCCGGCGATTTTAAAATCCATATCGCCGGAGTGGTCTTCCAGGCCTTGGATATCAGTTAAAATTTTGTATTTTTTTTCATCATTTGGGTCAACAATCAGGCCCATGGCAATGCCGGCAACCGGTTTTTTAAGCGGCACGCCAGCATCCATTAGGGAGAGAGTTGAACCGCAAACCGATGCTTGGGACGAAGAGCCGTTGGAGGAAAGCACTTCGGAGACGACACGGATGGTATAAGGAAAAGTTTCTTTGTCTGGAATCATAGGCAGGAGCGCTTTTTCAGCCAGAGCGCCATGGCCGATATCGCGCCTGCTGGGGCCTCTTAAAGGCGCGACTTCTCCCACTGAAAATGGCGGAAAGTTGTAATGGTGCATATAGCGCTTTTTGCCAGATTCCTCCATAGTGTCAAGTGTTTGCTCGTCACCGGGAGCGCCCAAAGTAACAACTGAAAGAACTTGCGTTTCACCGCGTTCAAAAAGACCGGAGCCATGGGTGCGCGGCAGGACTCCGACTGCGGCCGAGAGCTGCCTGATTTCATTTAATTGGCGGCCGTCAGGACGTTTTTCTTGTTCTAAAATCAGGGCATGCATTTTTTTATCAATGTATTCGTCAACCAAAGTGACGCCAATCTTACGCTCATCTTTACTGATTTCATTGTCGGCCTTGAGGAGAATGTCAAGTTCGTTTTTAGCAGTTTCAATATTATTCTTCAATTCCTCTTTAGTCTGATAACTAAAAATTGAATCAATTCTTTCAGCTGTCATAAAAGCGTTGACTTTGTCATGAATTTTTTTCTGGCTGGCAAGTTCTTCAGTTGAGAGCTCTTGCTGAATATTAATTTTTTTCTGACCGACTTGGCCAGTGATTTCTTCAATTAATTTAATTATTTTACTACTATGTTTTTGGGCAAATTTAATGGCTGCTAAAATATCATCCTCTTTGGCTTCATTGGCGCTGGCTTCAATCATCACAATTTTTTCAACATTAGCAGCGACAAAAAGATCAAGATCGCTTTTTTGTCTGGCTTCGTATGAGGGATTTAAAACCAGCTCGTTGTTAATTCTGCCAACTCTAACTGCGGCAATCGGACCTAGCCAAGGGATGTTGGAAATAGACAGGGCGCAAGAGGCGGCAATCAGGCCCAGCACGTCAGCATCATTTTCATTATCAAAAGAAAGGACGGTCACAATAATCTGCACGTCATTTTTAATGGTTTGGGGAAAAAGCGGGCGGATGGAGCGGTCAATAACGCGGCCGGAAATAACTGCTTCATCGCTGGCTCTGCCTTCTCGCTTGATAAATCTAGAGCCTTTGATTTTGCCGGCGGCATAGAGTTTTTCGTCAAAATCTACCATTAAGGGGAAGTAGTTAAGGCCTTCGCGGATGTTGGGGCTAAGAACGACTGTAGAGAGGACAACGGTGCCGCCGTATTGGACGGTGCAAGCGCCATTAGCCTGAGCGGCAAATTTGCCGCTAGTGATAGTGAGAGTTTTCCCGCCAATTTGAGTGGAAAACTCACGGACATTTTTTTCCATAGAGAGTGTGGTTTTTAACCACCAAACTGCAAGCTTTAAATAAGCCTGAGTGTTTGGTGGCCAAAATAGTTAATTAATAATATTTAAAATTATTTATCGCTGGGCTTATCAGTAGATTTTTTTTCTTCAACGTTGATTTCCTCGTCAATCAGTTCCTTTTCAACCGCTTCTTCTTTTTTATCTGTTAGTCCTGGGATTTCAATTTTTTTCTTAAGTTTGAGTTTTTCCACTAATTTCTCGTATTCTTTTTCTTCCGTTTTAGCTAAATATTGCAAAAGTTTGCGTCTTTGGTTGACTTTTCTAAATAAGCCGCGTCTAGAAGAAAAGTCTTTTTTATGGCTTTTTAGGTGCTCGCTCAATTCTTTGATTTCTTCAGTTAAAATTGCGACTTGGACTTGGGGTGAGCCAGTGTCATCATTATGAGTTTTAAATTTTTTAATAATGCCTGCTTTTTTCTTTGGGTCTAGCATATTTGTTTGCCGGCACGTTATACCTAGTTTTACCGTTATAGGAAGAACCAAGAGTAACGTGTTAATTGATAATGAATAACAAATCGTATTATTTATTAATAAGAATGTTAGCACAGCAGAGGAAAAAATCAAGTTAATAAAGAGTTGCTATGTCGTTTTTGGCTAATATTGGCAAAATATATTTATTTGCCAAAAAAAATAATATATGATAATATGTATTTAATAAAAGGTTATGCTATTTTAATTAAATAATTTACGAATTTTTAATTTTTTAGAGCAGGAAAGGTATTAAGTAATTAGTAAAGTGATCAGGTGCTCGTTAATTTTTGGTTATGATGAGATTTCAAGCTGCTAATATTTCTACTAATATTCGGGTTCTTATTAGAACTACTATTTTACTCGTGGATAGAATTTTTTGTTTATCCACAACCTTCAATTTCCTGTCTTTAGAATAAAGAAGGAAGATCTATGGAAGTCATAATATTTTTGTTTGTGCTAAGTGCCGGCATTGCCGCTGGTTACTTTTTTAGACGTACCATGGCAAGACACGACGCAGAAACCGCCGAGGCCAAAGTTGACAAGATAATTACAGAGGCTAAAGAGAGTCAAAGGGAAATTATCATCGAGGGGAAAAATAAGGCGCTTGAAATTTTGGAAAAAGCCAAGCTTGAAGAGGATAAAAGAAGGGGGGAACTGCGGGATATCCAAAGACGGTTGGAAAAAAGAGAAAGTCTTTTTGACCAGAAACTTTTGGAATTTGAAGATAAGAGAAATAAACTTTCTGAAAAGGAGAAGAATTTGGAAGTCTTAAAAGAGGATTTGCGAACAATAAAACAGAAAGGGATGGAAAAGCTGGAGAAGATATCACAGCTCTCTCAAGCTGAAGCTAAGGAGGTATTAATAAAAAATATTGAATCAGCGGTCAAAGATGAGCTGTATCAAAGAGTGCGCAAGCTGGAAAAAGAGAATAGCGAGGAGCTTGAGGGAAAAGCCAAGCAAATTTTATCAGACGTAATTGAGCGCTGTGCTACCAGCCATAGCGCTGATACAACGACGACGACAGTCATACTGCCAAACGATGAGATGAAAGGCAGGATTATTGGCAAGGAAGGGAGAAATATTAAAACGATTGAGCAGCTGACCGGCACAGAACTCATAATTGATGAAACGCCGGGCACGATCTGGGTATCTGGCTTTAGTCCAATTAGACGGCAGGTAGCCAGAGTTGCCCTGGAAAAACTGATGGCTGACGGCCGAATTCATCCAGGCAGGATTGAAGAGGCGATTGAGGCAGCTAAAAAAGATTTAGCCATAGAGATTAAAAAAGCTGGCGAGGAGGCAATGTATCAGGTGGGAGTCGGTGGTTTAGATCCGAAATTGGTGCAGATTTTGGGCAGGCTTAAATTTAGAACAAGTTATGGCCATAATGTCTTGCAGCATTCAATAGAGGTTGGGCTTTTATCAGGGTTATTAGCAGAACAGCTGGGAGCTGATGTCACCATCGCTCGCAAAGGCGGGTTGCTCCATGATATTGGCAAAGCCGTGGACCATGAAGTCAAAGGCGGTCACCCTGAAATTGGTTATGATATTATGAAAAAATTCGGTTTGCCGGATGAGATTGCCAAAATTTCACTGGAACACCATATGGATCATCCGGAAACATTAGAAGGGGTGATTGTCAAAACTGCTGATGCAATTTCTGGGGCCAGGCCGGGGGCGAGAAAAGATACTTATGAACAATATGTTCAGCGGCTTGAGGATTTGGAAGCAACGGCTAAAAATATTACCGGGGTTGAAAAGTGTTATGCCATTCAGGCCGGCCGTGAACTGCGCGTATTTGTCCAGCCGGAAACAGTGGATGATTGGAATGCCAAAAAGATTGCCAGAGAGGTGGCTAATAAGATTGAGGAGGAATTAAAATATCCGGGTGAGATTAAAGTGACTGTGATTCGCGAGATGAGAGTGGAAGAATACGCGAGATAGTTTGCTAAAAATAGCCAAAAATGATATAAATGATATATTAGTAGTAGATTTTAAAGGTCAATATCTATTAAACGTGTTTATAAATTAACACGGTTAAATATGAATAAAATTGGATTAATTGAAAAATTAGCTGAAAAGCTCCAGATGGATAAAAAGGATGTGACTAAAGTGTTGGAAGGGTTTGAAGAATTAGTAATCAGCTCGCTGCAGCAAGGCGAAGAGGTAACATTGACTGGCTTTGGTACATGGCTGGCTAAGTTTAGATCTGCTCGAGGCGGAGTGAATCCGCAGAAACCCAATGAACATATCAAGGTACCAGCGGTAACTGTGCCAAAATTCAGAGCAGGGAAAACTTTAAAGGATGCCTTGAAGAAAAAGGCCGAGTCTGCCTCATTAACGGACGGAGAGCCCAAAGAAGAAGTGAAGGAAGATGAGCCAAAGAAAAGCGAAGGAGAAGTTTAAATAGATTAGCTTTATTGATCCGTCAAGATTAAGGCACTGTCGCCAAATGATCATTCCCAGCCACTTATCCTCATCCAAAACAAGTTTAAAAATGATATAATTAAGGTAGGATTTATCAATTAATATCAGCTAAAAATATGCAACATCCTACCGATAAAACAAGCAAAATGCTTCTGACCACCGAAGCAGAATTATTTGACAAATTAATAGACAAAGAAGATCCTTTCAGGAAACTGGAAAAAATCATTGATTTTGACGAGTTAACCGAACCATTAAGACAATGCTATAGCGATCTTGGTGGTGAAAACTTTCGGGCAATAATTATTTTTTATAAAATTGTCATGCTTGGTTTTGAAAAAGAGACGCGCCAAATCCTCGCTTTCAAGTTTTACCGAATTATTGGAAATGATCGCTTTGCCGATGATCAGAGACCGGAAGGCGATGTCGTTGGCGATGACTTTATATCCTTTTGCTTTGGCGTAGAGACTTACTGATCCGCCGCCGAGAAACGCGTCGATAAAGACTCCTTCTTTTTTCTTGATCGGCTTAAAAATATATTTGACCAGCTTTCGCTTGCCGCCGAAATAACTTGGTAATGATTGAAATTTGGAAAACATAAAAATATTTTTATTCAAATCTCTGACACTCCGGCATCCTTCGTGTTTTATTATTCAACCCGGAACCCGTGAGCTCCGGGCAGTGTGAGGTCGATCACGAACTTTGGATGTCGACCGCCCGGGGTATCAGAGAGCTGACAACAACCGAAACGCAAAAGAGCTCGCGACCCGTTACCACAAAATTGTGATATTGGATCGCGAGCTCTTGGACTCGGAATACCTTTCAGGATGCCTCTTGAGGCATATGCTATTCAGTTGTTGTTTTTATTATAGCACCTTTCAAAAAAACTATGCAATAGTCGCCACTGTGCATAATAAAATTCTACTCTTGGAAACGGGATCGTTTTGCATAAAGCCCGCCGCCAAGAGTAGAAACCTTTCGGTCTCAACGTATGAGTTTCCCCACACGACCATCCAAGGATCCCTGACGACGGGTTCTATACCTTGGATGGATTTATGCCATGCCTGCCGAAATTTACTCCTGCAGGTTTAGGCAAATTCAATTGTACTTCTATTTTATCAAAAAAATTAAGTTTTGAACATATGTAAAAAGAGAAAGGGGCTATCCACGGTATGTTGTGAATAACCCCAATTTTTTTCGACCGCCTGCGGCGGAATTCAAGGATCAATTAACAAGGAGTCAAAAGATCCAAGGATTCAAGACCTCAAGGGTATTACTGCGAGAGGAAGCCGGACACCGAACCAAAGAAGACGCTCGGGTTGACAACGAAGCTCATGTTGAACTCGACCCAGCCGCCGTCGAAGCGGAAGTAGGGAGACTCGGAAAAGCCGTCATCGGCGCCCGGAGCGAACTCGTCACCAGCGCAGTCGACGTGGAGCTGTTCCCACTGAACCTCGCGTTCGGGGTGGGTCAGCAACATGATGCCGAATGCGAAAGCTCCGAGACCGAACTCGTTGGCCACGAAGACCTCACGAGCCCGATGGACGGACTTACCGCGATGGCGCATGCCGAGTTGGGCGGCGACGATCAGGATGTCGCCCTTCTGCTGTTCAGCCAGGAGGTCGAGCGCGTGAGCAGTACGAGCGTTCAGGCGGAAGCGATCCGGTGTGAGTTGTCCCTCGCAGTAGTTGTAGAACGTCCGCGATTCGCCGATCTTCGCGAGAACAAGATTCACTGCTTTGCAGTAAAGCCGTTCCTTCGGATCCTTGACCTCCGGAAAGAATCTGGAAGCCAGGGCGTCGATTGACGGAATGGCAAACCATCCCTCGGCCCCATCGGGTAACGTGAGCGTGGGCAGAACCTTCTCAACGAACTCGCTGGTAAAGCCGAGCGAGAAGCCGAAGATCTTCGCAAGGACATCAATCTGCTGAGAGATCGGCTTCGGCCCCTTGTACTCCTTCGGGTACGTGTAGTTGGAACGAACTTCCTCGCTGGCGTACTGATTGGACACGGACAGCTCGGCAATAAGCTCCGCGATCCCGTCCTGCAGTTCGCCACCGTGCTCGTTGAGCCGCTGTGCGCGTGCCTCGTCGAGCTTGGACTTGTTGTAGACGGCCTCGAAGAGACCGACTGCGTGGAGACCTTTCGGGTCTCGGCTGGTGATCAATGTTTGTGACATCGTCATCCTCCTTCTTTCTTTGGATTTGTCAGAGTCGCTCTGACTAACGGCTTCCTCTGCATGAGGTAGCGCAATAGGCATAAAAAGCCCTTACGCCCAATGCGCTACCTCATAAATAAGCCTAATTTCAAGGAACTATTACGATGTTTAAGTATAGCAAATATATGCCATTATGCCAAGTATTTGTTATGGTTCAATACCTTTGCACCACCCTGTGGTAAGCTAAGGTATATGCCATATACTATGAATCCACATTTACCGCGCCTGCGGTTTGAGACCGCCAACCTGGTCTTAAAACAAGGTTGGAGCATGAGACAAGCAGCTAGATACACTGGTTTTGACCATACTACTATTAGCCGTTGGGTTAAGAAAGCCAGCTTGAGCAACCGATGGATTATCCCGACGGAAAGTTCCCGGCCAAAAAGTCACCCACTCACCCTGTCCAGTGAAATTGTGGCGGCGATCTTAGCCCACCGTCACCAGCATCATCGCTGCGCTGAGGTTATCCATCATCAATTAAACAAAGATGGGCTAATCGTCAGTTTGTCCTCAGTGAAAAGAACCTTAAAACGTCACCACTATACATACCCTAGTAAATGGAAAAAGTGGCATACCTATCCAGCCAGGCCAATACCTGAAAAACCAGGGATTTTAGTGGAAATTGACTCTATGCAGGAAGGCTTGCCTAATGAGGGGTTATATCTCTATGCCCTGATCGATCTGTGCTCCAGATGGGCTTATGCCAAACCGGTCATTAAGGTTAATTCCTGGCAAAGCGTGTCTTTCTATCATGAAGCGCGACAAGCAGCCAGCTTTGAATTTCGCATGATCCAATCTGATCATGGCAGTGAATTTGCCAAATGGTTTAGTCAGCAACTAATATCTGACGGCGTAGATCATCGCCATTCACGGGTGAGACGGCCCACGGATAACGGGCACATTGAGAGATTTATCAGAACGATCCAACAGGAATGTTTGGCCAGGACGCCGAGGAGTTTAAGCGCCTGGCAAAGAGCCATGCCGGAATTTATTCATTACTACAATACCGAGCGGCCACATATGGGGCTGAATATGAAAACTCCAATGGAAGTGGTGCAAAGCTATTGACTAGAGAACAGCAAATTAAACGCCTGTGGATAACCGTGGGCAACCCAAAACCACTAAATCCCCACTAATTATATCCTCAAAATCTTGATGCTGGGGTTGTGTTATAATTGCCCGTTTTCAATCAGCCTCTTCTCCTTCAAATACCTGCTAACTGCATACCAAATTGAATTAGTCACTGGAATTAAAAGGGCCCAACGCGGGTCTTTTTCAATCCACGCGATTACGATCGGCAGGATGGAAGACACACCGGAATAAAAAAACACCACAATTAAATGTTTGATTGCCTCTTGGGTTGCTCGTGTCATAAATTTTTTAAAATAGTTATGGCTTGCTCAAGATGACTAATAACTTGAGCGATATTGTTTGTTGGTTTGACCTCATTATAATTTTTTCTAAAATCCTGAACCCATTTTAACAGATTAGTGCCCGGACAAGCCGTACTGGCCGGGATCTCTTGATGGCCTAACACATTACTGATTTGGATATTATATTTTGTCTGTAACTTTATCACTAAATCCTTAAGCGAGGACAACTGCGCCTCTGTCGGAACTTCATCCATAAAATTACCGGTCAAACAAATGCCAAGCGATTTGAAATTCATGTCTGAACTGGAGGCATGCGCTCCCACTATATTTTCCGCCCGGCCCGGCCAAATCTTGCCATCAGCGGTGATAAAATAGTGATAGCCGATATCACCCCAGCCCTTGGAAATATGATATTTTTTGACAGCATCAAAAGTTGTCGTGTCACGGGCAGTGGCAGTGTGATGGACTATTAAATATTTGATTGATTCTGGTTTAAGATCCATACAATGAAATGGCTAAATTTATTAAAGCCCCAAGCAGACCTCCGATTGAGGCAGTGATTACTATCCAAAAGAAACATCCTCTTGGCTGCTGGCAAGACAGATTTTTCTGGCTTTCACATGGGCGTGGGCCCGGCTGTGTCCGGTTACCTTTCCCCAGCCATGACAATCACATTTATAGCAGACGGTAATTTTATTTTCTTGCAGAATTTCACTGGCTGTTTTTTTATACCACGCGGCTTTGGCTTTCCGGGTGGCTTGAAACTTTTGAAGTTTTTCTGGCCAATCTTTTGTCATATGGTTTTTATATCTTTGTCCTCCGGATATGATTTCTTAAAACTTAATTTAATCTCATCTGGTTCGTAGGCTACATTGATATGGTCGCCAACACTTAAACCATAAATATCTTTAAGCCATTTGCCTTCAATAATGATGGCCGGCACTCCATACTTTCGGTAACTAATTGTGCGTGTGTCCTTAATCCTGGCTTTAATGCTGTATTCCTCGGCCACCTTGGTTTGAGTCCAGCCGGCGGCTAAAAGCCGCCTGATTCTTTGGTTGCGTTTTGATTTTTCTAAATGTGAATTGTGCATATTTTTTAAATATTCAAAAACCCTATCTATTTCAAATAGATAGGGTTTTTGCCCAAAATGGGCTTATTTTAGCTAAATTGTGTGGTTTTTTCTACTTGCCCGCCCAGTTGGCGGGATTCCTCATTTCCCATGGCACTTCTTATATTTTTTCCCTGATCCGCAGGGACACGGCTCATTACGGCCAACTTTTTTTGCTGATCCGCCCCGGCTGGATTCTACTGGCGCTTCTTTAATTTGCGTGCCGGAAACAGCCCCTATTTTTGCCGGTTTTGCCACGCTCACATTATCTTGCCCATAATTCTTAATTCTTGATTCTTGATTCGAGGTTTTCTCCGCACCCTTAAAAATCAATTCTTGCTTATTGTTTATTACTCTTTGCTCTTTGCCCTGTGGCGCCAACCCGACCTTAAAAATTGAATACGCCACCTGTTTCTGAATATTATTATTAAGTTGAATAAACATCTGATAAGCTTCGCGCTTATATTCCACTAACGGATCTTTTTGCCCGTAACCACGCAGACCAATGCCAGTGCGCAGATGGTCCATCGCATCAATATGCTCCACCCAAAGCATATCAATTGAACGGAGTAAAATCATTTTTTCCACCTGTTGCATCGGCTTAACTTTAATCTCCCCCCCTATTTTAGGGGGGGGGTCGCCACTAGGCGACAGGGGGGTATCGTTATCTGCCAATGCATTTATCCTCTCGACCAGCTCATCATACACCTTATGCGCCAAATCTATGAAATAGTTTATCAGCTTATCTCTTGCTCTGACATCTTCAGCCTTATCCCCCGCAGTTTTCTGAATATCGTCCATTTTCAATCTCACTTCCAAAGGCAAGGGGAAAATCGTATCCACCACCTCATAAATTTCATCAATATTCCATGCTGTTTCGTCATCCGACTGGGTATGAAAGCTCACCACCTGTTCAATCTCTGCTTCCACATTTTCTAAAATCATCTCACGAAAACTTTCATTTTCTTTATTTTGTAATTTGGAATTTGGAATTTGTTTGGCATTTGTAATTTGGAATTTGGAATTTTTATCAACTTTTTCCCCGCTCTTCATACTTTCATATATGTCAAGGATTCTATCTCTCTTTCTATAAATCACCTCCCTGTGTTTATTAATCACATCATCATATTCAAGCAAATGTTTTCTAATGTCAAAATTATGCCCCTCAACTTTTTTCTGCGCCGCTTCCAGCGACTTGGAAATCATCGGGTGCGCGATCGGGACGTTATCAGGCAATCCTAACTTACCCATTATGGTACCAATCCTGTCCGAACCAAAAATCCTCATCAAATCATCCTGGGTTGACACATAAAATCTTGACTCGCCCGGATCGCCCTGACGGCCGCTCCGTCCTCTCAACTGATTATCAATTCTCCGAGACTCATGTCTTTCAGTGCCAATCACATACAGCCCGCCGAGTTGCTTGACTGCCTGATACTCTTCCTGGGAAGCGCCCTCTCCGCCAAGCTTAATATCCACGCCGCGGCCGGCCATATTGGTAGCCAGTGTCACCTTGCCTTTTTTGCCGGCTTCAGCGATAATCGCCGCTTCCTTCAGATGGTTTTTAGCATTCAAAATATTATGCTCAATTCCTTCCTGATTTAATAAATGTGAAAAAAATTCATTTTTTTCAATGGAAATCGTGCCGACCAGAACTGGCTGGCCTTTTTCCTGTTTGGCCTTAATGTCTTTGATCACCGCCTCAAATTTCGCTGCCTCGTTTTTGTAAATCAAATCTGGCTGGTCAATTCTGATCAACGGTTTGTTAGTCGGTATAACCATCACGTCTAAATTATAAATCTTGGAAAATTCTTCTGCTTCAGTGGCCGCCGTGCCTGTCATCCCCGCCAATTTTTTATACATCCTGAAATAGTTTTGAAAAGTTATCGTGGCCATGGTAACCGATTCCTGTTTAACTCTGACCCCCTCTTTGGCTTCAATCGCCTGGTGCAACCCTTCGGAATAACGGCGGCCATACATCAGCCTGCCCGTGAATTCGTCAACGATAATTATCTCGTCATCCTTAACCACATAATCCTT
>Ga0210056_1002911_pt1 | contig 14137 bp, 14 predicted proteins | sample CryGeyCG2014_080_2_FD_183965 | JGI IMG/M metagenome (GOLD analysis project Ga0210056, IMG submission 183965) | Groundwater microbial communities from aquifer - Crystal Geyser CG07_land_8/20/14_0.80 (SPAdes) (version 2) | ecosystem: Environmental > Aquatic > Deep subsurface > Groundwater | place... | reverse complement strand
GGGGAAATAATATCAGAGTTTGCTCGTGGCGTTTGGACAGGAACAGAAGAAAACGGAACGAGATCAGACAATAATTGTGATAGTTGGGGAAATTTGAGTGCCCTGGCAGGGACATACGGAGATTCTTATGAGAGTAATGGGGAGTGGATAGAGATTGGTTCTACTAGTTGCGGTAATAGACTTCACCTTTATTGCTTTGAATTATAATAGAAGCCAGTTAACGCCCTAATAAATAGAAGCCAATTTACGTCTTGAAGCGACACTAATATACTAATTCACATCATTAGCGACACCAATTACTAATTCACACGAATTTACGAATAATAATATATTAGTAAATTCGTATGTCATTCGTAGATTAGAATCGCTATTCAGCGTTCCAAGGCTTCTATAATAGGCGTTTTGTGGCTTCTACCAATACATGACCAAACGAGAAGCAAAAAAAAGAATAGAGAAGCTGTGCCAGGTGATTAATTATCATCGCTATCTTTATCATGTTTTAGACAGGCAAGAGATAACAGATGCCGCTTTGGATTCTTTAAAAAAAGAATTGTATGACTTGGAGCAAGAATATCCTGAATTTATTACCCCCGACTCCCCTACTCAAAGAATAGGGGGAAAACCTTTAAAAAAGTTTAGCAAGGTTCAGCACAAAATTCCCATGCTTTCTTTTAATGATACTTTTTCACGAGATGACTTGAGAGATTGGATAAATCGTAATGAACGATATTTAGGCAAGAAAATAACTGGCGGATTTTTTTGTGAACCTAAAATTGATGGATTGGCTATTTCTTTAGTTTATAAAAATGGCGTCTTTAATATCGGTTCAACCCGTGGAGATGGAATTATTGGCGAGGATGTAACTCAAAACCTTAAAACCATTCATAGTATTCCCTTGGCCATATCTCCTGTTTCTCGAGAACTTTATAAAAAAGAATGTAAAACAGAAAATAAAAAATTAGAAGAGAGGGTAGAAAAACTTTTAGATAAATTTCCTTATAATAAGAGGGAATTAGAAGTAAGGGGCGAGATATATATTTCTAAAAGTGATTTTGAAAAGTTAAACAAAGAAAGAATAAAAAAAGGACTTCCACTTTATGCCAATCCTCGCAATATTGCTGCCGGCTCTATCAGACAACTTGATCCAAAAATAGCTCAAGAAAGAGATCTTAATTGTTTTATTTATTCTGTAAAAACAGATTTGGGTCAGAGGATTCACCAAGAAGAACATATAATGGCGCAACTTTTAGGTTTTCGAGTAAATCCCTTGTGTCAGTACGCCAAAAATTTAAAAGAAATATTTGCATATCATGAAAAAATGTATAGAATAAGAGAGAAGCTTCCCTTTGAAATAGATGGCATTGTAGTTATTATTAGTTCAAATGAGATATTTAAAAAACTTGGTGTGACAGGAAAAGCGCCAAGAGGGGCTATCGCTTATAAATTTCCTTTAAAAGAGGCAACTACTCGGGTAAAAGATATTATAGTCCAAATTGGCCGTACAGGGGCTATAACGCCGGTGGCTAAGTTAGAACCGGTGGAAGTAGGGGGTGTAACTATAACTTCAGCTACTTTACATAATGTAGATGAAATAAAAAGACTCGGAATAAAAATAGGAGATACAGTAATAGTAGGAAGAGCGGGAGATGTTATTCCAGATATTATAAAAGTATTACCGAAATTAAGAACAGGAGAAGAGAAGGAATTTAAAATGCCTGAAAAATGCCCTATTTGTGGAGCAAAAATAGTGCGTTTCCCGGGAGAGGTGGCTTATTACTGTAGTAGTAAAAATTGTTTTGCCAGAACGCGAAGAAGAATTGCTCACTTTGTCTCTAAAGGCGCTTTTGATGTGGCAGGACTCGGTCCTCAAATAATAGATAGACTTCTGGAAGCGGGACTTATAAGAGATGTGGCAGATTTGTTTATTTTGAAAGAAGGGGATATCATTCAATTAGAAGGGTTTCAAGAAAAGTTGGCTTCTAATTTAGTACAAGCGATTGAATGCGCTAAAAAAGTTACTCTAGCTCGATTTATTTACGCTTTAGGTATAAGACATATAGGAGAGGAAACGTCTCGGCTTTTAGCCGAGAAGTTAAAAGTCAAAAGTCCCCATAGTACCCCGACCTCTGGTCGGGGACTACGGGGCAGGCAAAAATCAAAAGTTGGAGGGTTGATTGGGATTTTTGATAAAACTTCTCTGGAAGAATTAGAGGGAATTCAAGGTATAGGTCCTAAGGTGGCAAAAAGTATTTATGATTGGTTTCATGGAAGAGAGAATCAGAGGTTATTAAGAAAATTGGAAGAATCAGGGGTGAAAATTGAAGTTCCAAGTTTGAAAGTTAAAAGTTTAAAGTTAAAGGGGAGGATATTTGTTTTAACTGGCGAGTTAAAAAGTGTGACTAGATCCGAAGCGAAAGAGAGAATTCATTCTTTAGGAGGAGATATTTCTAGTTCTGTAAGTAAAAAAACAAATTATGTAGTGGCAGGTAAAAAGCCGGGAAGTAAATATGAGAAGGCAAAAAAGTTGGGAGTGAAGATTTTGGACGAGAAGGATTTCTTGAGGATGATAAGATAATAAAAAATTAAAAATAAAAGATAAAAAATAAAAAACACAAACCAAAAATATAAAGATAAATCCGTATTACTCAGTATATTTTATAAAATACCTAAAAATAAAATCAGCGGCAAATCAGCGTAAATATCCGCGTAAATTCAGCGGTTTGTCGCATAGCGACAAATATGAAATTACCTAAAAAAGATATAGAACGTATTGCCGAACTTGCTCGTTTAGGAATAACAGAGGGAGAAAAAGAGAAATTTAGAGAGCAACTTTCTTCTATTTTAGATTATGTTGGTGAATTGGAAGAAGTTGACACATCCCCCATAGAGCCTATGGGGCAGGTTACTGGATTGGAAAATGTAATAAGAGAAGATAAAGTGAAGTATGAAGTAAGAAGTGAGGAGTATGAGGAGTTGAAAAAGAAATTATTAAAGAATGCGCCTGAGACACAGGATAATTATGTCAAAGTAAAGGCGGTATTTGAGTAAAGGGCTTTCTCTAAATTTTCAAGCTCGTAGAGCGTAGAAAATTTAGATAGAAAACCTTTACCCCGCCCTTTCTAGGAGATTAAGTATTAACCAAATTGTTTATGTTTTACGTTTATTTTCTAAAAAAATCAAGATCTAAATATATTTATATTGGTTTTACTGATGATTTGCAAAGAAGAATGAGGGAGCATAAAAAAGATAAACCAGGCTATAAATTGGTTTACTATGAAGCTTACCTTTCGAAAAAAGATGCAAGAGAAAGAGAGCGCAAATTAAAAAGATATGGTTCTACTTTAGGACATTTAAAGACAAGGTTATCTGATACTTTAATGAAAGTTTAGAAAGGGCGGGGTACCCAAAATTATAGTTACCCAGCTCTTTCTCCGCTAAAATACTTATAAAATAAATATTTGTGTATTTTAAGGTAATTGCCTAGTGCTTTTCTTATCTCAATTTTAGAAAGGGCTGGGTTAATAATTTTGGTATGGATCTTGACAACCTCACAATTAGAGAAGCTCACAAAGGTCTTGTTCAAAAAAAATTTTCTTCCGTAGAGCTTACTAAAGCATGTCTTGAAAGAATAAAAAAGGTGGAGGAAAAAATTAAAGCTTTTATTACCCTTTCTTCAGAAAAGGCGTTGAAAGAAGCTCAAGAAATAGACAAAAAAATAGCCAAAGGAGAAAACATCGGTATTTTAGAAGGAATCCCTGTAGCCATTAAAGATAATATATTAGTAGAAGATTTAAGGTGTACTTCTGGTTCTCATATCTTGGAAAATTATATTTCGCCTTATAATGCTACAGTAGTAAAAAAGCTTAAGGAAAAAGGAATGATATTATTAGGTAAGACCAATATGGATGAGTTTGCTATGGGATCATCTTGCGAAACTTCTTATTTTGGTGCAACTCATAATCCTTGGGACCTAAATCGAGTGCCAGGAGGATCTTCGGGCGGATCTGCTGCCGCTGTAGCGGCTAATGAATGTATTTATGCCCTTGGTTCTGATACCGGGGGTTCTATTCGTCAACCCGCTTCTTTTTGTGGAGTGGTAGGTTTAAAACCAACTTATGGAAGAGTTTCAAGATATGGGCTTATGGCTATGGCTTCGAGCTTAGATCAAATTGGGCCAATTACGAAATGTGCGGAAGATGCGAGGATCGTACTTAAGGCAATTCAAGGGAAGGATTCGATGGATTCAACAAGCACGGAATCTAAAATCCAAAATCTAAAATCTAAAATCAAAGACCTCAAAGGACTAAAGATTGGCATACCAAAAGAATATTTTATGGAAGGGTTAGATAAGGAAGTAGAAAAAAAAATTGAAGAGGCTATAAAATGTTTAAAGGGTTTAGGGGCTAAAGTTCAAGAGGTAAGTCTGCCTCATACTAAATATGCTCTGGCGGTTTATTATATTGCTATGCCGGCTGAAGTATCAGCTAATCTGGCACGATTTGATGGAATACGGTATGGGTATTCAAAGGTCAAAAGTCAAAAGTCCCCGAAGGAAAGCAATCTTCCTACGGGGCAGGCAAAAGTCAAAAGTTTACTAGATGTTTATTTGAGGTCTCGAGAAGAAGGATTTGGTGATGAGGTAAGAAGAAGAATAATGCTTGGCACTTATGTTCTTTCAGCTGGATATTATGAAGCTTATTATCTTAAGGCTCAAAAAGTGAGAACTTTAGTAAAGCAGGATTTTGATCTTGCTTTTGGAGAAGTTGACTGCTTGGTTGCTCCTGTCTCGCCAACCGTGGCTTTCAAAATTGGGGAGAAGACTCAGGATCCTTTAACTATGTATCTTTCTGATGTTTGTACTGTGCCTATTAATCCAGCAGGACTTCCGGCTATATCTATTCCCTGCGGCTTTGCAAAACCTAAAGGTGGCAAGAATGAAATGCCGGTAGGGCTTCAGATTATTGGACCGCAGTTTTCTGAAGAGATAATTCTTCAAGTTGCCCATCTTTATGAACAGGCGACAAATTGGCGGTTTGTCGCAAAACGACAAATATGAATTTAACCTTTGAAATTAATTTTTGGTCTCATTTTCCGGAGATTATAGCTATGGTAGCGGTAATAATAGCTATAATTGTTTTTATAGAATTTATAAAAATTACTAAAAGGTTATTTCGGAGGCCGGAGCTTTACGGTTTAGACAAAGGAGAGATTAAAAAGAGGTGGCAGAAAATTGAGGGTCTTTTGAAAGGCGGCGAGGGAAGGGATAAATATATTCCTCACTTTTCAGGGCAAAAAAAAGACTTGGGGTTTGCAAGCGAAGCTCGAAAAATGGCTATTATGGAGGCAGATAAACTTTTGGATCATACCTTGAAAGCTATGGGTTTTAGAGGATCTAATTTGGGAGAAAGACTTAAACTGGCATGTCATAAGTTTGAAAGATTAAGAAGGGTTTGGTGGGCGCATAAAATCAGAAATCAATTGGTACATGAAGCAAATTTTTACCTTAATTATTGGACTGCTAAAAAGGCCGTTAAAATTTTTAAGGATGCGTTAAGAGAGTTGGGAGCACTTTAAAGAAAAGCGGTTTAAAAGAATTGTAGATTGTAGATTGTAGATTGTAGAATTGGAAGAAGAAAAGCGGTTTAAAAGAATTGTAGATTGTAGATTGTAGAACTGGAAGAAGAAAAGCGGATTAGTTGATTTAAAGAATAAATTTTGATATAATAAAAATACTTAATATTAATTCGTGAATTATTTGCGCCTATTTGCGATAAATTCGCGAAGGAGATGTTTTATGCGTATTCGACTTGTGGACTTACTAAAAAGGTCCAAAAAGACTTCTCAGGAAGAAATCTCTGGAAAAGAAAAAAAAGGAGAGGTTTTTCAAAAAAAGGAATCAGGGAAAGAAGGAGAAAAGCCCTCTCTTATAAGGAAAGAAATTCCTCAAGAGAGATTACAAGAAAAAATATCGTCTCAACCTCATCTTATTAAGGAAGAACCCAAAAACTTTTGGGGTATTTCTCCTAAGGTAAGTTTTGTTTTGGGTTTAGCGGTAGGGATAGCCATTTTTAGTCTTATTGGATTTGTTCTTTTACTTTCTTTGTTTTTAAAGAGTGCTGCTTTGGTTAATAATACTAATAAAGAGACCCCTGAGGTTCAAGCTCCTGCCATTCCTCAGGCTCCAGAGGAAGAAATAATTGATGCTTTAAAACTTTCTCCAGTGGGTAAAGATGATTATATAAGAGGCGAGCCCAACGCTCCTATAACTTTGATAGAATTTTCGGATTTTGAATGTCCCTATAGTGCTCTATATGCAGAGACTCTAGAGAAAGTAATAAAAGATTATAAAGGAAAAGTAAGGTTAGTTTTCAGACATTATCCTTTAGATTTTCATCAAAATGCTCAGAAAGCATCTGAAGCAGTAGAATGCGCTGGAGAGCAAGGGAAATTTTGGGAAATGCATGATAGACTTTTTGAGTTAAACAAGGAAGGAAATTTTAGCGTAGATAATTTTAAAAAAGCAGCTAAAGAATTAGGACTTCAAGTTTCTAAGTTTAATGACTGTTTGGATTTAGGGAAATATACCGACAAAGTTAAAAATAACTTGGCCGAAGGTCAAGAAGCAGGAGTACAGGGAACTCCAACCACTTTTATTAATGGGGAGGCGGTAGTGGGAGCCTTGCCATATGATCAAATAAAAAATATAATAGAGCGGCTTCTTGAATAAAAAAAGGAGCCAAATTCTTACAGAACAATAAAGAAGAATAAAATGAAATATTCTGGGAAAATAATATTTATTGCTCTAATATTGGTATTTTTAGCAAGCATTGTTTTTCCCTCGCCCACCGTAGCAGGAGACCAAAGTAAAATAGATGTTTACTTGTTTTATGGCCAAGGTTGTCCACATTGCGAGAGTGTCAAATCATTTCTTAGTACTTTTAAAGTTCGGTATCGTCAGAATTTAGAGATAAAAGAATTTGAAGTTTATTTTGACGAAGTGGGTAAAGATTTGTTTGCAGATATGGCTAAGGCTTATGGTATAGAAATAGAAGGAGTACCCACTCTTTTTATTGGCGAAGAAGTAATTGTAGGCGCTAACTTAAAAAAAATAGAACAAGAGGTTACCAGATGTTTAGTAAGCAAAAGTTGTATTTCTCCGGGGGGAAAATTGATTAAATATAGAACAATGAGTGAAAGTGATAAGAATATTGATAAAATCTCAAAGGCAGAAGGGCAGAAAAATGATGCATCTAATGAAGGAGGCGGAACGGTTGGTTGGATAGTGGGCGGTGCAGTTTTAATTTTTATAGTGTTAGGAGCTATTCTCTTTTCAAAACGAGCAAAAACGTAGGCATTTCTTTAGGAGGAAATTAAAATGTATTCGTGTATAATTTGTTTCTTGTTAGTGTAATATTTGTGTATTATAAAATATGTTTAGAAATCTAAAATGGCAGTGGCTTATTAGTTTAGTAGTTTTGTTCGTTTCTTTTTTTATTTTACCTCAGAACGCCAGTGCTTATTCTACAGAAGATTTTTCTCAAAATGTTTATATTGGCGCAAATGAGGTGATTGGCTATAACCTGGTTCGTGTTGGCGAGAGTATTGATATTCGAGGCAAGGTGGAAGGCGATGTAATGGTTGTGGGAAATACCGTTAATATAGAAGGTGAAGTTAAAGGAGATGTATTGGGATTGGGAGGCATAGTGAGAATATTAGGAAATGTTGAAGGAGATGTGCGAGTAGCTGGTGGAATTGTAGAAATAAAAGGTGATGTCGGGAAAAATGTTAATATTTTAGCTGGGACTATTATCATCCATGAGAACGCAAGAGTTGGACATAGTTTATCCTTTCTGGGGGGTAATGTAGAAATTAAGGGACCAGTTTCAAGTAATATTGACGGTAGAGCAACTCAGATAATTTTGAACTCTGAGGTAGGAGGTAATGTTAATTTAAAGATTAACCCTCAGGGTAAACTTATTTTATCTCCCCGCGCTTTAATTAAAGGAGATTTTACTTATACTGCTCCTGATGAAGCTCAAGCAGAAGAAGGGGCCGAAATAAAAGGAAAAACTTTTTATAAACCTTTGGTGGCTCTCAGTAAAGAAATCCAAAGGAGGGGGCGCATTTTATGGCTTTTTAAAAAGATTATTTCTCTATTTGGACTTCTGGTAGTAGGTATGGTTCTTGTTACTCTGATGGACAAAAAATTACAGGAAGCAACGGATAAGATGACAAGAAAATTTGGGATAAGTTTGCTTTTGGGTTTTATTTATTTAATTGTCATTCCTTTTGTCTTAATGATTTTAACGGGAACTATTATTGGCATTCCCTTAGCTCTTATTGGTTTTCTTTTATATTTAATAAGTTTGTATGTTAGTCAAATTTTTGCAGGAATAATTATAGGTAAGATTTTTATAAAAGAAGTCAAAAAATCAAAAGGTAAAATGTCTTTAATGTGGACTATGATTTTAGGAGTGACTATTTTTGTTGTTTTAACCAATTTACCTTTTATAGGTTGGGCACTCAAGATAATAGGGATTTGTTTGGGGTTGGGAATAATAGGAGAAATGATTAAAAATCCAAAGTTAAAAGTCCAAAGTTAAAAATAAAATCAGAGAATGTTAATATAAAATTTATTAATTAAACCCAGCGTAATTTTAACGTGATCATCAACCTAATTCAACGTTAAAACGATTTTGTTGCAGAATGACGTTGAAGATTATGTTGGATAAGAGATAGGGACATTCTCTATCAGGTATGATATGAAAATTAATCCATCAATTTTTAAAGCTTACGATATAAGGGGAATTTATCCTTCTGAATTAAATGAGGAGGTTATTTATAAAATTGGAAGGGCTTACGCTGTTTTAATACAAAAGGAGAATGAAGGAAAAATAACTATTGCTGTTGGAAAGGATATGAGACTTTCTTCTCCAAAATTAAAAGAGGCCTTGATAAAAGGATTGGTGACTCAAGGTGTTAATGTTGTTGAGATTGGTTTGGTCTCTACTCCAACTTTTTATTTTGCGGTGGCAAATTATGGTTATGATGGTGGGATGCAAGTTTCTGCTTCTCACAATCCTCGCGAGTGGAATGGATTAAAATTAGTTAGAAAAGAAGCGATTCCGGTAAGTGAGGACACGGGAATAAAAAAAATAAAAGCAATGGTTGAAAAAGGAGAATTTATGGAAGTAGAAGAAAAAGGAGAAGTTAGCAAAAAAGAGGGTGTCCTGCAGGATCAGATAAAGCATGATTTCAAATATGCGGATATAAGTAAAATAAAATTATTCAAAGTTGTAGTGGATCCAGCAAATGCAATGGGCGCTTTGTATTCAGAAGCAATGTTTGATAGGTTACCTTGTGAATTAATTAAGATGAATTTTGAATTAGACGGTACTTTTCCTAATCACGAGGCAGATCCTATGAAAGAAGAGAACACAAAAGATTTGAGAAAAAGAGTTGTTAAGGAAAGGGCAGATATAGGCATTGCCATTGATGGGGATGGCGATAGGATATTTTTTGTTGACAATAAAGGAGAATTAGTACCGCAGCAAATTATAAGGGGTTTGCTTGCTAAAATATTTTTAAGAGAATATCCAGGAGCTACAATTTGTTATGACATAAGGCCAGGGAAAATAACCGTAGACATGATTAAGGAAGCAGGAGGGAAGCCGGTGGTAACAAGAGTGGGACATTCTTTGATAAAAGAAAAGATGAGAGAAGTAGATGCTCTTTTTGGCGGAGAATCATCTGGTCATTTCTTTTTAAAGTTAGAAAAAGGAGTTTATGAAGTGCCTGTTATAGTAATTCTAAAACTCTTGCAAGAGCTTTCTGAATCTGGGAAATCATTTTCTGAATTGATTAAACCATATAAAAAATATTTCCATTCTGGCGAAATTAATTTAGTAGTAGAGGATAAGTTGGGCAAAATAAAAGAAATAGAAGAATTATATAAGGGCGAAGCGAAAGAGGTAAATAATTTGGATGGAATCATGGTGGATATGGGTGATTTTTGGTTTAATCTAAGGCCTAGTAATACAGAGGCAAAGTTGAGGTTAAATTTAGAAGCTACCTCTAATAAATTGATGGAAGAAAAAAGAGACGAAGTGTTGAAGATTATAAGAGGATAAAGTACGTTTTTCAAAATATGCCGATTCAATATCGGAATCCCGATAACCTTCTGAATACAAAAGGAAAAATCGGGAAAATGTCAAAGATAAAAAACAAAAAGCACAAACATAAATATCTAAAAATCCTAAGCACTAAATCCCCACCTTAGCGGGTGGTCACCCGTTAGGGGTGATAAATTCTAAACCCCGTTAGAAATTTTCGATACCCAGTTCTTATCAGAAAAAAATATTATCCAAGTTATAATATTTTAATTTAAATAACCTTTGTTTGTAAAATTTCTAAACGGGGTAAATAAATTCAAATGATCAAAATACAAATTTTCAAAACGGTTTTGGTCCTTTGAATATTTTGAGCCAAAGGCTCATCAGCCCCTGGCTGAGAATTTGGAAATTGTTTAGAAATTTATTTTTATATGTTCGGTATTTTTGATTCAGGCATAGGAGGACTCACGGTAGTAAAGGAATTGTTTCGGGTTTTACCAAATTATAAAATTTTATATTTTGGAGATACGGCTCATGCCCCTTATGGAACTAAAGGCAAAGAAACTATTATTAAATATGCCATAGAAAACACTGAGTTTTTAATAAAAAAAGGCGCTAAAATTATTATTATTGCTTGTAATACTGCCTCTGCAGTAGCAACCGAGACTTTAAGAAAAAAGTTTTCGGTTCCCATTTTTGAAGTAATAAATCCAGCCGCTAAAAGAGCCGTAAAGGTAACTCAAAATAATAAAATTGGAATCATAGGAACAAGGACTACTATAGAAAGCAGAATTTATGAGAAGTTAATTAAAAGAATTAATCCAAAAATTCAAATCTTCTCTTATGCCTGTCCACTGCTTGTTTCATTGGTAGAGGAAGGTTGGTTTAAGAAACCTGAAACAAAAAGAATTGTCAAAAGATATCTTTATCCTTTGAAAATAAAGCAGATTGATACTTTAATATTGGGCTGCACTCATTACCCGCTTATTAAAGACTTAATCCAGATTAAAATTGGGAGAAGGGTAAGGCTCGTAGATTCAGGCGAGGAAGTAGTTAAGGAAGTACAAAAATATCTTAAAGAAAATTCTGGAATAGAAAGGTCTTTAAAGAAAAGCCAAAATCATGAATTTTATTTTAGCGACCTTAATCCTCGGATTCGTGAGATAAGTTCAAGATGGCTGAAGAGGAGTGTAAAACCTAAGGTCGCTAAGATATAATGTTGATAAGACTGGGACTTGACCCCCACACCTATTAGATCTAAAAACTTAACTTGAAGTATACAAAGTATACAAAGAGATTAAGCCTAAATGGCCCGTTGGGGCTATTCGCCCCGTTGGGGCAACGCCCCAAATAGGGGCCATCGGCCCAAATAGGGTATACAAAGAATACAAAGTATGATTTTTGCTTAATCAACTTTATCAACTTAATCTCTTAATCAACTTCATTGCCCTTGACAAATTATTTTGAAGGTACATAATGAAGGTGTAAAATATAAAATGTAGGAGTAGAGAATTCTATCTTTATTTAGATGAACTTTCTACTAAAAGGATGATTATGAATATTTTTGAGAGACTCGGGTTTGGACTCAAGGGAGCTAAAGAGACTTGGGAGGCTGAGAAAAAAGCAAGGGAAGCATCAGTGATGGAGAGCGAGAAGAAAGCAATAATGAGAGAGTATTCCCCAGAAGAAATAGAGGAATATAAAAAGAAAAAAGAGAAAATTTTAGGCGACATAGGGTGGGAGAGTGAAGGTGATTATTCTCTCGAAGTGTGGGAAAAATTGAATGAAACAAAAGTAGAGGGAGTTATGGATATTTTTGAGTCAGAAGCCCTAAAGGACTGTAGAGGAAAAGCTGGTGTACTTTTAAGAGAAAATGTTAGGGATATTGAGACCGTGCCCTATACAGAAATAATAGAAAAACTGGAGAAATTAAGAGACAAAGAAGAAGACAATGATATGGTGAAAGTTATAGACAATTTAATAAGAGATTACAACTTTTATTTATGTTCTTCATAATGAGCTTGACAAGTTTTTAAGGTTTGTTTATAATAGTAATTGTCAGTCTGGGTTAGAAGTAGCAAATCTCTGCTCCACTGTTATTCTGCAAGGAGACGGATGGTTTGCAGTAAGTTCCGCTCTTTCGTATAAATGCGGAATAAATGGTCGAAACCCAGTAACCTTTAAAAGATTAATGCCCATTTGTTTTTATTATAAATAGAGGCAAATGGTTTCAAGAGTAAGAAAAATGGTTGCAAAAGTACAACAAGATCAAGAATTTATTGAGTACATTGTAAAATCTATAGTCAATCATCCTGAGGATGTTAAGACTACAAGAGTTGTTGATGAAATGGGGGTTTTAATTACCCTTAAGATTAACCCGGAGGATATGGGTTATGTAATTGGAAGAGAAGGACAGACAGCTAAAGCCCTTCGTGTTCTTTTGAGATTGCTTGGCGCTAGAAATAATGCTCGCCTCAATCTCAAAATTGAAGAACCCGAAGGAGGGACTAGACCAGCTGCCAGAGGAGCCAGAGGAAGGGGCTCTGCCGCAGGTGGCGCTGGTGGAGTTGAGGACTTGAGATTGTAAAATACTCTACTAATTCTCATTAGAGGACGAAGATCGTAGTAGAATATTTCCCTACTACGGTCTTTGTTTGTCTCGCGCTTGTTAGACTTAGAAACTATCTTTGGTTTTCTTTCCTAAATAAGATGGGGTCCCCGCAACATTACTTGATACCCTAAGTATTTTAGCGTTTTGGTTTGTAAATTTTATACAACGAACAGGTCTCACACAAAATTTTTCTTTAAAAAGAGATGTTAGAATTTGACATATTAACAATTTTTCCAAATATTTTTGACTCTTATTTTTCTGAAAGTATTATTAAACGAGCTCAAAAGAGAAAACTTGTAAAAATAAAGATTCACAATCTCCGTGATTATACTACTGATAAACATAGAACAGTGGATGACGCGCCTTACGGAGGGGGGGCCGGAATGGTAATGAAAGTTGAACCGATTTATAAAGCACTTCATGCCCTAAAATCCAAAATCCAAAATCCAAAATCCAAGGTCATTCTATTAAGTCCCAAGGGAAGGCAATTTAACCAAAGGCTGGCAGAGAGGTTTTCTAATCTCGATCGTATTATTTTAATTTGTGGAAGATATGAAGGGGTAGATGAACGAGTTAGTAAATTTGTTGATAAAAAAATATCTATTGGCCCTTATGTTTTGACAGGAGGAGAATTGCCAGTGATGATTATAGTGGATGTTATAACAAGACTCATTCCCGGAGTAATTAAAAAAGAATCACTAGAAGAAGAGACATTTAGTTTTCTAACATCTAACATCCAACACCTAACATCTAAATTGGAGTATCCTCAATATACTCGACCCGAAATATTTGAATATAGAGATAAGTTTGGCAAAATAAAAAGGTTGCGAGTACCAAAAGTATTATTATCAGGTGATCATAAAAAGATAAAAGAGTGGCGCGAGAAGCGTAGTAAGTAATTGAGCGGATTAGCGAATTAAAAGATTAGCAAATTTTCTCTTGACCCTGTAGTAGCCCGCCAAAGTTTTTCGAAGAAAATTTAGGCGGGTCTCTACGGGGTTGACAAAATTTTTAGAATGAATATAATAGAATTGGTGATAGAAAAATCTATTTTAAATCTGTGATTTGTGTCTGTAATTTAATTTGTGTGAAATTTGTGTCTAAAAGTTCCTTAACAACTAAAAAGTGGTAAGAAAAAACGTCAATTTGCCTATTTTTATTCCCGATTTATCGGGATTTACAAAATAGTGCGCCCGCCCAAATTTTGTCTTTGGCAAAAATTGTGGCGGGCTCAATTCATACAACAAAAATTTCATTGTCGCTTCTGTGACTTGAAATTTTTGGTACTCATTGAGAGTTTGATCCTGGCTCAGGATGAACGCTGGCGGCGTGTCTAAGGCATGCAAGTCGAACGGACCTTGTGCTTCGCACAAGGAAATTCGAAGCACGAAATCCTAAACTCTAAGCAAATTTC
>Ga0210056_1002907_pt1 | contig 14142 bp, 9 predicted proteins | sample CryGeyCG2014_080_2_FD_183965 | JGI IMG/M metagenome (GOLD analysis project Ga0210056, IMG submission 183965) | Groundwater microbial communities from aquifer - Crystal Geyser CG07_land_8/20/14_0.80 (SPAdes) (version 2) | ecosystem: Environmental > Aquatic > Deep subsurface > Groundwater | place... | reverse complement strand
TGGCTGAGCAGCAAGAACTGCCGTTTCCAACCCTGACCCTGAAGCGCCAGACTTACAAACTCTTCGGTCTGGTCACCCACCTGGATTGGGAGGGGGAGCGGATCGTCAACTGGATGTATGAGCGATGTGGCAAGAGTGAGGAAGCACATTCGGTCATGAAGTCAGACCTTGCAGGAGGGAAGTTGCCTTCGAGCGACTTTGGGGAGAACGCCGCCTGGTGGCACTTCGTGATCTTGGCGCTGAACCTGAACTCGGCGATGAAACACCTGGTGTTGGAGAAAGCCTTGGGGAAAGAGTGGGGCACGCGGCGCTTGAAGGCGCTTCGCTTTCACCTGATCCATTTGCCGGGGAGATTAGTGCATCGCTCCCGCCAGTGGTTTCTTCGTCTGACGCGCGGTCACCCTTCCCCGGGAGCACTCCTCAAGATCCGGAGACAGATTCTTCAACTGGCGACGGTCCCCTCTGGCTGACGTTAAGAACGAGGTCTTAACGGTCAAAGACACCCGCCAACCCCACACCGACACGGCTGTAACCTGGGGAGAGCGGCAGCACGGCTTCTGAAGAATCGAGAGGCACTGTACGCGGGGAATCACCGGCAAGACCGGCTCCCGCGATGCTCCTCCAACCCTTGACTCGCAAACCCAGGGGTCCGGACGGCTGGATCGACACTGCCCGACAGGTAGGCGGTGAATTTAGGTGAATGAGTGGATTTGCGCGCCTGTTTCCTTTGTGCTATAATGCGCCCGCTCTTGAGTAGACGACGATCTGTGCAGGCGTGAAATTCTCTGGATTTCGCTGTCTGCGGCTGTTCGGGAAGAAGTGTAACCGAGGGGATGTGTTGCCGTGCTTTTCGAACACGATAGCGCGTTTCCGTTCTGAGATTTCAGAGACGACCCTTTTCTCTCCGGTGAAAAGTTATCCACACATGTGGAAAACACTGTGGAAAACAGGGAAACCGCCATTACACGGGCATTCGGAATCGTCTGGCTCAAGGCTCCTTTCGTGGACGTAGACACGAGGTACTGTCTGGCACACGGATGTAACGCACTCTGCATCGTACCACAGATTATTCACAACCTTTCACTTCCTTTTCATCACACTAGCGCTCGCAGGAACGTTTCAAGCAATCTTCCCATCTTTCGTGTCACTGCTATATGTCCCGTCCCGACAGGGTGTTTTCAGAAACATCTTGTAATTTTTTATTGGGCCATGAAGAGAAATTGGAAAACTGTCAGTGTGAAAAGGGATGACCTCTTCGGGAACGAGACACGGTTTTCTTCCAGCTTTTTTCATCGGGGAGAAACTTGCCCCTTTTCGGTAAACGGCCCGTTCCAATGCAGGATTGCCGTCCATGAGGAGCGTATCGCTCCTCCAAGAGTAATCCTTGTTGATGAGACCGATCCACGCCGGTTCATGCGGGAGATGTGTAATCGATCATTCGAATTGGCTCAGTCGCTTGGAGGAGTTCTTCCGCGCGTGCTGTTCAAGGAATTATTGGATAATCTGATTCACGCAGGTTTCCAAGATCCCGTCATTACGCTCAGTGACCGGGGCAACAGTTTGACGGTGGGAGATCACGGCGACGGCATATCTTCTCCCGAGCATGCCATTCAATTGGGTTTTTCGACCGGTACCAGGTTTTTGCGGAACTATATTCGAGGTGTGGGTTCCGGCCTGCCTCTCGTAAAAGAAATCATCGAGAAGATGGGAGGATCGCTGGTTATCGATCGGAACCTCCATCGAGGGGCACTTCTCCGAGTAACGCTGAACACGACTCAACTGGATAAACTTGAGGCACAGGGAATCCCGTCGCTGGATCAGCAATCGTTCCGGTTTACCTCTCGGCCGAGTCTGTCTTCGTCGTTTACAGAGGACGTTATCCTTTCAGATAGGGAAAAACACGTATTGCTTCTCCTGGGTGAAACGGAGACTGTGGGCCCGTCCAAGGTTGCCAAGGAGTTGGACATTAGTCTCAGCACGGCTCACCGCGATCTTGCAAGACTGGAACGGAGATCTCTCTTGCAGTCGCTTCCCAATGGGAAGAAGCGGCTAACAGAGAAGGGAATGGGTCAACTTGAGTTGTTATTTTCTGGTATTCAGGAGCAGGAACAAACTGTTTCTTGACAATATCCAGCAGTTCTTATCATAATCTGGAGCTTATGTAAATGAACGTTGAGGCGTTCATGTACGGGCCGTCGGGGATACTGACAATTATCAAGCGAGGGGGTCTGTTCGGACTCGCAGAGTCCGCCGCAATATGAAGCGAAAGCAAGATGCCGTCGTTCAGATTTGGGACAAAGTACTTGAGGTCCTCGAGAAAGAGTGGAACAAACGCACTTATATCCAGTGGCTGAAAAATATCTATCCACTCTCTTTCGATGGGGACACCTTCAGCGTTGCCGTGCCTAACGATTTCGTGAAGGACTGGCTGGTTAAGCGGTACGCTCGCGCCATCGAGGGGTTTGCGGAGGAAATTGCAGGCAACGAAGTTCGTGTTGAGTTCAAGGTCGTTCCCGGGGAACGCGCTGATAGCGTCATTCCAAGACCTCAGCTGAGACCCGAGCCTGCACGTGCGCAGGCAGCGTCATTTCATCAAACACCTTCACGCGACGAATTCACGTCGCTCCCCCTAAATGATAAGTATACATTTGAGAGCTTTGTCGTTGGCAGAAGTAACCAATTCACTCACGCGGCAGCGTGCTCGGTGGCAAACAGTCCCGCGTCGGCCTATAATCCTCTCTTTATATATGGCGACGTGGGGGTCGGCAAAACGCACCTCATGCAGGCAATCGGACACAGGCTTCTCGAGATAAATCCACAGGCTGAAGTTATCTACGTTTCTGGGGAGACCTTTCTGTACCACGTTGTGACCTCCATTCGCGAAGACAGAACAGCCGCTTTCCGACGACTATACCGGAATGTCGATCTATGGCTGGTTGACGACATTCAATACATCGCTACTCGCGAACGCACTGAAGAGGAGTTCTTTCACATATTCAATGCTCTTCATCAGACGAATAAACAGATTGTCATTTGTTCAGACCGTCCTCCAAAAGAACTCCAGATTATGGAGAGCCGATTAGTGTCTCGCTTTGAGATGGGTCTGATTACGGATATCGGATTGCCCGATTTGGAGCACCGAATTGCAATCCTGCAACGGAAAGCAATTGGCGATGAGGTAGTGATTCCTGATGAAGTTGTCCGCTACATCGCTGAAAGAATTAAAACAAATATTCGTGTATTGGAGGGAGCTCTTACTCGCGTTCTTGCCTACGCCTCACTCACTCACAGTAAGCTCACCGTTAATCATGCTACAGAAGCGTTGAAGGACTACTCCACCGGTGATGGATCCTTGACTCTCAGTATCGAGTCCATCCAGAAGACGATTTCCGACGAGTACAACGTGTCGCTTGAGGAGATTATGGGGCATAAACGGACCAAGAGTCTGGTACTCCCAAGACAGATTGCCATGTTCCTCTCAAAAGAATTGACCGGTGCCTCCTTTCCTGAAATCGGCAAAGCCTTTGGCGGGAAAGATCACACCACTGTGATGTACTCCTGCCAGAAGATTGAAAACCAAATAACTTCCAATAGTACTTTCAGGAAGTCGGTTGATGATCTGAGGGCGAGAATTGCCGGATAAGGCGTCGATAGACGATGGTAATAACATCTGGAATAACCTGTGAGAAAGTAGTGAATAACAGAGCCTGCTTGTGGATGATTGTGTGGGTGTTAGTAACTGACCCTTTGATGAGACGTAATCCATAGGTTATTATTGTCGCGCAGCGCCATAGCGAATGGGGTTGTGCCACTTTCCCACATATCCACATCACTTATAGTAATTATAAGCTTTTACTTAAAGAAAGAAATTATGATTAAAGAGTATCGTTTTCAACAGCTCATGGGAATCATGCGACCTTCGGAGGTTATGTTATATGAACGTGATATGCACTAAGACAGATTTATCCACTGGTGTGCTCACCACGGCTAGGGCCGTGTCACAGCGCAGCACACTGCCTATCCTCTCCAATATTCTGATTCATGCCAATGACGATGAGTTAACTCTGATGGCGACCGACCTTGAAATATGGATTCAGTGCATCGTTCCGGCTGACGTTAAGTCCCCAGGATCACTCGCCGTGCCAGCCAGCATCTTCAGCGAGATGGTAACCAGCCTTCCAGATGAGGATGTTTCACTAACCTGTGAAGATAATCGTTTATTGGTGAAGCGCGACCCATCCGATTACACCATCCTGAGTCAGCCTGCGGAAGAGTTCCCCTCTCTTCCTGAGGTAGGGGATGAGTCTTCGTTCGAGGTACCGCAGGGACTTCTTCGAGGTTTGCTCAGGACGACGATTTTTGCTGCCTCTCACGAAGAAACGCGAGCGATCCTTACGGGCGCGTTGATGAATATTAGCGGGGACCGATTTTCGGTTGTAGCGACCGATACCCATCGATTGGCGCTGCGAGCAAAAAAGCTTCCGACGCCCGTGGATGAAGCAATATCCGTGATCGTTCCGACACGTGCGTTGCACGAGTTACAACGTATTTTGGACGAAGATGCAGAAAGCCCGGTAAGAATGAGCCTTGCTCCCAATCAGATACAATTTGCTCTGGATAATCTGACGCTCGTGTCGCGAGTGATTGATGGTCAATTCCCAAATTACGAGAAAGTGATCCCAAAGGAAGTCGAGAGAAAAATCATCGCCAGTTCGCACGATCTATTATCGGTTCTGCGGCGTGTGGCCATCGTTGCAAGGGAGAATGGAAATAAGGCGCTGTTTACCACTCAAGGGGATCGTCTGATTATTCAGGCCGAAAGCCAGGAGGTGGGGAAGGCATACGAAGAGGTTCCCATCAAGCTCGAGGGAGACGACATTGAGATGGCGTTTAATATTCAGTTTCTCATCGATGTGCTAAGCGTTCTCGATGCAGACGAAGTAGTGCTGGAGCTCACCGGTCCTCTTAATCCCGGGGTTCTGCGTCCCGTCAGCCAGTCTGCAAGTGGGGAAGACGATGACTACCTGTATGTTGTGATGCCCATGCAGAAATGACAAACCGCAGGATACGAGTCAGCGTTTTATCAGGTCAACGGATGCCTGCAAATGGCACAAGTCCTCAAAGACACTTTCATGTGGGTTGAGCGTCTCCAAGTACAGTATTTCCGCAACTACGTTGAATTGGATATCCATTTCGTCGGCGGTCTGAACCTGATCTATGGCGACAATGGTAGCGGAAAGACCAGCCTGATTGAGGCCATCGAGTATCTATCCTCAGGACGAACGCCTCGAGGTCGCAGTGATCGAGAACTGATCCATTGGAACGGTGAAAACCTGATCCTTCACTGTCATTTTCGCGGCAGTCAAAGTGATGAGATGCGGATTGACCTCCTCATCGAGCGTTCCGGAAAACAGACCGTCAAATTCAACCAAAAGCAGCAATTCCAGCTCTGTGACTGGATTGGTAGACTAAAGACAGTATCGTTCTGCCAACAGGATCTTCAGTTAGTGGCAGCGGAACCTTCGTTGCGGAGAAGATTTCTGAACATGGAGATTGGCAAACTCCATCCCCAATACCTGCCGACATACCTTCAGTACCGGAGATCGCTTGCTCAAAGAAATGCACTATTGAAAGAACTTCGCATGGGTCGCGCCTCCACGCGATTACTCGCGCAATGGACGCAATCTCTTTTGGAGCACGGAATCCTCATTATCAAGGAAAGAAGAAACTTCATTTCGTCTCTCGCCAAACCTGCGCTAACTATCCATCGGTCTCTGACAGATGAACGGGAGAGCCTTCAGATTCAATATGAGTGTTCCTGCGGGAATAATAGAGATATGAATACCAACGAGACCGAACTCAGGGACAGTTTTATAGGCGCCCTTGAACATCGGAAGCAGGATGAGATTCGGCGAGGAACAACACTAGTCGGTCCACACAGGGACGATATTAGCTTTCTGCTGGGATTGCATGATAGCGCCAGCAGTAATATCCAGTGGGTGGATCTCAGAAAATTTGGCTCGCAGGGACAACATCGAACAGCCGCTCTGAGCGCGAAGCTCGGAGTTGCCGAACTGGTCCTTCAGCAGACCGGAGAAGCGCCAGTAGTTTTGCTGGACGATGTGTTCTCCGAGTTGGATCAATCGCGCCGTAACGCTATCCTCGGTCAGTTGAGGCGCTTCGACCAATTGTTCATCACGACAACGGACCGCAGCTTTGTTGACCCGCAGGGAGATATTGCAGCGAGGGTTTTCGAAGTAGTCAATGGCAAAGTCCATCGACGTAATTAGACCGAATGCAACTCTTCATGCACGCATTGAAGGGAGGAACCGCTGGATGAAACGCACAACCTGCATAGCCTTGTTGGTCGGACTTACGACGGTGATCCCAATAGGCTGCAACAAGAACGACAAGCCGAAGACAGTCATTCAAGGATCGGTTACCAATGAGGCGGGGCGAGCTATGCCCGACGTGAGCGTGTTGCTTGACGGCACACGGTACAGCGCGAAGACCAACAAAGACGGCAAGTTCAGTATCAGCGGATTTCCTCCTGGCATCTACACAGCCGTCGCCGTGTACCACGGTTATCTGACTGCGACCCACTATAACATTGAGGTCACCAAAGAAAGCAAGAGAGCAGAAAGCCGATTGGTGCTGAAACGAGACCCTGACTATGTCCCCGACCAATTGAAGATCGTGAATATCCGACCAGTGCCCGATTCAGTCCTTTCTCCGGGCAAAGACGTGCTCATATCATTCCAAGTGGAATACACTCTCAGTTCTGCGGGATATGCAACGATCGCCGTATCTTATCAGGATGACCGCGCCCAATCGATGATACCCATGCCTGCTCAGGTAACGATCACGAAAGAGAAAGGCCGAATTTCTTTCGGCCACCGCATTCGCGTACCGGCAAGGATGAACGGAAAGATCAATGTTATTGCGGCCATGTTCTCCAGTGACGATGCGGAATCAAAGGTTGCGGACATGGTCACGTACTACGTTCGGCCATTCGAGGATCAGGTAAAGATCGCGGGGATTGGTCTGACATCGGGCAGTGTCTGGGGGACGGGAAAGGACATTGCTATTACCGCGACGATCGACTATCTTCTTAAGAGCTACGAGAAGGCGACCATCAGATTCCAGATACGCGGCGATCTGAAAAATGATCGGTTTGAGGTCGTCCTGCAGGAAGAAACGAAGCAGATAAATCGAGCGGGAGGAGAAAGCGGAACTTTTGCCATCCAGCCTCGCTTCTCCATCCCGACGAACGTCACAGCCATCCGAGCCCGCGTCGATCTGATTCCGGAAGGTATGACCGAACCCCTCGTCATTCATTGGTCAAGGCGATACGCAACCGAAGTGGCGTTTGGCAGCGAGTCCGTTGATGAACGATAGTCTCCTCTTATCCGGAAAAATCCGGATTCACCCCCACCCGCCCGCTGGAGATTATGCCCGTTTCTTTTTCTTCTCCCGAGAGGCTTTGCGGCGCATTCGCTTGCCACGATGGTAGGCGACGGTCCGGCGCGCAATCCTGCATCCATACTCATCCAGGAGAATATCCCTGATCTGGGTATCCGGCTTATCTGGGTAGGCTTGAACCAATCTCGCAACGACATCCGTCTTGTTTTGACACAGATAGGTCAGAGGAAATACTCCGTGAGGGGTGCCAATTACCTTGCTGCGGATGATGCGGGAAATTGTGGACTGATGTTCTTTGAGGTCTCGGGCAATATCCGCCTGTGACAAGGGCCGCAACTGCACAGGATCGCCACTCACAAAGAACTGTTTCTGCCGCTCGCACACCGCGCAGATGATGCGGGAGAGTACACTCATTCTCTGGTTAATGAACCGGGCGCGGTCGATAAGTTCTCGCAGTTCCGGATTGCCGTCCAGGAGCTCCGATTCCTCGATGGATTTCGGCCGAATGCGATAGCGTTGAACGTACACGCTGTCTCCGTCAAATTCGAGACGATACGCTCCATCGTCCTGTACGGATACATAGGCGACCGGTGTCTCTCCAGAACTCGAGGCTGTCCCCGAGGAGGTTGGAGCCATTCCCTCGACCATCGCTTCGTAGCTTTCGGCAAAACTAATCTGTTCCGCCGCGGCAACTAACATCTCCGCTTCGCGAACACTGCAGTGGTAGTGACGGCTGATCTCCTCAGCGCCCATTTCGCCGCTGAGGATGTCGTTGATAAAGTCCTGTTCAGTCAGGCCGTATTTCTCAACAAACTCCTGCGCCATCCCGATGATACTGCTCAGATCCACTCGGTTCTCAGCGGCAATAAAATCCGTCGGGTCTGTGAAGGCCGTAGGTGCGGCACGATTGACGGAATACGAATCCTGTTGGTAAATCCGGACTGCGTGGGAACCAAGAGACCGACTGCCCTCCTGGGCGGTGGAACGCAGGTATCTCAGATAGCGCGTGAGCGTACCGGATGGAACTTTGTACTTCCTGGCGAGTTCACTCACGCGATTGAGTGCGCTATCGCTGAGAAAGTCCTTGTCCCAGCCAACGACTTTGGTAATCTCGTGCTCCTCGAGAAACAGGAAAAACTCCGCGTCCATGTACTCTTCATATTTTTCACGAGGAAGTCGGCCACGAAATTTGACGCGAGATACAACTCCTTCTTGAATCAGATCCTTGAAAAGCGGATTCTGCTCGAGTTGTCGCACGAAATCGAGGAACTCTCCCTCGGAACGCGAGAGCAACTCGATGTACTCATCGGGGGGGCGGCGCGCACGGAGCGTGGCCTTCGCTACGGGCTTGGTGGTTAATTTAGGCGCTAACATCGAAACTCGCTTCGGGATTCCGAATCCAGTCACACCGTCTACCGGGGCTGTCCATATTGCTGATAGATATTAGCACACCGCGGCGCGTTTCGCAATGAAATGACCAACGCTGTGTCAACGCAATGACGAGAACCCGAAAGATTGGTAGAATGTCAAGCGGAGTCCCAGCGAAGTTCCAGACATGGAGAGGGAGATAATGCCTAAAGCGCCCATGACCAAGCGGGAGCGATTGATGACCACCGTGCGCCACGAGGAACCGGATCGCGTGCCCATCTGTCCGCGCATCCAGTTTACGTGGCTGGACCCGGACCGGAGCCATCGTCTGGAGAAGCTGTATAGCCCGGCCATAGACCCGATGGAGATCATGAGTTCCACAACGCCCAACTACATCCTCAGCTACCCCGATAAGTACAACCTGCCCGAAGTGCGCGTTGGGCAGTGCACTCACGAAGATGGGAACTACAAGGTTGTAGAGCGCACCTTTTACACACCGGCAGGCCGCCTGTCCGACTGCACCCGGATTCCTCCGAGTGGACGCGAGTACGGCATGTCGCCCAATCCCATCAAAACGGAACATCTCGTCAAGGGCCCGGAAGACCTTCCGGCATTGCGATATATTCTCCCCACTATCGCCGGCAACTATGACCACGCCATTGCGCGCAAGCGGGCATTGGGGAACCGCGGCGTGGTCATGGTAAGCGTCCTCAGCGAGTTGTGCCACCAGGCGGGAGACGCCCGCGACATGCAGGACCTCATGGTGGACTACTACACCGACCGTCCCTTCTTCGATGAACTGCTGGGGATCTTTCACGAACGAACGATGGCTGAAGCGAGGGCAGTGATGGAAGCCGGCATCGAGTGGGTTTTCCTCAATTCCTACTACAACAGCATCTCCGCGGGTTGGTCGCCCGCGATTTTCCAGGAGGTGTTTGTGCCCCACATTCGGGAAGTGGTGAGCCTCGTACACAGTTACGGCGGATACGTGGACTATTACGATGACGGTCACCTGTCCAATACAATGGGGCTGATCGCCGATTGCGGTGTGGACGTGCTGGAGACCTGCACTCCGCCCCCTGTGTGCGACTTCGACCTGCGCGAGGCCAAATCGACCATTGGTGACAAGGTGACCCTCAAAGGCTACGTGGACTTGATCCACGTGGTTCTGCGCGGAACTCCCGAGTTAGTGGAGAAGACCGTAGCTGAGGCGATGGAGGTCGCCAAACCCGGCGGGGGCTTCATCATCGGCAGTTCCGACAGTTTCCGCGAAGGCACCCCGCCGGAGAACATGCACGCTTACTTCCAGGCGTGTCTGAAGTATGGAGCATACGAATGAAAGAAGCTGCGGTAGTGTCATCAACGATCCGTTCCCAGCGAAAACGTCCAGGAGGTATACAGCGATGATCTGCTTGTTCATGGGTTTGCTCATTGTTTCTCTGACGGCTCTGCCCATCTCCGCAGCGCGGGTGACCGTGGCAATGGGCGGCCGGCCCGTAGCGGCCATCGTCACTCCCGCAAACCCGGATGCGAAGTTAACCCTCGCCGCGTCGGAACTGCAGCGCTACGTGGAGACGATCTGCGGGGTCGAACTGCCGATCAGGCGGGACGGCAAGCGAGTCGAGGGAGTTGCTCTCTACATTGGTCAATGTGAGGTTACCACCGAGAACGATCTCCCCGCAAAGGGACTGAACCCCGAGACCTACGGGATCCGTGTGCGCGATGGCAACGTGCTGTTCACCGGTCGCTGGCCAACGCCGACCTATTTCGCTGTCATGTCCTTCCTCGAAAAAAACCTCGGAGTGCGCTGGTTCGCTCCGGGGGATTTGTGGGAGTTTGTTCCCAAAGGGAAGCCGGGAGAGCTGACCGTTGACGTCAATGATGTCGTAAGCACACCTGGCACTTCTCCCCGCGTCTGGTCGGGGCATGAATGGTTCGACAACTGGAAGACTTGGAATCTCCGCAACAAGGCAGTGCTCAGTGAGGTCGTCCCGCGAAGGCAGTTCCAGAACTTTCTGCAGCGCGTCTTTCCCCCGGAAAAATACGCGAAAGAGCACCCGGAGTATTACCCTCTCATCGACGGGAAGCGATGGATCCCTCCCAGTGGGGGGAGCGGCTGGCGTCCGTGCGAGAGCAACCCGGACGTCCTGCGCCTCACCGTTGAGTATGCTCGCAAGTGGTTTGACGAGAACCCCAACATAGACAGCTTCTCCCTCGGGATGGACGACATCTCGCACCTGTGCAGTTGCCCCGGTTGCCGGGCGATGGACCCCCGACCGGACTCCTACGAGAAGCAGGAGTTCTCCGACCGGCACTACAAGTTTGTGAACGCAGTGGCGCAGGAGGTGGCAAAGACGCATCCCGACCGGTATGTTGGGACACTGATCTACAGCATCGCCCGCAAACCGCCGGAAACGGTGCCCAAGCTCGAGGACAACGTGTTTGGCTTCATCACCGAAACCAGCGCGCTGTGGTGGGACAGAGGAATCAAGGAAGCGGATCATGCGATCACTCGCGAATGGGCGCAACGGTGCAAGCACCTCTCCCGGTACGACTATTACGGCTTCGCCTGCTTCACCCCGCGATCATACCCTCACCACGTGGACGAACAGATCAAGTTCGACAAATCGCTGGGACTGGAGGGGATGTATACCGAGGTCTACACCTTCCTGCCACACACCGCTCCGATGATCTGGGCGTTCGCGAAATTGCAGTGGGACCACCGGCTCAAAGTGGATAACCTGCTCCACGAATTCTACGTGAAGATGTACGGCTCAGCATCCCCGGTTATGAAGCGCTATTTCGACCTGCTCGAGCGCTCCTACAACACCCCCCGCCTCGGCCGGAGCGGATGGGAGCACCGCAACATCATCAATCAGGCGCTCACGATGTCAGCGGAGGATGTTGATGAGGGATTCCGACTCCTGGATAAGGCGCTTGCCGCAACCGATGACGGGAAAGCGAAAGCGCGCATCGAGATTCACCGCGCCGCTCTTCAGTATGCCAGCTATGTGATCCGACCCTATTGGATCTCACAGAGACTGACGACGATGAATGTCATGGATGAGAAATCGGCCGCAGAGGCGCTGAACCTGGTTGACCGCCTCGGCGCGCTGAGCATCGAGCGAGGAAGGTTTTGGGAAGCGGCGGTCAGGCGGGAGGACCTGTTGGGAGAAAGCCTTCGGGGACTCGGCGGAATGCAGTATCTCGTGACAGGTCAGATCGCAAACGTCGAACGCGGTGGTGTCGTCGGGGCGATGAAAGCGTTAGCGTGGTACTCGCAACACGCGCCCGACAAGCTAACGGGGATCCAAGAGCGAATAGGTTCACTCCGCAGCGGCACGACCAGCGACGCGGTGAAGGCGTGGCTGTGGGTGCAGGAGAACAAGCCGACGAATCTCCTGACCAATCCGGGCTTCGAGGAGGCAGAGAAGAACACCGCCAATGCAGAGATGGATTGGATGACCGAGGGCGCTCCGAAGGGATGGTCCATCTGGAGCACCTCAAGCCCTTCGCCGCCGGCCAGGTTCGAGACCCTCGGCGGCAAGGGACGAGGAGGCACAGCCGCCGCATCCATCGTGAACGGCGTGTCGGCCTGCTATCTTCAGCAGTGCGCGGCTCGTCCGGAAGAGAAGTATCTTTGTGTTTGTTGGGTCAAGGCTGATCCGCCAGACAAGCACTGCGGCGCCTGGCTTGCCGTTCGCTTCCGTGACGCGAGCGGCGCGTGGCACCACCGCAACGATCTCGAGCCCTCTGTCAGCGCCGCCGAAGGACAAACCGACTGGCAGCCGGTGACGGTGATGGTGACCATCCCTGAGGGCGCCGAAAGTCTGATGGTCATGCCAGGGGTGGGCAAACAAGCGGAGGGAGCGAGGGCGTTGTTTGACGACGTGGCGCTCTACCGGATCACGGTTGAGTGATGGGCAAGCGTCCGCGCCCCGTCCGCCCGCACCTGGACCGGCAGACCGGCTGAAATGAACCACTCCCTCCCATTCCGAGTGGTGGTGTATGGCACGGGAGGGGAGAAGGTGGGGAGTGAGGAGAGGGAGATGGAGGGGAGTTGATAGGGCAAGAAGGAGTAGGTCAGATTGCCCTTTGGTCAGCGGACGGGGAAACCTTGAAAGGATGCATCCATGCTGATACTGACCGAGTGTCCAGAATGTGCAACAAGGGGTTTTGTAGATCAGAGATTCGCAGGACAGAGTGGCAGGTGTAAGTGTGCCACTGAAGTCACAGTACCGATGCAGCCCACTGTTCATCTTCCCGCCGGACGCGCGGTCCCGGTCGTGCAGGTATCGGAATCCTTCATGGAGATTCCTACAATAGGTTTCAAGGGACCGTTTAGGTCTTCCGATTCAGGTCAGTTTAGGCTCGGATGGGAAGGCAGTTTCGAGATCGCCTTGACAGCGCGAAAGAAGGGAAGAATCATCCTTCTGTCTGGCGACACGTTGCTTTGGCAGAAAAGCTTGCAGGATCCTGTGTTTGGCGTGACAACGGATGCAGGATACATAGCGGTGCACGACGGCACATTCAGTGAAACCCCGAGTGGCGTATTGTATATCCTTTCGCCTAACGGCGAAGAACTGGTTAAACACCGATTCCGCGCCAACATCGACTCCTGTGGCTTTTCCGACGACGATTCGGTCGTGTGTTGCACCACGCTCGCCTCGGAAAGAGTTGCTGACTCCTGCAAGATGACAGTGTTCTCGGTGTTGCCCGCGCGAATGCTCTTTAAGCGAGAACGACCTGTGGGGAATATTACCAGACTCGCCGTAGGACAGCAAACGATTCAGGTTACGACTGATGGGGGAATCGAGTACAGGTGCTCCTTGGATGGAACGCTTCTCAACGAACAGGCTGTTAAAACGAAACTGGAAGTACTGCGAATCAAAAACGGCAACGGGTACGATCTCCTTGGAGTTGTTCAATCGCGACTATCCGAAAGAACCTTCGATCAGATGTCCCCCCCGCAGCGTTACGAAATCGTCAGGATATTTCAGAAGGCACAAGCATCAGACATTTCTGATTACTGCAAATTACAAGTGTGCCGGATGCTGGGGGAATACGCCCTTTCATATAACGAGAAAGGTAAGGCATTGATATACTTTCAGCAGGCCATTGAGCTAAATCCTAAAGCAGGGGTGAAGCGGAAGATCAAACAACTACAGGAAGAACTGCCAACCAGCGGTTGAAGATGCAATTGCCATCAGCTCGAGGCTATAGGCATTATTGGGTGAGCTAAGCTGGGCTTTATCCAATCAGTAAGCATAGCACATCCCTTCTGTAAGGCGGTCTACCATAAGGCGCAAAGATTTATGCACGTCGCGTTTTGAGGTGGACGTGCAAAAAGTC
>Ga0210056_1002899_pt1 | contig 14156 bp, 19 predicted proteins | sample CryGeyCG2014_080_2_FD_183965 | JGI IMG/M metagenome (GOLD analysis project Ga0210056, IMG submission 183965) | Groundwater microbial communities from aquifer - Crystal Geyser CG07_land_8/20/14_0.80 (SPAdes) (version 2) | ecosystem: Environmental > Aquatic > Deep subsurface > Groundwater | place... | reverse complement strand
AAAGCAAAAAATTTCATTTATTCTATTTTAAGTTTTCTATTTTTTCTTAATATTTTAGCCTGGTTGGCTGTTTATGATTTGAAAGACCCTCAATTATTGGAAGTTAACTTTTTTGATGTCGGTCAAGGAGACGCCATTTTTATTGAGGGACCTCAAAGACATCAAATTCTAATTGATGGAGGTCCCAGCTCAATCATTTTAGAGAAACTCGCTAAAGAGATGCCTTTTTGGGACAGGACGATTGATTTAATAATCCTAACTCACCCGGAGAAAGACCATTTAGCGGGCCTGATTGAGGTTTTAAAAAGATATAAGGTTGAAAATATTTTATGGACCGGAATTCTTCGAGACACCTCTGAATTTAAAGAATGGGAAAAGTTAATTGAAAGTGAAGGAGCTAAAATTTTTATTGCCAAATCTGGCCAAAAAATAAAATGGTCAAGAACTGTTCTTGACCGTTTCGAGGTTTTGTATCCGTTTGAGAGCTTAGCGGGAAAAGAATTTAAAGATAGCAATAATACTTCAATTGTTGTTAAACTGATTTTTGGCGAGAATTCTTTTTTATTTACTGGAGATGCCTATAAATCAGTGGAAAGAGAACTTCTGACAAAAGAGATCGATATTGATTCAGATATTTTAAAAGTCGCTCATCACGGAAGTAAAACTTCCTCGGCAGAAGAATTTATAGAGAAAGTTTCCCCAGAAACTGCTATAATCTCAGTTGGTAAAGACAATACATACGGCCACCCTCATCAAGAGGTCTTGGAAACTTTAGAAAAATATGGTATAAAAATTCTAAGAACCGATTTAGAAGGTGACATAAAAATAATTTCTGACGGCAAAAATTATGAAGTTCCCAATCTTTAAAACTAAAATTGAGGGATTAGATAGAAAACCCAGCACCAGAGCGAAGCTCGGTGCTGGACCAGTCCCGTACCGAAACAAAGTTTCTGGTGCGGGGTTTAATTTGATAGATCCAAGAGAGCAAAAGGAATATTTTCAATCGAAGGCAGGAAAAGAAATTGAAAAATTAAGGGAATATTTAAAAGAAAATAGCTTTATAGCTTATTTATTGGGAAAGAAAAACTCTGGTAAGGGAACTTACTCAAAAATGTTTTCAGAGATGGTTGACCCTGGTCAGATAGACCATTTTTCAATTGGCGATATGGTCAGAGAGGTGGATAAGGAGCTTGAGACACCGGAGAGCAGAAAAAAATTAATTAATTTTTTAGAGAAGCAATACCGAGGATTTTTACCTTTAAAAGAGGCCATCTCTGCTTTAGAAAAAAGAAATACCGAGACCCTTTTACCGACTGAATTAATTTTAGCCCTGGTCAAAAGAGAAATAGCTAAGAGAAAAAAGAAAACCCTCTTTATCGATGGCTTTCCAAGGGATTTAGACCAAATTTCCTATTCTCTATTTTTTCGTGATTTGATTGGCTATCGAGAAGACCCAGATATTTTTATCTTAATTGATGTTCCGGAAGCAGTGATTGATGAGAGAATTAAATGGAGAAGAATCTGTCCAAAATGTCAAACTCCTCGAAATCTAAAACTATACCCAACCAAAGAAGTAGGTTTTGACCGAAAAAAGACTACAACCCACCCACCACCCTCCCACAAGTGGGCCCCATTTTATTTAATTTGTGATAATCCAGCTTGCCAAGGAGCAAAAATGGTTTCAAAAGAAGGAGATGAGCGAGGGATAGAACCCATCCGAGAAAGATTAAAAATGGATGAAAAGTTGATGGAAAAAGCCTTCTCCTTGTATGGAATTCCAAAAGTTCTTTTAAGGAATTCTGTTCCAGTTAAAGAAGCAAAAAATTATATTGATGATTATGAGATTACTCCGGAATATATTTATGAATGGGATGAGAAAACCAAAAGTGTAAAAATTATTGAAAAACCCTGGCAGGTTCGAGATGACGAGGGAATTCCTTCTTATAGTTTATTACCTCCGCCAGTAGTTGTTTCCTTAATAAAACAAATGATTGAGGTGTTAAATCTTTAAAAAACAAACACTTGACAAGTAATTTGCTAAAAAGATAAAATAAAATTGGCCCTACTCTTTCTAGTTAGATTCTGGGACAAATGTTCTTTCAGGGACTCCGATATGATTTCCGATCCTCGGATTGGAACTTGGAGACCCACTTGAATTCTTTTCCAGAAGAACTTTCTAGAAGGATAGGGCCTTCAAAAACCCCGCGCGAAGCGGGATTTTTGTTTTTTTTTCGGGGTGCCGAGAATTGAACTCGGGCCACTATCACCCCAAGATAGCGTACTACCGTTATACTACACCCCGAAGCCTCATTTCCTTTTAGCCAGCGCTTTGATACATTTGGTGCAGGCTAAAACTCTTTTGCCCGATGGTAAACGAACCCATTGTAAGTTGGGGTATTTTCTCTTTTGAATGGTTGGATTGTATTTTCCTCGAAGCTTTTTAAGCTTCCAAACCATTTGAGATTTTTTCCCACAGATTGCGCATTGTTTTGCCATAGTATTTCTATTCTAACAAAAGTTTTCAATTTTTACAAGATTTCTGATTGTGTTATGATAAAGAAATTATGGAATATCTATTTTTAATTATTATTTTAATTTTTTCTATTGTTATTCACGAAGTTTCCCATGGAGCAATGGCAAATTATTTAGGAGACCCTACAGCAAAATATGCTGGCAGGCTCACTTTAAATCCAATTAAGCACTTAGATCCAATTGGTTCAATTATTTTGCCTCTTTTTTTAGTCATCATGGCAAAATTAACGGGAGGAGGAATTATTTTTGGTTGGGCAAGGCCGGTACCGATAAATCCTTATAATTTCAGAGATCAAAAATATGGTTCAGCCAAAGTAGCTTTAGCTGGCCCGGGATCAAATTTAGCCCTAGCTTTAGTCTTTGGATTAGCCTTGCGATTTTTTCCTATCTTAGACATTCTTCCCGGCCTCTCTTTGATGTTTAGTTACATTGTTTATATAAATATACTTTTGGCTGTCTTTAATCTACTGCCCATTCCTCCCCTTGATGGCTCTCACATTCTTTTTACCTTCTTGCCTTATTCTATGCAAAACCTAAAAATAATTCTAAGCCAATTTGGTTTATTCATTTTGCTTTTTATTATTTTCTTTTTCTTCCATTGGCTGACCCTGATTATCAACTGGATTTTCACCTTAATCGTTGGTACTCCACTATTTTGATTGACTTTCTTTTCAATATTTGCTAAATTAAAATTTGAGCACTCTGTGCTTATTAATTTTTACCACCATGTGTCCAACAATCAGACAATTAATCAAAAAAGGAAGAGAAAAAATTAAAAAGCCTGGAAAGAAGCCGGCTTTGACATTCGGTTTTAATATTTTGAAAAATCGACCAATAAAATATTTCTCTCCATTCAAAAGAGGAGTTTGCCTCAAAGTTTTTACTGTTACTCCCAAAAAACCAAATTCGGCCTTGAGAAAAGTAGCTCGAGTGAGATTAACTAACGGAATGGAAGTCACTGCCTATATTCCTGGAGAAGGTCATAACTTACAAGAGCACGCAATAGTTTTAATTCGGGGCGGAAGAGTTAAAGATTTACCAGGGGTGAGATACCACATAGTCAGAGGTATTTTGGACACGGGAGGCGTTGAGGGAAGAAAACAAGAAAGGTCAAAATACGGAGCTAAGAAAGAGAAATAGTATGAAAGGAAAAAAGAAAGTTAAAAGAGAAATAATGCCTGACACCGTCTATAATAATGTTATTGTTGCTAAATTTATTAATCAGGTAATGAGGCGGGGGAAAAAGGAATTGGCCAGGAAAATCGTTTACCGGGCTTTTGATATCATTAAAGAAAAAACTCAGCGAGATCCCCTGGAAGTTTTTAATTTTGCCTTGGAAAATGCTTCACCCCTTTTAGAAGTAAGACCAAAAAGGATTGGAGGAGCAACCTATCAGGTTCCCAGGGAAGTAAAAAAGGAGAGAAGGTCAACCTTAGCTATACGCTGGATAATCCAGGCTGCCAAATCAAGAAAAGGAAAACCGATGAAAGAAAAATTGGCTGAAGAATTAATTTCAGCTTCAAAAAATGAAGGTGTAGCCGTAAAAAAGAAAGAGGATACCCATCGGATGGCAGAAGCCAATCGAGCCTTTGCCCACTTCGCCTGGTAGTCGCTTCGGGAATGCGATTTTCGGTACACGCTCTGCGCCCCAGCGAGGCGCAAGCTCAGTTCCTCGGCAAATTTTCGCCTTCAGCGAAACCATGCAATTTGCCTGCGGATGGTCCCGAAAATCGATTCCCTCGCTTAGAGTTTTAATTCACCCTGAAACCACTTGCCTCGCTCTAATATCTAATATCTAATATCTATCATCTAACATGCGGAAATATCCAATCGAAAAATACAGAAACATAGGTATTATCGCTCATATTTCAGCTGGTAAGACTACCACCACTGTTTGTATTTTGTATTACACCGGCAAAACCTACAAAATTGGAACTTTGGAAAAAGGGACGACAATTTTAGATTGGATGGCTTTGGAGAGGGAAAGGGCGATGACAATCATGGCTGCTGCCACTTCTTGCTATTGGTCCCTTGATGGGGAGAATTATCAAATAAATATTATCGACACTCCTGGACACATTGATTTTACGGCTGAAGTTCAGAGGTCTTTGAGGGTTTTGGATGGAGCAATTGTTGTCTTTGATGGCGGAGCCGGTGTTCAGACTCAATCGGAGACTGTTTGGCATCAAGCTGATAATTTTGGCGTTCCAAGAATTTGTTTTGTGAATAAAATGGACAAGGTTGGGGCAACTTTTGAGATGAATTTGGAATCGATTTGGAAAAGATTGGCGATGAATGCTATTCCATTGCAGTTACCAATTGGCGAGGAAGATAATTTTTCCGGATTGGTTGATCTATTAAAGATGAAGGCCTTAAGGTTTGAAGGGAAAGAAGGAGAAATTGTCAAGGAAGAGGAAATTCCAAAAGAATTGGAGGAAAAGGCAAAAGAATGGAGAAAAAAAATAATTGAAAAAGTTGCCGCTGAGGATGAAGAACTTTTGGAAAAATATTTGTCTAAAAAAGAAATTTCGATTACTGAACTAAGAAAGGGGTTAAGGAAGGCGGTGATAAAATGCAAGATTTTTCCGGTCTTTTTTGGCTCCCTCTTTAAAAGAATAGGAATTCAGCCCCTTTTGGATGCGATAATCTATTATTTGCCAAGCCCGGTTGATTTGCCGCCAATAAAAGGAACTGATCCCAAAACTGGCGAAGTTATTGAAAGAAAACCCCTGGATTCTGAACCCTTTTCAGCTTTAGCTTTCAAAATTCAGGCCGATCCTTATGTTGGGACTTTGACTTTTTTCCGAGTTTATTCAGGATATTTAAAAAGAGGCTCTTATTTATTAAATCCGATAACCGGGGAAAAAGAAAGAATTGGTAGATTATTAAGAATGCATGCCGCCGAAAGGGAAGAAACGGAGGAGGCATTTGCCGGAGATATTTTGGCCACGGTTGGATTAAAAAACACCTCAACCGGCCACACCCTCTCCGATAGTAATAACCCGATTATCTTAGAAAAAATTACTTTCCCAGAACCAGTGATTTCCATCCGAATTGAACCAAAGACAAAAGCTGACCAGGAAAAAATGAGTCTGGCCTTAAAAAGATTATCTGAGGAAGACCCAACTTTTAAAATGAAAACCGATCAAGAGACTGGCGAGACCATTATCTCAGGAATGGGTGAACTTCATTTGGAAATTATTACTGATAGAATGAAAAGAGAATTTAAGGTCGAAGGAGATGTTGGCAGACCTCAAGTGGCTTATAAAGAGACGATTAAAGAACTGGCCGAAGCTGAAGGAAAATATATTAGGCAATCAGGAGGTAGGGGACAGTATGGCCATGTCTGGCTAAAGGTTGAACCCAAAAAGAGTGGGGAGGGATTTGAATTTGTAGATGAAATTAAAGGAGGAGTAATTCCCCAGGAATTCATTCCGGCAGTTGAAAAAGGAGTCAAGGAGGCAATGGAAAAAGGAGTTTTGGCTGGATATCCATTAGTTGATTTAAGGGTTACTCTTTACGATGGTTCTTTTCATGAAGTTGACTCTTCTGAATTCGCATTTAAAATTGCAGGCTCGGCCGCTCTTCAAAGCGCAGCCAGAAGAGCAAAACTCGTTTTGTTAGAGCCAATAATGAAATTGGAAGTGATTTCTCCTCAAGAGTTTTTTGGAAGTGTAATTGGAGACCTGGGAGCGAAGAGAGGAAAAATTGAAGAAACCCAAGATAGATTTCAGGTAAAAATAATTAGGGCAAAAGTTCCCTTAGCCGAAATGTTTGGCTATGCTACCACTTTGCGTTCCTTGACACAGGGCCGGGGAACCTTTACAATGGAATTTGATCATTATGAGGAAATGCCCCAGAATATAGCTCAGGAAATAATTGAAGGCAAGAGAAGATAATTATTCACATTGACAAATTTATTGAAGTTAATAAAATAATAATATAATTAATAAATATCGCTAAACTGACGCGAAACCATACGCAAAACTGACGCTAAACTTTCGCTTCTGTTTCGCGTAGGGTTCCCACTTGTGGGAGTTTCGCGTCTGTTTCGCGACACAATTATGGCTGAAAAAGCAAAATTTGTCAGGGCAAAGCCCCATGTTAATATTGGTACCATTGGCCATGTCGCCCATGGTAAAAGTACGGTCACTGCCGCTATAACCCGTATTTTAAAATTAAAGGGGTTGGCCACAAAAGAGGTCACAGTCGAGGATCTTAATGCTGCTCCTGAAGAAAAGGCGAGAGGATTAACAATCACCATTTCTCATGTGGAATATGAAACAGAGAAGCGTCACTATGCCCACATTGATTGTCCAGGCCATGCCGACTACATTAAAAATATGATTACCGGGACTGCTCAGATGGATGGAGCTATTTTAGTCGTTTCGGCTGTTGATGGCCCAATGCCCCAAACTCGAGAACACATTCTTTTAGCCAGGCAAGTTGGCTTACCGGCAATTGTAGTCTTTCTAAATAAATGCGATGCCGTTGATGACCCGGAAATTATCAATTTGGTTGAAAGCGAAGTAAGGGAGCTTTTGAAAAAATATAATTTTCCTGGAGATGAAATCCCGGTAATTCGAGGCTCAGCTTTGAAAGCCTTGGAAGCGAAGTCCCCGGATGAGACAGAGGCTCGACCAATTTTGGATTTGGTAAAGGCGATTGATGAATATATTCCCGAGCCAGTTAGGGAAATAGAAAAACCATTTTTGATGGCTATCGAAGACGTCTTTTCGATTGCTGGCCGGGGAACAGTTCCCACTGGAAGAATTGAAAGGGGAGTGATTCATCCTAATGAGGAAGTTGAATTAGTTGGCATTCGGCCAACAATTAAGACTATAGCTGTCAGTATTGAAATGTTTAATAAAACTTTAGACGAAGGAAGAGCAGGAGATAATGTTGGCATTTTACTGCGGGGTATAAAAAAGGAAGAGGTGGAAAGAGGTCAAGTTTTGGCAAAACCAGGAACTATTACTCCCCACACTGATTTCGAAGGCGAAGTTTATGTTTTAACCAAAGAAGAAGGTGGAAGACACACTCCTTTTTTTGTTGGTTACAAACCCCAGTTTTATTTTCGAACCACTGATGTTACCGGAGAAGTAACTTTGCCAGAGGGAACAGAGATGGTGATGCCGGGGGATACAGTTAATTTAAAAATAAAAATGATAGTCCCAATTGCCATGGAAGAAAAACAGAGATTTGCTATCAGAGAGGGAGGAAAAACAGTAGGAGCAGGAGTGGTTACCAAAATCGCTAAATGATTAACACCAGATAAAAACACGATGAACACCCGATATCGGGCGTAAATCGTGCTTTAAATCGTGCGTTCATCATTATAAGGTTCTTTTAAGATGGCTAAAAAGAAAGCTGTTGCAGTTGAAGAAGAGGTCAAACCGAAAATTAGAATTAAGTTGTGGTCTTATGACCATAAAGTAATTGATAATTCGGCAAAACAGATTATCGAGACAGCTTTGCGTTACGGAGCCGAAGTTTCAGGACCCGTTCCTTTACCGACTGAAATTCATAAATATACTGTTAATAGGTCCTCTTTTGTACACAAAGATAGTCGAGAACAGTTTGAGATGAGAGTCCACAAAAGAATGATTGATATTTTGAATCCCAATCCAAAAGTGATTGATGCTTTGATGAGTTTAACTTTACCGGCTGGCGTAGACATCGAAATCAAAATGTAAACACACAGATTTACATAGATAAATTTTTAATATATAATTAAAATGTTAGGATTAAATTTTAAAATTTAAATTTTATTTTTAAAATAGTCACGGTAGAAGACCGGGCTATTGCCCGGTTTTCAATTAAACATGAAATTTATTTTGGGTTTAAAATTAGGTATGTCCCAAATTTTTGATGAAAGGGGTTCTGCGGTCCCGGTAACTTTGATTGAAGCTGGTCCTTGCGAAGTTACCCAAATCAAAACAAAAGAAAAAGATGGTTACCAAGCTATTCAAGTTGGATTTAAAAAAATTGGAAAACCAAAAAAGATTAAAAAGCCCCAGGCCCAAAAGCCGTATAGATATTTAAGAGAATTTAAAAATGGGGAGTTTAAAGTTGGTGACAAAATTGATGCTTCAATTTTTCAAGAAGGAGATAAAGTTAAAGTTTCGGGAATATCGAAAGGAAAAGGCTTTGCCGGAGCAGTCAAAAGGTGGGGATTTAAAGGCAGGCTGTCTGTTTCTCACGGGACAAAACATGAGCTTCGGACTTTGGGCTCAGTAGGAATGAGTATTCCAGAAAGAGTGGTTAAGGGCAAAAAAATGCCAGGAAGAATGGGCTTTGAAAGAGTAACAGTTAAAAATTTGAAAATCACCAAAGTCGATCCAGAAAATAATTTATTAGCCGTCGAAGGAGCAGTGCCGGGCAGAAAAGGAACATTATTGGAAGTAAGAAGTACGAAGTAAGAAGTAAGAAGTAAGAAGTATGAAGTATACTGTTTATAATCAAGAAGGGAAAGAAGTAGGGACTACCTTACTACCAAAGGAAATTTTTGATGTCAAAATAAGTCCTGATTTAGTTCATCAGGTGGTGGTTTCTCAAATGGCTAATCGTCGGAAAGTAATTGCCCACACAAAAACAAGAGCCGAGGTTCGGGGTGGGGGAAGAAAACCCTGGCGACAAAAAGGAACAGGCCGGGCCAGAGTGGGATCAATTCGTTCTCCTTTATGGAAAGGCGGTGGAGTGATTTTTGGGCCGAGAAAAGAAAGAGTGTTTAAAAAGGAAATTCCAAAAAAAATGAAAAGATTAGCCCTTTTTATGGTTTTATCAGGAAAAATTAAAAATAATTTATTGATTCTTTTAGATAAATTAAAGATTGAAAAACCGAAAACAAAAGAAATGACAGAGATTTTAAAAAAATTACCTTGTAAAAATGAAAGTTCCTTAATTGCTCTGCCGGAATTAAATAAGAATCTAATTTTAGCGGCAAGAAATATTCCCGATATTGAAACCATTCAAGCCAAAGATTTAAATGCTTTAGATCTGCTTTCTTTTAAATATTTAATCATGCCAAAAGAAGCGATAAAATTAGTTAAGGAAACATTTTTGAAATAGTATGGCTTTACGAGATATTTTTAAAAAAAAGAAACCTCCCGAAGAAAAAATTGAAAGGCCGATTGAAAAACAAAAAGAAATTAGGACTCCAACCCTCCCACCACCCTCCCGCCAAAGGCGGGCCCCAGAAATAGTGACGGTTCCCAAAAGAGAAAGAAAGACAGTTATTGGGGAAGCTTACAAAATTTTAAAAACTCCCCAGGTTACCGAGAAAGCAACTGATTTAGTTAAAAAGAATCAGTATGTTTTTAAGGTTTATTCTCGAGCAAATAAAGTGGAAATTGAAAAGGCAATTGAGAACCTTTACGGAGTAGATGTCTTGGGTGTTAAAATTATAAATTTACCGCCAAAAAAAAGAAGGTTAGGAAAGATTAGGGGTTGGAGGAAAGGATATAAAAAAGCAATTGTGAGAATTAAAGAGGGACAAAAAATAGAAGTATTACCGAGATAAAAATTATGAAAAAAACATTTTTAACAAAGAAGGAACCGGAAAGGAGGTTGCTTTTGGCGTTCAAAAAGAAAGCGGGGAGGCAGGTTTCTGGTAGAATTACCATTCGCCATCGAGGTGGCGGAGTAAAAAGGCTTTATAGACTTTTAGATTTTGGCCAAGAAAAATTAGGAATGCCAGGTATTGTCATTGCCCTGGAATACGATCCTTACCGGACTGCTTTCATTGCTTTAGTAGAATATCAAGATGCTAAGCCACCCGCCACCCGCGAGAAAAGATATATTTTAGCTCCCAAGGATTTAAAAGTTGGTGATGAGATAACCTGCGCTGAGAAAGCCGAGATTAAAATTGGCAATCGGATGAAATTAAAAAATATTCCGGTAGGAACTCAAGTTTATAATATTGAATTAGAACCCGGGAAAGGAGGAAAGCTATCAAGAGGAGCCGGAACCTCAGCTAAAGTCTTAGCTCAGGAAGAGTCTTTTACTCATTTAGAAATGCCTTCAGGAGAAATTAGAAAAGTTTCTCAGAAGTGTTTCGCTTCAATTGGCCAGGTTTCTCATCCAGAAAAAAGGTTTGAAATAATTGGCAAAGCTGGGAGAAGAAGACTAAAAGGTTGGAGACCGGCTGTTCGGGGAACGGCGATGAATCCTCCCGATCATCCCCATGGTGGAGGAGGAGGAAAAACTCCGATTGGTTTGAGATATCCCAAAACTCCCTGGGGAAAACCAGCTCGGGGAGTTAGAACCAGAAAAAGAAAAAAATGGACAGCTAAATATATAATAAAAAGAAGGCAGAAAAAATAATATGGCACGTTCACTTAAAAAAGGTCCCTATATTGACCAAAGATTATTAGAGAAAATGAAAAAGGCAAAACCAGGGGAAGCTATTAAAACCTGGTCAAGGGCTTGTACCATTATTCCGGAAATGATTGGTTTTACTTTTGGAGTTCATAATGGCAAGGAATTCCTTCCGGTTAAAGTGACTGAAGAAATGGTTGGGCACAAATTTGGTGAATTTGCTCCGACTACAAAATTCTCCCGACACGGAGGAAGAATGCAAAGAGAGTTAGAAGCAAAGGTAGCTGAAAAAGAAACTGAAAAAATAGAAGAAGCGAAATAAAATATGGTATCTGTTACTGCCAAATTGCGTTATTTAAGAATTACTCCTCGAAAAGTTCGGCAGGTTTCTGATTTAATTCGGGGAAAAACCGTTGAGGAAGCTCAAACAATTTTGCGATATACAGTAAAAAAGGCAGCCCAGCCGCTTTTGAAACTTTTAAAATCAGCCGTTGCTTCAGCTAAAAATAATTTTCAGTTAGAGGAATTAAATTTGTATATTTCAAAAATTTTAGTTGACGAAGGTCCAAAATTAAAAAGATGGCGAGCTCGAGCTCGAGGAAGAGCCGACGAGATTCAAAAAAAGACTTCTCACGTCACTATTGTTCTTGACGAGATTACTAAAAAGCCAAAAAAAGTTAAAAAAGTAGAAAAGATTGAGAAAGTTGCCGAAGCTGAAAAGGCTCCAAAAATTGAAAAACCGAAATTTAAACCAGAAATTGAAATCGCAAAACCAAAAATCGAAAAAGGAGTAAAAAGAGTATTTAGAAGAAAAGCATTCTAATATGACACATAGAGTCCATCCAAAGGCATTTAGAATAAAAGACTTAACTGACTGGGGTTCTCGCTGGTTAAGCAAAAGAGAATTCTCAAAATATTTGGAGGAGGATTTTAAAATTAGAGAATTTTTAGAAAAAAAATTGGGGAAACTAGGAATAGAAAAAATTGAAATTGAGAGATCCCCAGGAAAAATAAATGTGATAATTTCTTCGGCTCGGCCGGGGTTAATCATTGGTCGAGGTGGGGGAGGGGTTGAAGAGTTAAAAAAAGAGTTAGAAAACAAAGTAATCAAGGAAAAAAAGGACTTAAAAATTGAAATTCGAGAAGTCAGAGACCTTTGGGCTTCAGCTCCCCTGGCTGCTCAATGGATAGCTCAACAAATTGAAAAAAGGGTACGTTATCGGAGAGTCTTAAAACAGGCCCTGGCTAAAATTATGGCAACGAAAGGAGTTCAGGGAGCAAGGGTTGAAGTAGCTGGAAGATTGGATGGAGTTGAAATTCACAGAATTGAATGGTTAAAAAAAGGGAGATTGCCTCGTCAAACTATAAGAGCTGATATTGATTACGCGAAATCCCGAGCTTTCTGTACTTATGGAGTAGTGGGAGTAAAAGTCTGGATCTATAAAGGTGAGAAGTTTTAAATTGCAAATTGCAAATTGTTATGGCAATACTGATGCCGAAAAAGGTTAAACATCGGAAGTGGCGAAAAGGTGTTTCCAAAGGAATTGAAACAAGGGCAACTGAACTTGCCTTCGGTTCTTTTGGATTGAAAAGCTTGGGAACTCGCTGGATTTCAGCCAGACAAATTGAGGCAGCTAGAAGAATGATTCTAAGATATTTAAAAAAGGGAGGAAAGCTCTGGATTAGAATTTTCCCAGATAAACCGATTACCAGAAAGGGGACGGAAGTTCCCATGGGTGGAGGAAAGGGTTCAGTTGAGTTTTATGTTTTTCCGATTAAACCTGGCCGTATTATTTTTGAATTAGAAGGAGTAAAAGAAGAAGTGGCTAGAGAGGCCCTTGAAAAAGCAGCCGATAAATTACCAGTGAAAACCAAATTTATAAAAAAATAAAGGCGAAGAGAACTTCGTTCGTCGAGTCAAGATGAGACGAGGGAAGAAACACTTTTCTTCGAACTCATCTTCAACTACCCGAGCGTAGCAAAGGGTTGAGAAGAGGGAATACTCTTCGATTCGCTTTTATAGGGCGAAGAGGGCTTCACCCTCTTCTTCCACCTCGCTTCCTTAAGAAGCTCGGTAATAAAAGCTCGGTTAAATGAAAACAACAGAATTACGACAAAAATCAAAAGAGGAATTAGAAAAATCGCTTCAAGATTCGAGAGAAAAATTGAGACAGTTACGTTTTGACCTATCAGCTGGCAAAGTAAAAAATGTTAGGGAAATTCGGAGGATAAAAAAAGAGATTGCCAGAATACTCACCTTATTAAAAGAAAAATCAACGTAAATCTATGCCCAAAAAACAATTAATAGGAGAGGTAGTATCAACTAAAATGCAAAAGACGGTGGTGGTTAAGGTAGAAAGATTAAAAGAACACCCCAAATATAAAAGGAGATTTAAGGTTTCGAAAAACTACAAAGCCCACGCAGAAACTGGAGAATGTCAGGTTGGCGATAGGGTTGTAATTGAAGAATGCCAACCAATTAGTAAAGAAAAGAGGTGGAGAGTGATAAAAAAACTATGATTCAACCAAGAACAATGCTAAAAGTAGTTGATAATACCGGAGCTAAAATTCTCCAATGTTTTAGAGCTTTGGGAGGTTCGAAGAGAAAATATGCTCAAATTGGCGATGTTATTGTGGGGACAGTCAAGGAGGCCGAACCCAGGAGGGCAGTCAAAAAACACGATGTGGTTAGAGCATTAATTGTTAGGCAGAGAAAAAACTTCCGTCGCTCAGATGGCACTTATATTCGATTCGATGACAATGCCTGTGTGATTTTGGAGGGAAAAACAAAGGAACCAAAAGGGGGAAGAGTTTTAGGACCCATGCCGCGGGAAATAAAAGAAAAGGGATTTGAAAAAATAGCGGCCTTAGCTGAAGAACTCATATGAAAATAAAGAAAGGCGACACAGTTTTAATAATTTCAGGTAAAGATAGGGGCAGAAAAGGCAAGATTTTAAAGGCCTTTCCGAAAGAAAGCAAAATTTTGGTTGAGGGAATTAATCTGAGAAAAAAACATCAAAGGCCAAGGAAAACGGGAGAAAAAGGCCAAATAGTTACCCTCCCTGCCCCAATTAATATTTCAAATACAAAATTGATTTGTCCAAAGTGTGGAAAGACGGCCAGGGTTGGCTACAAAATTGTCGAGAATAAAAAATACCGAATATGTAAAAAGTGTGGCCAAGAAATATAAAAATATGCTCCGTTTAAAAGAAAAATATAAAAAAGAAGTAATACCTCAGATGATGGAGAAATTTGGTTACAAAAATCCAATGGCTGTTCCGAAAATTGAAAAAGTGGTATTAAAT
>Ga0210056_1002896_pt1 | contig 14165 bp, 9 predicted proteins | sample CryGeyCG2014_080_2_FD_183965 | JGI IMG/M metagenome (GOLD analysis project Ga0210056, IMG submission 183965) | Groundwater microbial communities from aquifer - Crystal Geyser CG07_land_8/20/14_0.80 (SPAdes) (version 2) | ecosystem: Environmental > Aquatic > Deep subsurface > Groundwater | place... | reverse complement strand
TGTTCGGCCAGCAATGCCCCGATCAGTCGCAATGCCGATTCGTCGTTGGGGAAGATGCGAATTACCCGCTCGCGTCTCCTGACCTCCTCATTCAAGCGCTCCTGCATGTTGGTGGTGCGCAATCTTTTGCGGTACTTTTCCGGCAGTGCCATGACCGCCATGGCATCCTCAAATCCTGCCTCCATGCAGGCCACCACCTTGGGTGCGCTCTTGTCGAACTGTTCGACGAATTCAGTCAAGCGTCGCCTGGCTTCTGTCATGTCGGTAGCCTGAAATAACCGCTTGGCCGCAGCTGCGACTTCACCCCTGAGCCTGGTCGGGCTGTGCCCCAGCAGGTTGCGCATCAGATGCACCTGACAACGCTGCCAAGTCGCGCCCTGAAAGTGTTTGTCCACCGCTTTGGTGATGCCGCAATGATCGTCGGAGATGACAAAATACACCCCCGACAAACCGCGCCCCTTTAGCCATTTGAACATGTCCTCCCAAGTGGCGCAGTTCTCGGAATCGCCGATCTTGATGCCCAGAATCTCGCGGTGGCCGTCGCTCCGTATGCCCGAGGCAATCAGGGCTGCGCGCTTGACCACGCGGTCGCCCTGGCGGCTGTTGATGAACAGCGCGTCCACCATGACGAACGGATATTCGCCTTCCAGACTACGTTCGTTGAACACCTTGACGCGCGCATCCAGCCCGACACACAGCTCACTGACCGTTGATTTGGAGAATCTCGCGCCGCATAGTTCCTCGGTGATTGCGGATACCTTGCGGGTAGAAAAACCCTGCACGACCATCTCCATCAAGGCCTACGCGAGTGTAAAGCGTGCGCGCACGATAGCCGTTGCGGTAGCCCTGCCGCTCCTCCGAACGCTCGTGCCGACCTGCTCCCAGGGTTTCCGCCACCTGTGCCTCCAGGATCTGGTTCAGTACCGTTTCCACCCGCTTTGCCAGCCCGTTCTGCCCACTCAACAATCCTGGCAATAAATCACGACCCACGTTAATATCATATCCAGCCATCGCTTCTTCTCCTTTGGTTTTTGAAACGTCTTTAATAACGTCAATTTACCAAACCGGAGCGGTGGCTGCCCACCCATTATTTACAGCAGTTTACGGACTTAATCCAGAATGGACATGTGCGTGTTTTGGTGCGACACTCAGACGAACTTTCATCAGGTGCGTTTTTACGGCAGATAATGACCAGCACGTCTCACTACAGCGCACACCAATCAGCTTATTTTGCACACCAGCTAACGCTTCGAGCAGCATCCGATTCTATGGATAGCATGGCTGGCGCGCTGCTGGATGCGCAGGTCGATCTGAATCCACATCAGATTGATGCGGCTTTGTTTGCCACGAGCAATCCGCTATCAAAGGGCGTCATTCTGGCCGATGAAGTTGGCTTGGGTAAAACCATTGAGGCAGGTTTGCTGATCGCTCAGCGTTGGGCCGAGCGGAAACGTCGTATTCTCATCATCGCTCCAGCCAATCTTCGTAAGCAGTGGCATCAGGAGTTGGTAGATAAATTCGGTATTACGGCCAGCATTCTCGAAGCCAAGTCCTACAAGCTGGCTATTAAAGACGGCATGGACAATCCGTTTGATGCGAAAACGATACTTATATGCTCATACCAGTTTGCCGCTGGTAAAGCACGCGAAGTCCAATCTGTACCGTGGGATTTGGTGGTAATTGACGAAGCGCATCGCCTGCGCAATGTTTACAAGCCGGAAAACAAGACCGCGAACATCTTGCGCGAGGCGCTGTTAACCGCTCCCAAGGTATTGCTCACCGCTACGCCGTTACAGAATTCCCTTCTTGAATTGTATGGTCTGGTCAGTTTTGTTGATGAACGGGTCTTCGGTGATCTGGATAGTTTTAAGACCCAGTTCGGTCAGCTCAAAGATGCAGCCAGTTTCGATGCGTTAAAGAGTCGGATTCAGCCGATCTGTAAACGCACGCTGCGCCGCCAGGTTGAAGCCTATGTGAAATACACGCGGCGTATTCCCATGTTGCAGGAGTTTATTCCAGGCCCAAACGAAACCAAGCTATATAACGATGTTTCCGAGTACCTGCAACGAGATTCACTTTTTGCTTTACCTAACAGTCAGCGGCAACTCATCACGCTGGTGCTGCGCAAGCTGCTGGCCTCTTCTACGTTCGCCATTGCAGGTGCGCTAGAGACTTTGATCAAGCGCCTTACCCAGACGCTGGATGATAAGTCTGCGAGTATTGATCTCGCCGAAGTGCTGGATCAGGATTTTGAGACGCTGGACGAATTGACTGAAGAAATTGAGGCCGTCAGTCCGGACAACACCAAAGCCAAGACTCAAAGCGAGATTGCCGCAATCAAAGATGAAATTGCAGAACTGGAATCCTTCCGTAATTTGGCTGTGTCGATTACAGAAAATGCCAAAGGGATGGCGCTGCTGCAAGCCTTGAAAGTCGCATTCAAAAAGCTGGATGAATTAGGTGCTGCCAAGAAAGCCATCATTTTTACCGAGTCCAGACGTACGCAATCCTATCTGCTCGAATTGCTGGCGAATACGTCGGAGTTTGGTGCAGGTACACCCGGTGTCGTTTTATTCAATGGAACGAATACGGATCAGGGGTCACGCCACATTTATACCGAATGGCTTAAACGCCATGCAGGCACAGACCGGATAACGGGATCTCGTTCGGCAGATACGAGAGCGGCACTGGTTGATTACTTCCGTGAACAAGGCTCGATCATGATTGCTACCGAAGCAGGCGCGGAGGGTATCAATCTTCAGTTCTGCTCGATGGTTATCAACTACGACTTGCCGTGGAATCCGCAACGTATCGAACAGCGTATTGGTCGATGCCACCGCTATGGGCAGAAACACGATGTCGTCGTGATCAACTTTTTGAACCGCGATAATGACGCCGATAAACGAGTTTATGAGCTACTGGCACAGAAGTTTCAGCTTTTCGATGGTGTATTCGGTGCCAGTGATGAGGTGTTGGGCGCAGTTGAGTCAGGCGTTGATTTCGAGCGTCGTATTGCCGAGATATATCAAACCTGCCGTCATCCCGATGCAATACATACCGCTTTCCAACAACTCCAACTGGATTTGGCAGGTGAAATCAGCGATGCGATGATTAATGCGCGTAAATCGTTACTCGAAAATTTTGATGAAGATGTGCAAGAAAGGCTGCGCTTGCGCAATCAGGATGCACGTGCATCACTGGGTAAGCTTGAACGACTATTGATCCGTTTTACCCGCGCAGCCTTGGATGGCCACGCTGATTTTGATGAGGATGATACGGGGTTTAAGCTGAACAGCTTGCCTGAATTTCTCCCCTCGCACTATGGGAGAGGGGCCGGGGGAGAGGGCGACGTAATCCCGCTGGGTCGTTACGAATTACCCCGTCGCAGTGAGGAAGCACATATCTACCGTTTGGCGCATCCGTTGGCTCAGTCCTTGATCGAGCAGGCACAGCGGCAAACGTTGCAACCCAGCAAACTGATTTTTGATTACGACGCCTACGGATCGAAGGTTTCTGTCATTGAAGGGATGCGAGGTCATACGGGTGTGCTACTGGTGCAAAAGCTGAGGGTTCACTCGTTAGGCGTATCTGAGGAGCACATGCTCACGGCGGCAATAGATTCGGATGGACATATTCATGACCAGGATATAACGGAACGATTGTTGGCAATGCCAGGTTGTGCTGTAGCTCTGCCGCGCTTGCATCCTGCACAAGCCGCCATCTTAAATGCCGAGCAACTGGACTTCGCCGCTGCGAACGTATCTGTGCCAGTATCGCTGGAAGCGGAAATAGGCAGACAAAAAACGCGTATCTTGAGCAACCTTGAAACACGTAACCTGAGTTTTTTTAGTCAGGAAACCGAAAAGCTGGACTCATGGGCGGATGATTTGAAGGTCGGTCTTGAACGCGAAATCAAAGTCCTCGACCGCCAGATTAAGGAAACACGAACAAAAAGCAAGGGTGCAGCAACCCTGTCTGAAAAGCTCGCGGTACAAAAAGAGCAGCGTGACCTTGAAGGAAATCGTGACCGTAAACGCCGGGAGCTTTTTCAGCGTCAGGATGAAATTCAAACTCGGCGTGACAATCTGATTGATGAACTTGAAAAACAGTTGTCTCAGCAGGTGACCGTACTGCCCTTGTTCGCTTGTGAATGGGAGGTTTCATGAAGAACCGTATCATCAATGTCAGAGGTGTCGAAGTCACCATCGCTATCCGACACGAGCAAGACTACATCTCGTTAACGGATATGGTGAAAAACTTCGATGGCGGTAGCGCCCTGATCGAGCAATGGCTCAAAAACAAGGACACAGTGCTGTTCATAGGTGTATGGGAGCAACTCAATAATCCAAGTTTTAATTCCCTCGAATTCGAGGGAATTAGAAACGAAGCCGGGCGCAATAGTTTTTTCCTGTCAGCTAAGAAGTGGATAGTTACCACGGGTGCTATTGGGCTGCACGCTAAAGCCGGGCGTTACGGTGGAACCTTTGCTCACCGAGATATCGCCTTCGAGTTTGGCTCCTGGCTCAGCCCGGAATTCAAGCTTTACCTCATCAAGGAATTCCAACGTCTCAAGGACGAAGAGTCCCGCGCCACCTCGCTGGAGTGGAGCTTCCAGCGCACCCTGGCAAAGGTCAACTACAAGATACACACCGATGCCATCAAGGAACGGCTGATCCCCCCGCGCCTGACAGCGGCACAAACCGGCATCATCTACGCCTCTGAGGCTGACTTGCTTAACGTCGCCCTGTTTGGCATCACCGCTGCCCAATGGCGGCAAGCCAACCCCGATCAAGCGGGCAACATGCGTGATGTCGCCACCCTTGAGCAACTGGTGGTGTTATCCAACCTCGAAAGCATCAATGCCGTGCTGATTCATCAAGGCTTGGCCGGGCCTGAGCGTTTGGTGCAATTGAATGCTATCGCCATCACACAAATGCGGTCGCTGGTTGGCATCGGTACGCTCAAACAGTTGAGCGACACACGCGCAAGGAAAGGGATCAAGCCATGACAGAACCAACAATCGTTTGCCCCAACTGCCACACCGAGATCAAGCTCAACGAATCGCTGGCAGCACCACTGATCGAAGCGACCCGCAAGCAGTTCGAGCAGCAGTTGGCACAGAAGGATAGCGACATCGCTCAGCGTGAACAGGCGATGCGAGACAAAGAAAAGCAGCTTGTAGAAGACAAGCGCAAGCTTGACGACCAAGTGGCGGATCAAGTTGCGGCGCAGTTGAAAGCAGAGCGCACCCGAGTGATTGCCGAAGAATCCAAGAAAGCCAAACTTGCCAGTGCCGCCGAATTGGAAAACAAAGCGCGTGAACTGATTGAACTGCAAGAGGTGCTTAATACAAACAATGCAAAGCTGGCCGAAGCGCAAAAAGCGCAAGCCGAACTGATTAGAAAGCAACGTGCACTCGATGAAGAAAAGCGCGAATTGGAACTCACCATAGAAAAGCGGGTTCAAGTCGGATTAACCGAAGTTCGCACGCTAGCCAAAAAAGAAGCTGAGGATGAACAGAAGCTCAAGGTAATGGAGAAGGAGCAGACCATTTCTGCGATGCAGAAACAGATCGAAGACCTCAAGCGCAGAGCCGAACAAGGCTCGCAGCAATTGCAGGGCGAAGTGCAAGAGCTTGAACTGGAAAACCTGTTGCGCACAAAATTTCCTTTCGATGCCATCGAGCCAGTACCCAAGGGTGAATTTGGCGGAGATGTGCTGCACCGTGTGCGTGCCCCCAATGGACAAGCCAGTGGCACCATCTTGTGGGAGTTCAAACGCACCAAGAATTGGAGTGATGGCTGGTTGGTAAAGCTGCGCGATGATCAGCGCACTGCGAAGGCCGAGATCGCCGTGATCGTGAGCCAGGTGTTGCCGAAAGGGGTGGAGACTTTCGAGTTGATTGATGGGGTTTGGGTAACGCATCCGCGTGCGGCGTTGCCGGTTGCTGCAATTTTGCGCCAGACATTGTTAGAACTTGCGATGTCACGGCAATCATCCGAAGGGCAGCAAACTAAAACCGAAATGGTTTACCAGTACCTCACTGGCCCGCGCTTCAAGCATCGTGTCGAAGCGATTGTTGAAGCCTTTTCATCCATGCAGGAAGACCTAGACAAGGAGCGCAAAGCGATCATGAAACAATGGGCGAAGCGTGAAGAGCAGATTGAACGCGTGATGGGGGCTACGGTTGGGATGTATGGCGACTTGCAGGGGATTGCGGGCAAGTCGTTGCAGGAGATTGAAGGGCTTGATTTGATGGCGTTAGAAAATAAATAAACCTAACCTTTATAACTGGATCGAGAAAATGGCTGAAAGATCACACCTAGTAAGAATGCAAGTCAAGAACATCGGTTGCATCGGTAATGACGGGCTAACTATTGAGTTGGATGAAATCGTTTGTCTTGTCGGTTCAAATAATGCTGGAAAGACTACAGTCTTGCGCGCATATGAACTTGCAGTAAAACAGGTCGATTTAAAACCGGATGATTTCAATCGTAACGCAAATGGAAACTGTGCCTCAGTAGAGCTTTGGGTTCACATTCCTAAAGCAGCTGCAAATATTGATGAAAAATGGAAGGAAGAAAAGGATGGACTCCTTTTGGTTCGTTCAAAATGGGAATGGCCCGTTACGGGAGGCAAACCAATTCGTACAACTTGGGATCCTTCCGCTAATGACGGTAACGGAGAATATGCAGAGGACGGTAAAGCATCTGGGCTAGATGCTGTATTCAATAGTCGATTGCCTCAACCTTTCCGAATCGGGTCATTGGACGATCCAAATGAAGAACACAAAAAACTGCTGGGTCTTGTTTTGGAGCCCGTTGCGCGAAAATTTAAATCATTGATGGATGACAATGATTCTAGTCTCAGCAAGAAGATTGCGGAACTGCAGGTAGAGGCTGAAAAACCAGTCGCAGAATTCAAGGAGCAACTTGAAAAAATTCAATCGCAGGTGAACTCTTCTTATCAGAAAGTGTTCAATTCTGCCGAAATCCGACTTACAGTTTCTTTGGGAGATATTGGTTTCGATCCTCAAAAAAGTTTAGCGGGGGCCTCAAGGGTTGATATTTCGGAAAAATATGGTCTGACCCGATGGGATCAGCAAGGGACCGGATCTCAGCGTGCTTTGTTCTGGTCAATGCTACAAGTTAGATCAGAGCTGAATCGTTTATCTGAAATACGTAAGAGTGCCGAAAAGGACAAGGTCGATTTGGCGAAGTTAGAGCAAAAGGCAAAGAAAACTAAGCCCGATGAAAAAAAATCGCTGCATTGAAGGATAAGATTGAAAAAAGCGAGAACGGAGATGTGTTAGGTGCTGAGGAAGATTTTTTACCGGGTTATATGCTGTTGATTGATGAGCCCGAAACAGCATTGCATCCATCGGCAGTTCGTGCGGCAAAAGATCATCTTTACGCTTTAGCTGCTGAAGCAGGCTGGCAGGTAATGTTGAGCACTCATCATCCTGCCTTCATTGATCCGTTAAAAAACCACACTACCATTGTTCGAGTACATAGAATTGAAGCGCATTTGCCCCCTAATGTGTATCGCTCAGAAAATATGGGGTTTGATGGCGAGGAAATAGAAAACCTGAAAGCGCTCTTGGCGTTTGATGCCAATGTGGCCGAAATGTTTTTTGGCGGAAAAGTCTTAATTGTCGAAGGTGATACTGAATTTGCTGCATTCCATGAGGCCATGCGTTTAGACGAGATCAATTACCCAGTTGAGAAACGTCCGTTGATTGTGCGAGCAAGAGGAAAAGCTAGCATCGCAATTCTTGTGAAAATGCTTACACACTTCAAAATCGGTTTTTCTGTCTTGCACGATATAGATTCGCCAAAAACAAAAGATGGCGACAAAAACAGTCCGGCGTATTCTGTTAATAAAAAAATTTCCGATGCCATTGGCCTTGCTAAGGCTCAAGGACTTGAAATCACGTATCGGTGCTCATGCCCGAATTTTGAGCAGCACCATGGCATGGATTTACCGACTAAGGATAAGCCTTACGAAAGCTGGAAGACAGTACGTGATAATGACGATGTCAGAAATAGTGTTCTGAAAGTATTGAACGTTCTTTTGGCTCCAGTAGGCGAGGAAACAAACTCCGAAGAGGATGGGGCGAAATATGAGAGTCAGCTTAAAACATGGATAAAGGCAAATAACGTGACAGACGTAAAGTTTAAGTTTGACTAATGTCATAAATCGGAATTTTTAGGCAAGTCATGAGTAATAAACAAAAATTAGAACTTACTTGGATTGGTAAAGAGCATAGGCCCAAGCTGGAGCCGCGCATTTTGCTGGAAGACCCTTTGAGGAGTTATCACGCGAAGCATCGGGTGATGGATGGCGACATCTTCGATAACCAGCTTATCTTCGGTGACAACTTGCTGGCGTTGAAGGCTTTGGAGGCGGAGTTTGCGGGGAAGGTGAAGTGCGTTTACATAGACCCACCATTTAATACACAACAGGCATTCGAACATTATGACGATGGGATTGAGCATTCCTTGTGGTTTGGCTTGGTTCGGGATCGACTTGAAATAATTCGTAGGCTGATGGCTGACGAAGGAACTCTCTTTGTTCACATCGACGATAACGAACTCGGTTATTTGATTGTTCTGCTAGATGAGATTTTTGGACGGAAAAATAGAGTATCAGTGGTGACATTCAAGCAGGGTTCTGCGACTGGGCATAAATCGATCAACCCTGGTGTCGTGAGTACCTCAAACTTCATTCTCATCTACGCAAAAAACAAATCTGCTTGGGTGCCGAATCGTGTTTTCACCGCTCGGGCTGAGCGAGATAAACGATATGGTCAGTTCATCGAAAATTATGATGAGCCGTACTCGTCTTGGCGCTTCATAACCCTTACGAAAGCTTTCGCCGTAAATCTTGGCGTTTCAGAGAAAGGGATCAAGAAAGCACTCGGCGATGAGTTTGAAGATTTGCTGTCCAATTTTGTAATGAAGAACGCTCAACGAGTAGTTCGTCTCGCAAGACCAGACTACAACGCAGTAAGTGGTGAGGCACGGGAGATGATTGATAAGTCAAAACAATCCTCCGATGAAGTTCTATTACTTGAACGTCAAGCTCACTCGAACATGTATTTCATAAATGGAGAGAGGATTCTTTTTTACTCAGACAAGCTCAAATTTATCGATGGGGAATACGTGGCTGGTGAGCCACTAACCAGCATGTGGGATGACATTCTGTCGAATAATTTGCACAACGAGGGGGGAGTTGAGTTCCCGAAAGGAAAAAAACCGGAAGCTCTCATTAAGCGCTGCTTTGATCTTGCGACCAACCCCGGCGACCTTGTCCTCGATTCCTTCGCCGGTTCCGGCACCACCGGCGCAGTCGCGCACAAGATGGGCCGTCGCTGGATCATGATCGAACTGGGAGAGCATTGCCATACGCATATCATCCCGCGCCTGCAAAAGGTGATCGACGGCGAGGACAAGGGCGGCATAAGCCGTGCGGTGAACTGGCAAGGCGGCGGCGGTTTCCGCTATTACAAACTCGCGCCCAGTCTGTTGCGGCAGGACGCTTACGGGCAGTGGGTCATCAACAAGGAATACAACGCGGAGATGCTGGCGCAAGCCTTGTGCAAGCTGGAGGGCTTCACCTACGCGCCCAGTGATGCGCATTACTGGATGCACGGGCATTCCACCGAGCGGGATTTCATCTACGTCACCACGGCGAATTTGAACCACGAGCAGTTGCAGCAGTTATCCGATGAGGCGGGGGCGGAGCGCAGTCTGTTGGTGTTGTGTACTGCTTTCCGTGGCAAGGGCGAGTATCCGAATCTCACGGTGAAGAAGATTCCCAAGCAGGTGCTGTCGCGTTGCGAGTGGGGGCATGATGATTATTCGTTGCAGGTGGAGAATTTGCCTAAAGCTATCCCTCAAGACACCCTCACCCTAACCCTCTCCCAGAGGGAGAGGGAACAAGTGGAGGGGGGAGAGGGGAAAAAAGCAAAGGGGCGCGGGGTGAATGCGGCGCAGGGTGGGTTGTTTGAGGGGGAGGTATGAGTAAGAAACGTGAAATTTCCCTCGTCCGTTCTTCGGCTGCGGAATATCTGACCTTTGTGGCAGCTACTGGTCAGGGTGGTGTTGAGGCCATGTATGCGGACGAAAACGTGTGGCTGACGCAAAAGATGATGGGGCAGCTTTACGATGTGGAAACCCATACCATCAACTACCATCTGAAAAAAGTTTTTTCCGATAGCGAGTTGCAGGAAGATGCAGTTATTCGAAATTTTCGAATAACTGCCGCAGACGGTAAAAACTACGATACCCAGCACTACAATCTGACCGCCATCATTGCTGTGGGCTACAAGGTCAACTCTGAACGCGCCGTGCAGTTTCGCAAATGGGCCACTGGTATCGTCGAGGCGTTCGCCGTCAAGGGTTTTGCGATGGACGATGAGCGTCTTAAAAGCGGCGGCTCTGTCCTGACGGAAAAATACTTCGAGGAACAGCTCCAGCGCGTCCGCGAGATACGCCTGTCCGAGCGCAAGTTCTACCAGAAGATCACTGATATTTACGCTACCGCCATCGACTACGACGTGACGGCGCAGGCTACCCGACGCTTTTTCGCCATGGTGCAAAACAAGCTGCATTGGGCTATTCATGGGCAGACGGCCGCCGAACTCATCCACACGAGAGCCGATGCCGAAAAAGCCAACATGGGGCTGACGACATGGAAAGATGCACCCGGGGGGAAAATCCAGAAATTCGATGTGGTGGTCGCTAAGAACTATCTTTCTGAACATGAAATGGCACAACTCACCCGTCTGGTGTCCGCCTATCTGGACGTGGCGGAAGACATGGCGCTGCGCAAAATTCCCATGACGATGCAGGACTGGGAAACTCGTCTCAACCGTTTTATCGAGGCCACCGACCGTAGCGTGCTTCAAGATGCAGGGAAGGTGACAGCGGAAATAGCCCGAGCTCACGCCGAAAGCGAGTTCGAAAAATATCGCATCGCGCAAGACAGGTTGTTCGAGAGCGATTTCGACCGTCTGCTAAAGCAGTTTGAGCTGAATGTGAAGAAGAATGGGGACTCACAATGAATCGTCACGTAAATGCTATTGCCGGTCGTTTGAGTCTGCGCCACCCGCAACGCCGTTCTCTGGAGATTCTGGATCGCATCACTGAAATAGTCCCGCCGCGCAAAGATGCTGATATTGCTGCCGCGCTGGCGGTTATTCACAGCGAATTTCCATCAGTCACGGATTTTGAACGGGATTTTCCGTCGCTGTGCTTTGCATTGGCAACGGGGGTCGGTAAAACGCGGTTGATGGGTGCATTCATCAGTTATCTGCATCTGGCGCATGGCATCAACAATTTCTTTGTGCTGGCACCTAATCTCACCATCTACAACAAGCTGATTGCAGACTTCAGTGACCGAACTCATCCGAAATATGTGTTCAAGGGGATTTCTGAATTTGCTATTGATGCACCATCCATCATTACCGGCGACAACTACGACCAGCACGATCCTGCCAGCGGCACGCTGTTCGGCGGGGTGCGAATCAATATTTTCAATATTTCGAAGATCAATTCCGAGGTTCGCGGCGGCAAGTCTCCCCGTATCAAGCGGCTGTCCGAATATATCGGTGAGAGTTATTTCGACTACCTGGCTGGCTTGCCAGACTTGGTATTGCTGATGGATGAATCGCACCGCTACCGTGCAGGCGCTGGAATCCGCGCAATCAATGAGCTGAAGCCTATCCTGGGGCTTGAGTTGACGGCCACGCCATTCGTGGAAAATCCCAAAGGTGCGGTGCAGTTCAAGAACGTCATTCTCGATTACCCGTTGGGTCGCGCAATGGAAGATGGCTTTGTGAAAGAGCCTGCGGTGGTAACGCGCAAGAATTTCAATCCGGCTGGAATGTCGTCTGAAGAAATTGAGCGCATGAAACTGGAAGATGGCGTGCGCCTGCACGAGAGCGTGAAAGTCGAATTGGAGACTTACGCTCGTGAAACTGGCAGGCATATCGTCAAACCGTTCCTGTTGGTGATTGCTCGCGATACAACCCATGCAGGTCAGTTACTGGCGTTGATCAAATCAGAAGAGTTTTTCGAGGGGCGCTACAAGGATAAAGCCATACAGGTAGATTCAAGCCGGAGCGGCGCTGAAGAGGAAGAGATGATTTCTCGTTTGCTGAAGGTGGAGCATGCCGATGAGCCGACTGAGATTGTTATTCACGTCAATATGCTCAAAGAAGGCTGGGACGTGACCAACCTCTACACCATCGTGCCATTACGTGCAGCAAATGCGCGTACTCTGATCGAGCAGTCTATCGGACGCGGCTTGCGTCTGCCCTATGGCAAGCGTACTGGCGTGACTGCGGTAGACAGGCTGAACATCGTCGCACATGACCGCTTTCAGGAGATTATCAATGAGGCGAACCGACCCGAGTCCACTATTCATCTGAAGACAGTGATCTTGGATGATGAGAATTTTGGTCAGAAAACGGCAACCATCGTTTCTCAGCCGCAGATTGCCACGCAGCTGGGGATAAGACCAGCCGATGCGACTGGCAATACACAGCTTGCAGGTCAGAGCGTGCCGCCAGTTTTTACCAGGCCTGAAGATCAGAGAGTGGCACAGATTGCCTATGAAGTAATTCGCAAGCTGGAAAATCAACCGACGACGGTGCCGACGCTGGCGCATTTGAAAAGTGCAGTCGTTCAGGCAGCAATCGTTAAGGCAGTGAAAGAACAACACCGTCCAGCACAGATGGAGCTGGAAGGTGTGACAGAGTTGCCTGATTTTGCCGCAGTGGTTGCAAAGACGATTGAGCTGGTAACGCAGCAGACGATAGATATCCCACGCATTCTGGTTGTGCCTAAAGGCATTGTGAAAGCTGGATTTAAGCCATTTACACTGAATCTTGAAGCGCTGAAATATCCTGCTGTGTCGGAAGATTTGTGGATACAGCATCTGCGCACCAACCAGCTTGATGTGGTGACGATGGGTGATGGTGGTATTGAGGAAAAGCGGCTGGAAGATTATGTCGTCAGCGGCTTGGTCGATTTTGACGATATTTCCTATGACGATCATGCCGACTTGTTGTACGACCTGGCTACGCAAACCGTCGCACACTTCCGCTCATATTTGACTGAGACTGATGCAGGGCGGGTGTTGCGCTGCTTCCAGCGACCCGTTGCAAAATTCATTCACGTGCAAATGCAGGCGCATAGTTGGGAAGACGTCGTCGATTACGAAGTGGTGGTAAGCAAGGGATATACCGAGTTCAAGTCGAGCGCTTACACGTATGCAGTCAATGAGCCTCAGGCAAGTTACTTGGTATCGCCTGCTGACAAGAGCAACATGTCGAAGTACGTGTTTGGCGGTTTCAAACGTTGTCTGTATCCGGTGCAAAAGTTTGATTCGGAAGCTGAGCGTGTGCTGGCGGTCATTCTTGAACGCGATGCGGCTAAGTGGTTCAAACCGGCGAAGGGTCAGTTCCAGATTTATTACAAACAGGGTGCTGATCATCTGGAATATCAGCCAGACTTTGTTGCAGAAACGGATTCGACTATTTACATGCTGGAACCCAAGGCTAGCAATCAAATGAGTGACGTCATCGTTTTGGCGAAAAGGGATGCTGCTGTCCAATGGTGCAAAAATGCTACTGATTACGCATTGGCGAATGGCGGCAAGGTATGGCGGTATGTGTTGATCCCGCATACTTCCATTGCTGAAAATATGACGCTGGATGGTTTGGCAGCGCAGTTTGGTGTTTATCAATAAAGAGAAACAACAAAATGAGATTTATTTTACTGAGGTTTGAATTGGCAGGAAAAGCGATTGTTGGTAAAAATGTTGGTAAATAAAAAAATTGAAAGCAAAAACTCTGCGTGTTTAAAGGTTTGTAGAGGATGATTCAATTGCACCCACCAATTAGTAAAAAAGCCCGCCTGAACCTGCGGGCTTTTTTATGGCTATTTTAATAAAAAAATCAATAAAATCAAGATGTTATGATTTTATTGATCGGGGGTAGGTTGTGCTCGATTGTCTTGTGGTATCCCAGGATAATGCGGGTGACGGTGTGGGTAACGAGTAGCCGATCTGACGCGGTCAGGGGAAATCGGCATGGGCAAGCAATACAGCTTGTTTGGAAGCTGACGGGGTGTAGGGGGTGCGCGGGCGGGGTAAAA
>Ga0210056_1002876_pt1 | contig 14228 bp, 10 predicted proteins | sample CryGeyCG2014_080_2_FD_183965 | JGI IMG/M metagenome (GOLD analysis project Ga0210056, IMG submission 183965) | Groundwater microbial communities from aquifer - Crystal Geyser CG07_land_8/20/14_0.80 (SPAdes) (version 2) | ecosystem: Environmental > Aquatic > Deep subsurface > Groundwater | place... | reverse complement strand
CTGTTCCGCATCTATTTCAGAGTGAGGCGGATCCCTTCTCTTCGCCGGCGGCGCGCTGTCCACGATGACCCAGCTTCAAGGAGTCATACCTGACCGCTTACCATTTTGGTTCAAGCCTATCAGCACATTTGGCTTGTCATGTATTACGACGTTTAATGAAGGTTCACGTATGTTGATCGTACCCACTCATCCCTAGCACCTCTCCGCCTCAGTGCTGGCAGATTTCACTTCCCCTCGCGGGTTGGCGTACCGAAATTAACCGGCGGTTACATTGTCCCCAGAGCTCCACACCGAGCTGTTACCGGCTCCGCATGTCTGGGTAGGGAACGGTTGATGGAACAACCGGTTTCATCAGTTCATAGTTCCTCCTGTGAAACAGAAATAAAAGCGACTTTTCAGGTCGCACTAGCGCGCTACATAAGGCCGAAGTGCCGCCGCTTGGCTGCTCCGAAGTTTCTGTAAAATGACCCTTTTACCGACTGTTCATCGCCCCACCCTCTTCTGCGCCTGGGGAAGCTCTTGTCAGACCATCCTTCCACATCTACCAAAATCTTGAAAGTCCATAACAAAGTCACCCATCACAGACCAACTGGAATCGATGTTTTCAATGGAATTCCACGCCCCTAAATAGTTTGTCGACTTACGGCAACTCCAGAAAATTGGAATTATTCCAATGGCGTTATGCACGACATCTGTTTGGAATTCTCCGACAAAGCCTCGATGGTTGTTGGGGTTTGGCATCACTCTGTTTGTACGGACTCCTCTTATTGAAGTCTCAAAACTCGAAAATTATTGAGGTAATTCCTGCCTGAAAGAGTCGTTGTTGATGTTTGCTTTGCGTTCGAATTCAATTATCGAGCAGGCTATGGGATGAAATGTTCGCGGCAAAGGGGTAAATAGTTGCCCCTTTTTATGGCTAGAAGTGACCGATTGAATGTGATGATTGAAAAAGGGGTAACAAGTTGCCCCTTTTTATATCTAGAAGTAGCCGATTGAATGTGAGGATTGCAAAAGGGGTAACAAGTTGCCCCTTTTTATGGCTTGAAGTAGCCGATTGAATGAGAGGATTGAAAAAGGGGTAACTTGTTACCCCTTTTAGATATCAGGCTCGATTCCATCCAGAAGATTCTGTCTAGTTGCCACTAAAAAGCGTTGCCCAGTGACTTAGGCAAGGCCAAAGTAGCGCTCAAAAAATGCGCTGAGCTTGTCCAGCACCGTTTGCTTCTTCGCCGCATGACCATTGTTTTTTGAGAACCTTGAGACAGGCGGCAATATCTTCGTGATGGCTGTGCCCGTAGCCGGTATCGCGCCGTCTCGGAAGGCATTAGCGACAAAGGCATTAGTCTCCTCCGCATTCAATCCCTCTTCGGCAATGATCTGCTCCAGCTCCTCTGCCTTGCGGGTGGCAACGAAGGCCAGCCACGCCTCATCCACCTTGGCAGACGAGGAAACCGATGCCACGAAATGCTCGATGAGGTCTTTTTTGTTGCGCAGGCTCGGGCTGGCATTGATCGCCCTCTCGATGGTTGCGCGGATTTCCTTGTCCTTGCCGGTGCCTTTCGCCTTCAGGTACTTCTGGACCAGCATCAGGATGTAATCGACATTGACCTCGACCTGCTTTATCAGCTCGATCTCGAACACCACATCGTCATTGATGGTCTCTTTCTCGGACTCTGCCATGCTGCGGAAATCAGCATAGAGATTCAGGTACAGGCTCTGGTAGTCCTGGAAATCGCGCTCGCTCAGTATCTCGTTGCCTACGAAATCATCGAACGCCGTGAGGATGTTCTTCAGCCGCAGGATCGCACCAAATAGCTTGATGAAGGCCTTTTGCGCGGCCTCTCCGGTGATCGGCTCTCCCAGTGGGAATAGCTCCACCAGTTCGCCGACTTTCTTTTGATACTCGGTGTAGTAATCGGCATAAGGCTTGAGCAGCACGATGCCCTTGGCTTCCTTGTTGCCGAACAGCGCAAGCGCATCATTGGTTTCCTGCTCCAGATTGCGGAAGGAAACGATGTTGCCGTAGGTCTTCACCGAGTTAAGGATGCGGTTAGTGCGTGAGTAGGCTTGGATCAAGCCATGCGCGCGCAGGTTCTTGTCCACCCACAAGGTGTTCAGCGTGGTGGCATCGAAGCCGGTCAGGAACATGTTGACCACGATCACCAGGTCCAGCTCGCGCTTCTTCAGGCGCAGCGAGAGGTCTTTATAGTAATTCTGGAACTTGTCCGCCGAGGTATCGAAGCTGGAGCTGAACATCGCGTTGTAGTCGCGGATGGCCGCTTCCAGAAAATCGCGCGAACTCTGATCCAAGCCGTCCGTCTCGAACGCCTCATCGCCCAGCAAGCCGTCCACATCCTCCTCGTTGGCGGCGAAGCTGTAGATCAGGCCGACCTTCAGCCTTTGGGCAGGCGCAAGTTCCTTCTGCTGGCTGGCGAACTCGGCGTAATAGCGTTTCGCCGCATCAATGGATGCCGTAGCGAACAGGGAATTGAAACCGGCCAGTCGCTTGCCGTCGTGCTTATAGCTGGCACTGCGCTTGGTCTTCTGATCGAAATGCTCGCGGATGTAGGCCACCACTTGCTCGATACGCTCCGGGGCCAGCAGTGCCCGCTCCGTATCGATGGCCGATACCTTCTTGTCCTTGATGTCCGATGAAGTCTTAATCGTGTTGATGTAGTCGATACGGAACGGCAGCACGTTCTTGTCGTTGATGGCATCGACGATGGTGTAAGTGTGCAGCCGGTCGCCGAAGGCCTGCTCCGTGGTACGCAGCAGCGGGTTGCCGCCCGTCCCGGCGTTGTCGGCGAAAATCGGCGTGCCGGTGAAGCCGAACAGGTGGTAACGCTTGAACACCCGCGTGATCTCATTGTGCATATCGCCAAACTGGCTGCGATGACACTCGTCGAAGATCACCACCACATGCGCGTCATACACCGCATGCTTCTTGTTGCTGGCGACGAAGCGGCTCAATTTCTGGATGGTGGTGATGATGATGCGCGCATCCGGGTCTTCCAGTTGCTTTTGCAGCACCGCCGTCGAGGTGTTGGAGTTGGCCGCGCCCTTCTCGAAACGCTCGTATTCGCGCATGGTCTGGTAATCCAGATCCTTGCGGTCCACCACGAACAACACCTTGTCGATCTCCGGCAGCGCTCGCGCCAGTTGCGCCGCCTTGAAGCTGGTCAGCGTCTTGCCTGAACCAGTGGTGTGCCAGATATAGCCGCCCGCCGCCGCCGTACCCAGTTGCCGGTGATTGGTGGCCGTGGCGATGCGTTGCAGGATGCCTTCCGCCGCAACGATCTGGTAAGGCCGCATCACCAGCAGCTTACGGTCCACATCGAACACGCAGTACCGGGTCAGGACGTTCAGCAAGGAGTGTTTGGCAAAGAAGGTCTTGGTGAACCCGGCCAGCTCAGTGATGGGCCGGTTCTTCGCATCCGCCCACCAACTGGTGAAGGAAAAGCTGTTGGAGGTTTTCGACTTCGAGCGCTTGGCCTTCTGCTCGGCCAGATGCCCATCGCGCACCGTGTTGCTGTAATACTTGGTCAGCGTACCGTTGCTTATGACGAACAACTGCACATACTCGAACAGTCCGCACCCCGCCCAGAAGCTGTCGCGCTGGTAACGGTTGATCTGATTGAACGCCTCGCGGATGTCCACCCCGCGCCGCTTTAGCTCGATATGCACCATCGGCAACCCGTTCACCAACACCGTCACATCGTAGCGGTTGGCATGCGCCCCGCTCACCTCGTACTGGTTGATGACTTGTAGGCGGTTGTTGTGGATGTGCTGCTTATCGATCAGGTAGATGTTCTTGGTGCTGCCGTCGTCGCGCTTTAGCACCTGGATATGGTCTTCCTGAATGCGTGCCGTCTTCTCGATGATGCCTTCGTTCGCCCCAGCGATCTTGCCGCTGAAGAACCCTTGCCACTCAGCATCGGAGAAGGTGATCTTGTTCAGCGCCTCTAACTGGTGGCGCAGGTTGTTGACCAGCTCCGCTTCACTGGTAATGGGAAGGTATTCATAAGCTTGGCGCTGCAACTGCTTGATGAACTCCCGTTCGAGCTCCGCCTCGCCCTGATATGCCGAATCCCGTGCCGCAAGGTCGGGCACGAACTCGGCCACCACCGTGCTCTCGCTGGAAAGCGCAATGGCCTCGTAATGGTAGGGCTTGAGGTCTTCGCTCATGCTGCCTCTTTGAAGGTCAGCAGCCGGTCGCGGTAGTGCTCGTACTGCTGGCGACGGGCTTTAAGTTCGGCAGGCAGGCCGCTGGAGAGGTCGTTCACTAGCGTGTCGAATTTGTCGAGAATGGAGACGATGCGGGCTTGTTCTTCGAGAGGTGGGACAGGGATTTCGTACCGCAGGATCGCCTCTTTGTCGCCGCGTGGCATTTTTGCTCCCTTGGCATATTGCATGTTGTATGAAAAAAACTTCTCGGAAGCCAAAAGGTGATAGAGGAACCTTGGTTTGATGTCGTTGCGCGATTCATCTCGCAGGCGAACAACCAGTACATCTTGATTGGTTCCACCGGTTGCCTCGGCAAGCCAGATTTTTTTGAGGTAAGGGCGAATGTTGCCAATCAAAATGTCATTAGTCTCATAACCAATGGAGGATCCAGCTGTTGGCACATAGCTGGACCGCGTGCGCCCCTGCATCTCCGGAAGCAAGTTATCAACGCCAACATACGAATTTGCATCAAGCGTTGACGATGCAATTCGCGAATTTGAATACATTGCAACTTTACTCAAGGTCGCCCACCTTATGCTTGCTTGCTTGCTTGCTTGCTTGCTTGCTTGCGTCAGTGCGCTCGGCGAACGTCAAGAGCGCATCGCGGTAATACTGGTACTGCCGCCGCCGCGCCTCCAACTCCGCCTCCAACTCCGCCTCCAACTTGGTGAAAGTGTCCAGCACTTTCACGATCTCGCGCTGCACTTCGCGCGGAGGGACGGGAATGCGAAATTTGGCCATGCTCTCGCCCGAAATCCGTTTTACCTTCGTGCCCGTAATGTGTCGGATTTTCTGTGATTGAAACTGTTCGGACTGAAAGAAATATGCGACATATTTTGGTTCGAGCGAATGGTGGTAAATGTATGCATCGCCACTGACGGCAATGTCATCTGTTCCGAGCCACGCGACGGCTTTGCAGACATCCTCGTCGTTTTCGCTCGTGGTTGCGATTACAAGATCACCCGCCTTCGCCTTGCGTAGTTTTTTTGCCAACTCAGGCGACACGCATGATTTTGTCTCAGCGGCCCAAATACCGTAGTGCGTATAGACCTGTCCGTAGTGAATAGCACCAACACCTGATTCGGTCAGATCTTTTTTCTGAAGGCCATTTCCCCGTGTGAACTCGCCGACATCGCCGAGCGTCTTAAACGCCACGCCTTCAGGGCAATGGTCTGCAATCAGCTCATCAATCCGGCTCATGCCATCTCACCTTCCAAATCGGCCACAATGGCATCGATCTGCGTGCGCAATTCCGCCTGTCGCGTCACGATGCGGGCGATCTCTGCATTAAGTGTCTTGATATCCACCGCCACGCTGGTGTCCTCTTGCTCGACATACGAGGACACCCCGATGTTGTAGCTATTTTCGGCAATCGTTCCATTGTCCACCAGACGCGCGAAATGGGCGATGTCGCGGCGTTGGGTATAGGCGTCGAGGATCTTCTGCTGGTGGGCATCGGTCAGTTTGTTCTTGTTGCCGCTACGCGTGAATTCGGCAGAGGCGTCAATGAACAGCGTCTTGTTGTCGTGCTTTGATTTCTTCAGCACGATGATGCAGGTGGCGATGGTGGTGCCGAAGAACAAATCGGGCGGAAGCTGGATGACGGTGTCGATGTAGTTGTTTTCGATCAGGTACTGGCGAATCTTCTGCTCTGCGCCGCCGCGATAGAGCACGCCGGGAAATTCTACGATTGCCGCCGTGCCGTTGACCGCCAGCCAGCTCAGGATGTGCATGGTGAAAGCCAGGTCGGCCTTGCTCTTGGGAGCCAGCACCCCGGCAGGGGCGAAACGCGGGTCGTTGATGAGCAGCGGGTTGGCATCGCCTTCCCACTTGATGGAATACGGCGGATTGGAGACGATGGCCTCGAATGGTTCATCGTCCCAGTGCGCGGGGTCAGTAAGCGTATCGCCGTGGGCGATGTCGAACTTCTCATAGTTGATGTCGTGCAAGAACATGTTGATCCGGCACAGGTTGTAGGTAGTGAGGTTTACTTCCTGCCCGTAGAACCCTTGGCGCACCTTGTCGTGGCCCAGCACCTTGGCGAACTTGAGCAGCAGCGAACCAGAGCCGCAGGCCGGGTCGTACACCTTGTTGACCTCGGTCTTGCCCGCCACGGTGATGCGGGCCAGCAACTCGGAAACCTCTTGCGGGGTGTAGAACTCGCCGCCGGACTTGCCCGCCGTCGAGGCATACATCTGCATCAAGTATTCGTAGGCGTCGCCAAAAAGGTCGATGGTATTGTTCGAGAAACTGCCGAGCGGCAGGTCGCCGATGGCGTCCAGGAGCTTGACCAGCTTTTCATTCCGCTTGGCTACTGTTTGCCCTAGCTTGCTGCTGTTCACATCGAGATCGTCAAACAGGCCCTTGATGTCGCCCTCGCTGTCCGCACCGACGGCGGAACCTTCAATGTCCTTGAACACGCGCGAGAGGGTTTCATTGAGATTGGCGTCATGGCGCGCCTGCTGGCGCACATTGGCGAACAGGTGCGACGGCAGGATATAGAAACCCTTTTCCTTCACCGTCTCGGCGCGACCGAACTCGGCATCGGCATCGCTGAGCTTGGCATAGTCAAAATCAGCATGCCCTGCCTTGCGTTCCTGCTGGTTCAGATAGACGGTGAGGTTTTCCGAGATGAATCGGTAGAACAGCATGCCGAGCACGTAGGTCTTGAAATCCCATCCGTCCACGCTGCCACGCAGGTCGTTGGCGATACGCCAGATGATTTTGTGGAGCTCGGCGCGTTCGTTTTCTTTGTTGTTATCCATACCCTGACTTTCAAGAAAACAGGCTGGATATCATGCCCAGCCTGTTTCAAACATCCAGATTGTTCTTCTAAACGGATCAAGTGGTTCGCTATGGTTCGCGACACCTCTTCCCAGATGACTGCGCGAGTTTATAGTAAGCCTCCCACTCGTAAAACAGCTTTAGAGGCTTACAGGGACAAAATTGTATGGCAATTGATAGCGAGCAGTATGGTCGCAGCAGGTATTGACAGGCTCAACCAGGAAAAACGAACTACTCTGCATTGTTTGACTTTCTGCGAGTTCGCCTACTCCCGTAGTAGCTTGCCCCGATCGAAACCCGTGTGTGTCCGGCCCTTTCCATCAATTTCTGACTCGCCACATGGAATTCATCTGGGTCCACATCAGCCAGATACCCTCCCTTGACCGGCGCATCGACCCCCAACATCCGCTTGAAGCTCTCCTGCATGTATTGGTGACGCAGGCCGTGGGCTGTTATTTCCTTTTCTCTCAAGGTGATTCCACATTTTTTCATCACATAATAGAAATGATCGCGTTTCTGAGCCATCGTTTTCCCTCGCTCTCCCAGAAAACCTGTCTTCTTGTCCATAACATCTACGGCATGGTCGAGCACATTCCTCTGAAGGTCATTCTCAATCGGAACCACCCTCGGGCGGTCGCCCTTGGTCCCTTCCCGGACATGGATGAATTCACCGCTGCCGTCCCGACAAGCCAAAGGACGCAACATCATGGCTTCCTTGACCCTCAAACCGAATGCCAGGCAGAGCTCAAGCTGGATCGCGACGACCTTATCATCCTTCCTAACAGTCTCCAGAATCTGGGTGATATCCACACCCTTCCCGTCCCATGATTTGTCTTCCTTGACCACCATCGTCCTCGTCACGGATGCCTTGTCTTCAACATACAGAGCTGAATCTCGCACCATGCCGGGTTTTCCGATCCATTCACAGAAGACCCGCATGACTGATATTTTATTTTGGAGGGTCGATGGTGACTGGCCCTCTGCCTCAAGAAAGCGGAATACTGCGTGAAGATGTTTTTCCTTCAGGTTATAGACGGTCTCCACCTTGAACTTGAGATGCCACATGTCCGAGAAGAAGCCTTTAATTACAGAACGCCGGATGTCCTGAGTACGCTGACCTACTTTCTTGTCCTTATGAGCAGCCAGATCCTTGTTCTTCTGCAAAAGAACCTCTATCTCGTTGTTCAGTTTCTTGGGAATAAAACCCGAGCCAGACTTGTACTTGCTGTTCTTCCCGTTTATTCGACCTAGCTTCGCAGTCTTACCAGTCTGCTGGATTTCCTTCTGTGAATCGAAATCCTCACCCTTTGTAATCTCATTCATTTGTACGTCCTCCTTGTGCTGACCTTTTCAGTGTCCGTTGTCCGTTCGATATTCCATTAGCGTGCCATGCCAATCTCCAGTTCTTGTTTTCGGATGTCAGTTCAAACCATCTCTTTGTAGATTCAATATGAATCTGCAAATCGTAGATTTACTTACCTTCAGGGGAAGTCTTGCCAGTCTTCTCCGCATATGTTCAAAGGACAGGCCTTCATTCCTCCACGATAGGATTTGAGGTGAATAAGGTTGAAGCTTTGAAGTGCGGTTCCTTTTCTTAAGGGGCATAATTTGTCCTATAGGTGAATGTCGATCAGTGGCTAAATATTGCCAGTGATTGAAAATAAATTGCGTGCGTAAAGTTAAGATTTTCTGCACTTTGCGCGACTATTTTTGAATCCTGCACTTCATCAACATTGTGAAAAATAATTGGCGAAAATCCCTATTTGTTAAATGCAACAAAAAGAATTTCTGATTGCTTGACCAGGCAAATCTGGGCGTGATTCAATGCACGCACTTTCACGTCAGTGACAAGTCTGGTGGCTCCAGTCAAAAGCTGCATTTGTCCATAGATGCGATTCGGAAGAATCAGATGAGTGGGACGTACGAACGAAGTATTAGAGCGGCTAGTCCCCGCGAAGAATCGAGTAAGCACACAGCGATACTCACACGTTCCGTGTAAGCGGAGCAGTCTTCGACAGACGATGGAGCAATCCGTCCTGTCATCGCCCGAGTCCGGGCAAGACATTCAAGAGCAATTCAATCAACTGTTAGTAGAGTCGTAAGTAACCCCTGATGCGGGCGCACTGAACACCCAGAGACCGATGCACGAAGCCGACAAGGCTTTTGCGCCGTTGGCTGGTGGTGTCGTGTTGCGTGGTGTCGTGTTGTCTGTCGTTCTGCCCGGTCAATGACTGGGACAAACAGACGTAGGGAGTGAAATCGATATCAAGGACAAGAAGAGTGGATTAGCAGAGTGTCACAAAAGGACAAGACGTTCGTATTACACATACCCCTCCTTCCTTACCGGGAAGTGTAGCGGTCCACGCGCCAGGGCAGATGCTCGCAAATGGACACAGGGGAAAAGACGGTGCCGAGAGGCTAGTTCACTGGTGGTAGGTGAATGACGAGTATGCCGGATGTGTGATCTAAAAGATTCATTCAAATATTGGGAGTGTCCGAGAGGGCACGATAGAGACAGACCGAGTGGTCTGCGCGACGAGAGTTGCGAGTTATGTGGTGGCCGAAATGCCTCGCGTAGTTGTTCACCCGATGAGACTCACGTTTTACCCGGTCACTTGAAAGGTGACAAAGACCCGATACTCAAACCGGCCTGACGGATAACAGGATACAGCGAAGTGTAAATCGCAGACCCCAGTGACTAGACTGGCATGCAGCAGGAAGTAAGTGACACGGTACGGATAGCTACTCTCGAAACTACTTTGGGGTTTGGTCTTCAAGTAGTTTCGGATGTAGCTATGCCTGCTTTGCCGGAGGTCATTAACTTAGATTGGTTGCCAGCAACCGTCTTCGATTTGACGCAAGCACTCCAGTGCCTCATGACCAGAAAGGGAGCTGCCTTTGGGATAGGAGTTACAAGGATCGAAATAAATCCACTCTCCATCAACCCTCGCGGTTTTTCCACTTTTCGTGCGGAATTTCTTTCCGTGCAATGCACGCAGTTTTGCATACCCATGCTCAGCGGCAACCTTTAGCGCTTTTTGTGATTCTTCAATAGCCAGAGCGCAAGGTGTAATTAATCCAGCAGCGGCTTTCTCGCATAGCTTTACTGCCAGTCTAACAGGGTTAGTTTTAACGGCTGTGGATTTCCATGCAAAGCCTGCCAGCATAGCTTGATCGTCTGAGGCATCTGCAATTGCCACCTCCAGATTCTCAATTTCAGCCAACAACACATCAGGATTCCCTGCAGCCCGCAGGAATTCATTCACTGTTTCAGAAAGGGGGGCGGCAGTTGGTATCGGGGTTATAGTATTCACACCACAACCTTCACCTATGCTGGTTGGAAGTGGTGGTATACCTGCTATGTCAACCTTCTTATAAACCTTGTATTTGTCAGCCGGTTTTTTCCGATTGTGCAATCCGAATTTTCGGTCTGCACACCCATTGTATTCTTGGTTTGCACACTCCGGAATTCCAGTTTGTTCATCGGAACAATGAGTTAATGATGCACATGAGGCAAGGAATTCCAGATATTTTTCAGAATCCACTTTGTAGAGAATTCTTCCATGAACCATACCCTTTCTTGTTTCTTGAAGCAGGCCAAGTCCGTTTTTACCTAGCTTCTTCCGAATTGCAAGTTGAGCATCTGGACCAATGCCAAGGCAAGAGTGCCAACTTCCTAGCCGTTGAAAGATAGTTTTACCTAGTGGATTACCTTCCCCTTCTTGGTCCAAGAAGAACCAGCCTTGCCTACCCTCTACTACAGCAGATAGATATGCGGCCTGCCTCAAGAAGGCGGCTGCCGGTAAACCGATTTTCTTTGCTAATGCTAGCGGGATTACAACAACATCACCCTCAGCGCGTAGGAGGTCGGCAGCAAAAGTCATTTCTTTTCTCCAGCTTCGCTCACAACTTCATAACGACTTGCCCCCTCTTGCGCTGCCGCCTCTGCCGCCTTCTGAACATTAGTCTTTCTGCCAATTTTGCCTTTTTTTCCGAAAGGATTTCGTGCTGCTCGCCGCACAAGCGGCGGCTGTGGCTGTGGCTCTCCATTTTCAAGAAATCGAACAAGGTCGGTTAGGGTTGCGAATTGTTCACCGCCTTCGACTTGGCGAATTCGCACAGGGAAGACCCTTCGATCAATCTGTTTTCGGACGGTGCCGATTTTTTTGTCAAAGAAAACTGCGAGTTGAGCAACCGAAAGAATTGGAGGTAAAGCCTCGATGCGAGCGGCAAGAGTCGCAGGTAACGCTATGGGTTGGATGGCCATTGTCAGTCTCCTTCCCGCGCATAGCGCGGGAACGAAGAGCGTGGTTCAGCTGGTGCACGGAGGTGCGCCTTGAGGCTGACATTTTGGGTGGGGATTGGCCGCCGTTCGTTCGCCGATGAGCGAAAAGATAAAACCAATCCAAGGTCGAGAAACGACCCCACGCGCTTCTGGCGCGTCAATCTGACCCGCACGGTTACCCGTGCACAAATTCCACAATAGGGATGTTGAAGCCTAGAGAGCGGACGTTCCTGTCCCTAGGTTGCAGTCTGCCGTATTGTTCCCCCAACTCCTGTCTGCATTTCAAGTTGAGACCGTTACTTTTACGTCCACGCGGCGGTGACGACGAAGCAGAATTACTAACCCGTGCTTGGGATTATCTTTTGATAATTTAAGAAAATCAAGAACAAATTCGTGCCTTCTGAATTATTTTCAGGTAGCGCATATATTATTAAAGCTAACGTGTGCGCTTCAACTTTTCTGCCAACCGTTCAGCATCCTGATGGTTATATCGCTTCAACATCTGTAGAGTGCGATGGCCTGAGACGGCTGCCATCTCAAGTATTGAGAAGTCTCCCCTCTCACTCAGTCTGCTGAGTGATTCGTGGCGCAAATCATGGAACGTGAAATCTTTTATTCCAGCCCTAACGACTGCCGCGTGGAATACGTGATAGAGCGTCATCCGCTGAACTGGAATAACCTTCGTTTTGTTTCCGATCTTGCGAGGTAAAGTCTTCAGGATATTAATCGCACGTGGTGATAGCGGCACGATGCGCCCCTGCACTTCGTCATTGTCGCTTTTGCTCTCGCGTATGGTTGCAATACTCCTGCCCTGATCCACATCCTTCCAATCAAGGGCAAGAATTTCTCCCTGTCTCATGGCGAGCTCGATGGCTAGTTCAACAGCGGGCAGCAGGTAGATGTTACGACTTGCTTTGCACTCTGCCAGGAGCTTTTTCATCTCATCCTTGGAGAGGCGCCGGTCGCGAGCCTTACCCTCACCTGGCTTGCTAATCTTCTCTACCGGATTGCCACGTGGCAATGTAATGCTCTCTTCCTTTTCTGCGTAGGAAAACAGTTTGGATAACATGAAGATTTCTTTGCGGATGGTGCTGTCCTTTATTTTATTACCACGCCACAACGTATTGCTGCGATCAGTACGATATTTCCTGATGAGCTTCTGATCGATGACGGCCAATGAATATTGACCAAGTGCATTTTTGAGATGCTGCAGCTGAAAGCGCCATGCCTCCTTCTTATCCTCGCGCTGCTTATAATTTTCCGGCTTCTCCGCGAAGTCGGTAATGAAACGGTCAATTAGGTCGCCAAGTGTTGTACGTTCTGCGGCTGATGCAGAAACAAAAATTCCTTCAGCCATTTTTGCTTCTATCTTCTTTGCCCAGTCTTTCGCCGCAGTCTTTGTCTCAAATGTTTTTGATTGTGCCGGATATCCTTTCCGCCGAATTTTTGCCTGCCACCAACCAGATTCTCTCAATTCAAAAGTTGCCATAAAGTGTCCCCGTTTTGTCCCGGAAATTAATTTTTTCAACTATATAATTAGCTATAACCATCGTCAATTATACGTTCTATGCATTTTTGGTCGCTCGTCTGGAAAGCGTGTGTGGGATAACATCCCACCGCGGGTTCGAATCCCGCCCTCTCCGCCATATCAATAACTTACGATAAGTGCAAACTATCGCAAGCTACTCGAAATAACCACCTTGCCACACTTCAGTGTGGCAAATTTGTGGCAAAAGAACCAAGCATTGAACTAGACGCAACTGGAAACTAACGGTTTGCAGGCTCGCTGCCGCAACAGCGAATCAGCCCTTATGGATCCAGCCATCGGGTATAACACAACGCCATTTTGGTAGCCGCACATCCCCCCACACTTGGGGACCACTTGCTAGCGCTTCTTGCCGTTGATCACCTTCAGATTCAAAGCATTTCTCCGAATCAGAATTTCACTAAGTCTATTTGATTCCTCCATATCGCTGACCAAGATTGCCTGCAACAGTTTTGCCTCCAGGCTTGGATCAGTACGTACCCGATAAGAGCTCCGCCTTTCCATCATCTCCATCTCGTCAGACGGCGTCAGGAATTCCCGGAATACCACTTCGGTGTAGAACTCGAATTCCTCAAACGTCAGGCTCTCCGGCTCCAGCATCAATCTGCACCACATGGCATCAATTCTACTGCCCTGAATCACTTTCAACTCCACTTGCGCATGGGCTTTTGAAGAACTCGGTTCCATATCGCCATGGATCAGTTTGAGTTCTGGCTTTGGATGTGCTCTCATCTTGCGTACTATCTCTCTATATTGCCTGTGGTATTCATCGTCAAATTCCACTTCCGCCCCTCCATTGCAATGCGTCATTCGGTTTACCGATCTTCGATCTGAGCCGATCAGGCTCCTCCCTGTAGCAATCGCCAGAGCAGAAAGATGATCATCACTGCGGCCAACTTGATCGAAACTGCCCGGACGGTCTCCCAAAAGGCGCTGGAGTAGTCTTTATTGACCTCGCGCCAGAATCGTCCCGGATAGGTTTTCCACTTTGAAGCCGCAGTATTTGTTCTTGTTTCTTTCATTGCCGTACTCCAGATAATTTCAATGTAATGTCGACCTCTCTTGGCCCATCCTCCCGACCTCGGCGGCTCGCTCCATCAGACCGGTACAGACCACATAAGCCATGTCGATCTTCTCCATCCCGGCTTCATCCTCGGCTGTTCTGTCATCCAGCGAAACCAGCCGATGCTTTTCATTCATCAACCACAGCTGCACCATGATCAGGGAGCCGATGAATTCATCCCATTCATAGCGCGGCTGGATGTTCTGGATGAAGGAAGCCAGACAGGCCCGCTCGGCTTGATCCAGGATCACCCAGCCGTTCTCATAATCCATACTCACTCCGATTCCTGTTGCTGGTTGCCTAACTCTCGCCAGAACGTTGGGCTG
>Ga0210056_1002863_pt1 | contig 14279 bp, 19 predicted proteins | sample CryGeyCG2014_080_2_FD_183965 | JGI IMG/M metagenome (GOLD analysis project Ga0210056, IMG submission 183965) | Groundwater microbial communities from aquifer - Crystal Geyser CG07_land_8/20/14_0.80 (SPAdes) (version 2) | ecosystem: Environmental > Aquatic > Deep subsurface > Groundwater | place... | reverse complement strand
TGATTCAAGTATCATTCCATCCCCATACCCGCTGGGAGGGGGAGGAGCAGGATACCCGCTGGGTAGCCCTCTGGGTAGTCGATCATTCGGATGATCGGATATTCGGATATAACGCCGCCATCGGGACGAGACCACCACAACATGTGGTGGTTTGAGAGGCTTTTTGAGGTCGAGCATTATAAGACGTGGAAATAAGTTGTTGATATGTTTCAGTTTGCGAGAGGATTTAAACGTCCGAGTTTGAGTGTTATGTCAACCTGAGCAGGCCGAGCAGGTTGAAGGCTTCCGGCGTCAGCATCCGGGTTCCCGTCCTCGACCCCAACGGTATGGGGGGGTATGAGCCGTATGGAAAAAGGGTTAAAGGGTGACTGACTGTTAAATTTAATCGGCCTGTGTGTTTTTTCCCGGTTCCCAAATTTTTTCAGTTTCCGATTTTTAGCTTTTCTATTTTTTTTGTGTAGTGTAGAATCCGAAGGGGGTGGTTTTCATGGATGATTTGCTTAGGGAGCCGTTGACTTCTCTTGATCTTCGCAAGGCTCGGAGGCGTCAATATTACATCTACTGTTTGCAGGGCATGAATCATATTGAGGCTGGTTTGAAGGCTGGTTATAGTGAGAGTTATGCTTCCAACAAGTTGCCGTATTTGAAAGATGTTAAGGCTGATTTCAGAAGAATTTTGGAGTCCAGGGGTGTAACGCATGACAGGCTTGCCGAGGTCATTGAGGCCGGTCTTGGGGCGAACAAGTCGAAGTTTGTAGGCGGCGTTCTGGTTTCGGAGCCTGATCATGCGGTAAGGCACAGGTTTGTTCAGACGGTTTTGGAGGTTAGTGATTTAATGCCCGACAGGAAGGTTGATGGTCATATGACGATAGAGACGCATGAGCAGCGGATGGCGAGATTGAGTGGGGAGCCTATACCGCCGAGTCCGTGTCGGTTACCGGATTCATCTTCGGATGGGGAAGTTGGTCCGGATGATTTTATTGATGTTGGGGAGTGATGGGTTTCGGCGCGGTGGGTGGTGCTGTTCTAATTTGCAGAAGGGAAAAAATCAAATGGATATAGTACTAATCAAATGGTTTGATTCAAAGTCCGGCCCTGCTGGGTGGGAATATTTGGATGGCATAGATCCGGTTGAGCCTATTTCTTGTGTTTCGGTAGGTTTTTTGTTGGAGGAAAATGAGAGCTATAAAACCATAGCCCCCACGGTTGGTGGGGGTCAGGTTTTAGGCAGGGTAACGATACCGCAATGTTCTATTACTGATATGCGAAAATTGTCTGAAGGGGATTGAACCCTCAATAAATGCTTTGCAGGGGCATATGCTTTTCTATATTTTAAACTTGACATTCGGCGGCGGTCTTGGTAGTGTACAAAAAGAAGCCGCCTGCCGTGAAAACGGTAAACATTTGATACATGCACTGTCTCCAATGTTTGGCTTCTATAAAGCGATGGACTGCAATCTATCGCTTTATTTTTTTGTGGGTTTTTTCTTGACATCCCGGGGGGTCTTATGGTATTTTTAAAGCATCTTGGGACCCGAACATCCGAGACATTAAATTTTAAAGTTGGCTTTCTCGCTGCTTTGACTTACCTTTCTTCAGCGGGTTTGTCCAAGAGCCCCTGCCGCAGTCCTTTCGGGTCCCCGGCGGGGGTTTTTTATCCGGAGGGTTCCACGTGGGACAAAAAAAGAAAATTTATGGTACTGTGGAGGAAATCGGCTGGTTCCCTGCGGCGGCAGGTAAGTTAAGAGCCTATGCTTCCGAATATCCGGATGGTGCGGAATGGAAGCGAGTGCCGACACGGAAGGTCTCTTGCGGCGTGCCGTACCCGTTTCTTTTCGGCGGCGTTCTTTCTGAAATCGGGCTTATGGGTTACGGCAGGCACTCGCCGTCGCCGGAATTCAAACCCGGGGCCGAGGTCCGCTTGCAGGAATATGAGGTCTTGTTCGATCTCAAAGCCCGGAAGGTTTGATCTATGGACCTGAAAATCGGCGACCATGTTTATATTCTCAAGCCCGTCGCCCGACACATATCGAGGCTGAAGAGATCCGGTACGATCGTGGGTCTGATGCCGCCGTATTGTAAGGTCGGGATCAGATACGGAGGGCGGACCGGATGCTGGTGCGGCCCCATTTCGGATGTGAGTAAAACTCATAGAGAGGAGAGATAAAATGATTGATCTATCCAAACTTTTAAAATGTTCGGAGTGCGGGAATGTTCTGTGGGTTCTTTGTGAGGTCGGGGTGAGGTGTGCGTCTTGCGGCATGGAATGCCGAGTTCTACAGCTCAGGGTGGCGGACGAAACCCGGAAGCCCGAAGAGAAGGCCCGGCGGGACACCGGAGATACGATCATCGGATCGAGCCCGGAATTGGCCGCATACTGATGGACGAGACACGGAAGGCAATTGCCGAATTATCCGCTTACTGGAAGCAACGCTCGGAATTCCTGTCGAGGCCGTTTCCTGACGGCCGCTTGCCGGGCAGGATGGCGGCTATAGCTTCGGAGGAGCTTATGAATTGCGCTCTGCAACTCGACCGAATGTTGGAAGGCGAGCCGACGGAGGCGCGCGGTTGTGGGCTTCACGCAATGACCAAGACCGGGACCGACCGAGTTAAAAAAGTGTCGGCGATATTATATGAAATGCTGCCGCCGGCCGGTGCGAGGACTGACTACGAGGGGGATATTCGCAGAAGGGGAGATGAGGTTTTTTTTGCACCCAGGGACTCTAAAGACGCACCATTCGGCCTTCTTGTTGATAGCGAAGTAGTATCGCTCTTGCGGGGACCCAGGCAACCATATACGGCAATTCAGACGGCATTTCAAATAGCGCATGTGATCATGTCACGGCATCCCGGCACATGGAATGCGTTCGCCGGTCAAGGGTTTCTTGAAGACGGCCTTCATGGGGAAGGAAGCGTGATCCGCGTGATTTACGGCATTGATTCAGTCAGCCGAAACTCGGATCCGGATATTGTGGGCGAAGACGGGCATCACCAAAAAAACAAATGACCAAACCTCTTGATGCAGAACAAGCCGAGATAGACCGCATCTGGCAAGAGACTTGTTCCGATTTTCGTCTCTATGCGAAGCGGTGCCTCAAGATCCAAACGATGAACGGCGAACTCGTGCCGTTCATCTTCAATGAAGTACAGACCCTTCTTGAAGACATCATCCGAGACATAAAGTCCGATGGCCGCAGGGTCAGACTCTACGTCCTCAAGGCGAGGAGGGAGGGCGTCTCGACGTGGTTTACCGGCAGGTGTTTTTGGAAAACGGCGAATAATAAAAACATCTACACCCTGCTGGTCACGCACGAGCCCGAGGCCACGGATTTCCTGTTCAAGATGCAGAAGCGCTATTACGATAAACTGCCGCCCGAATATAAACCATCTACGAGTTTCAACAATGCGAAGATGCTCGTATTCAACACACCTGAAGGCACAGGCCTCGATTCGGCAATACGGGTCGGAACGGCCGGGAAAGGAGACTTGGGGTCGGGACAGTTGATTCACAATCTTCATCTCAGTGAGATTGCGAAATATGCTCTGCATATACAGGAGTCGCTTATGAACTCCTTATTGCAGACCGTCCCGAAGGACGACAATTCAGAGGTTGTTCTCGAATCAACCGCCCGGGGGTTGGGCGGAGAATTTCACAAAGGGTTTTTTAAGAGCCGGGTATTCTATGATGCCGTCATGGTTGACGGACGCCCGGCGATCAGAAAGAGAGTAAATGAAAACGCCAGCAAGGATAACGATTATTCATCGATATTCTTGCCGTGGTTCATTTTCAGCACGTACAGACTGCCGGTGCCTGCCGGATTTAAAAGAACGAAAGAAGAACAAGCCATGGTATCGCTTTACAATCTGACGGATGAGCAGCTTATCTGGCGGAGGAACACCATTGAGAACGAATGCAGATCAAACGCAAACACATTCAAGCAGGAATACCCATCGAACCCGCAGGAAGCCTTTATCGCATCCGGGACCCCGGCGTTCCCGAACGAAAAGGTTCTGCAATTCATGAAAGACGCGCCCAAACCCATTGCCAGATACGAATGCCTTGCATCCGCCCACGGCAGCGGACAGTTCATAGCCAGAGACGATGGTCGGTTCATGGTCTGGGTAGAGCCGCGTCCAGGTCGGCCATACGTGATATCAGCCGATGTTGCGGAGGGGCTGCGCCACGGCGACTTCTCGGCATTCAGCGTGTGGGATCACATATCGTCCGAAGAGGTCGCTCACTGGCATGGACACATGGCGGCATTCGATTTCGCAAGTCTATTATATTGGGTCGGCATGAGATATAACGAGGCATGGCTGGTGCCGGAGCGAAACGCCATAGGCCAATCCACAGTTGAGCGGCTTCTCGATCTGGAATACAAGAACATCTACGTGGAGACCATCCCCGACCCTCCGCACAAGCCGAGGAAGCGCTATGGGTGGCTCACCATACATGGAAAAACAGCGTCGCTGATACTGGAAAACCTGATCTACGAAGTCAACACCGGGACCCACGGCATCAAGTGCAAGGAGACATTTGAGGAAATGTTCAATTTCAAAATCCAAGACGACGGCAAAGTCGAAAGCGATCCCGGAACCTTTGACGACAGGGTGATGGAGACGGCTATAGGGAAATACGTACTGCAAAAGCTGCCGAAGATCCGGGTTTACAATATGGCCGACCGGATCAGGGGCCGCGGGACAAAATCAGGAGTCCCGTCATCGAAGGCATGGACATAAAAATCGTAGAGGAAGTAGAATGAGAACATTATGATCGAAACCCATCCTGATCTCTTTGACGGAGAAACACCGACAACCACAACCGAACCCATGCACGGGGAAGACGTGTCGGATGATTTTATCGCCGTCGTTGACGGCTATTGGTTCCGCGACTGTATTTCCGACTGGAAAGAGCGGCGCGGTACGGTGTATGACTTCAACACCGGCGTAATCGGTGCCGAGGATGCCCGAAAGGAGGAATGAGACGGCAAAGAAAATGTGTGAGATTTGTGGGGAGAGACCCGCCACAGTTCCCGACCGAGAACGAATGGGACGGCGCATCAATCGTGTCTGCTCATCGTGCCATGCGTTGCGACTTGCCGGGGACATGTTTCGCATTTTGGAGTTGCACGAAAAGCGCAGACAGGCCGATCCAAACACTGAATTGACGGGCTTGACCTGTTCGCGAGCACGTTGAACGGAAAGGGAGATTTTTAAAAGAAAGATTTGTATTCATCCGACGTGAGGTCGCGCTTGGAACAAAAGGTCGTACGTCATGAATGGACGTAAAAACATAATAAACCATAGGAGGTATATATGGACAAGATGCTTGGGAATACCGATATAAACGGAGCAAGAAAAAACGTAAAAGACATTGTTGTGTTCGGGAACGGTGATATTTTTCAACTTCTCTGCAAGGTATCAAGTGAGAATGAGGGTTGGATGAAAAGCACGAAAGCCATGCAGACACCGAGCGGGTGCGTTGTTCAGGTAACAACGCAGCAGAGGAATATTGACCTGACGTATTCCATTGCGGAAGCATTGACGTTTGTTCCCGGCGTAAAGATTGCCGGCGATCCCGAAAACGGCGGTAGAAAGCTGGTCTCAATGTATCTTTAGGGGAACACGAACAGAGGCGGCCCTGTAGCCCCAAATATATGTTTAAGAAGATAGTGCCGCACAAAGAAAAGAATGCCTTTTAAAGGGATCAAGTCCACCACGCCGGTGTTTATTTGTAACGCATTCCCCACTTTTCACTTGACAAGCAAAATAGGATCTTTTAAAGTACTTAACAAACAAATAGGCACTCTTACATCCGGAGTACACCTTAAAGAAGAGGAAAATATGGCATAGGAAGCGGGGATCTGACCCCATGAGCGGCTTATTTTATCGAATTCAGGCACAGTTGGGATTCAAATTCCGATGCGTGCCTTTTTTTTGTCTCAAGGAGGAAACCCTATGGCAGACAGTATAAATTGGCCTCCGTATCAGTCGAAATTCGAGGGGGCAAAAAACTTCGCGAAAAAGGTAGCCCAAAAGGTCGCCAATACGGCCACGGAAGCCGCATCTACCGGAATGGCGACCCAGGCGGCGAAGAAACTCGAAGCGGAAAGAAAGCGCAGAGAGGAAATGCTCCAAGGCGGCGGGGATTAGATCATGACTCCAGGCACGACGACTTCGACAGCGGGGATTCCCACGAGATCCTTCGGAAGGAATGGCCTTATTCCCGTCAGATCCGATGCCGAACTCAATGCGGAAGCACGCCTCAAAGTTGAGCAGGCCCGGCCTCCGGAAGCGATACTTTCCGGACTGGCCGCGTTTATCGAAAGCCAGTGGTCTCTCGCAAAAAGAGCAAAAATGAACATCGAACAGGAGATGATCGCATCCTTGCGGCTCGTAAAAGGCGAGTACGAACCCGACAAGCTGCAAGCGATCCGGAGTTTTGGCGGATCCGAAGTATTTATCCGTCTGTGCTCCAACAAGGTCAGGGATGCTGAAGCGTGGATGCTCGACATTCTTGATCCCGGAAGCGAAGAAACCTGGGCGTTGGCCCCCACTCCGATGGCCGATCTTCCACAAGATATAAAAACGGCGATCAAGAAAAAAATCGGCGAAGAACTGATGGCCGAGGCATCGCAATCCCTGGCAGAAACCGGGATCATACCTTCGCCGGCGATTATGGATTCCGTCATGCGGGAACAGACCGCTCTTGTTGAGGAGAGAGTCAAAGAACAGGCCCAGGAGATCGCCGTAAAGCGAGCCGAGGCCATGGAACTGAAGATCAGGGACCAGCTCGCCGAAGGCAAATGGGAGAAGGCCTTGCGGGCATTCATCAAAGACGTGGCGAGCAAGAAAACCGCTATTCTCAAAGGGCCGATATTCCGCAAACGGAAATGCCTCAAATGGGTTGTGGATCCGGCGACCGGAACCCACAAAATGCAGGCGTCGAAAGAGATTATTCCCGAATTTTACAGGGTGAATCCCTTCGATTTTTACCCCGTGACCAACGATGTCGACCCCGATATTATCGAACTCCACCACATGAAGAGATCACATTTGACGGCTCTCATAGGCGTTCCAGGGTACAAAGAGGACGCTATCCGGGCGGTTCTGCAAGAATACTCTGATGGGTACAGAGAAATAACCGTGGTTGACCAGGACCGCAAGGACGTGGAGGAAAACGATCCGTCGAGCACGTATGCTAAAAAACTGATTAATTCACTGGAATACAACGGCTATGCCCCGGGGAAGGATCTTCTCGAATACGGACTGACCCCCGAACAGATCCCCGATCCCGATATCGACTATCTCGTCAACGCCTGGAAGATCGGCCGGCACGTGATCAAAGCTACCCTGAATCCCGACCCGAAGGACCGCAAACCCTATGCTTATACCAGTTATTCGACATCCAATGATTCGTGCTGGGGTGAAGGACCTCCGGATCTCATGCCCGATATCGCCTCCATGGTCAACGCCGCGGCCCGGGCGCTCAGCAATAACATGGCGATTGCCAGCGGACCCATCGGAGAATACGATATCGACCGGCTTGCTCCGGGCGAAACCGGGGGTTCCATCTGGCCATGGAGAATGATCGGCACAACGTCTAAAAACATGCAGGAAGGTCCGGCTGTCAGATTCAGTTATCCCGGTATGCACGCCGAGCCGCTTATGGCCGTGTACGAGAAGTTCAAGCAACAGGCCGATGACCTCGTAGTTCCCTCCTATGCTCACGGCAATCCGCAGGTCGGAGGCGCCGGCAACACAGCTTCAGGCCTCTCCATGCTCATGACCGCTGCGGCTCGGAACATCAAACTGGCAATAGGGAACATTGTCGCCGTTATGGTCGAAATGGTGGAAAGACTTTATGACTTCAATATGATGTACGATCCCGATGAATCAATAAAAGGAGATTCCAAGGTTCTGACAAAGGGCGGGGCTGCGCTGATATCCGCCAAGGAGCAGATGGCAGTCCGAAGAACGGAATTCCTTGCGGCCACAAACAACGATATGGATAACCAGATTATAGGTATCCGGGGCAGGGCCGCGATGCTCAAGGTGGCGGTAAAGGACTTTGACATGGATCCCAAGAAGGTCATACCTAATATCGAAGCCATAGAAAAAGGCCGGATACCGCCATTGCCGGTTCCGGTTCAGCCTGATGCCGGCTCCCCGGAAAGCCCTCGGACGCTTGATCTCGCCGGCAATCCGGTATCCGGCAAAGATACCACGCTGGTCAACAGGGAAAAACCGTGAATAAACCAGACGAAAAGGTCTTGTATGAACTCCGGCGCCTTTCACCTGCAATTCTCGAATGGCTTGTCGGGTCTTACGGCGAAGAAATGTCGAAGATGCAATCGGAGAAAGACGAAGTGTGTTTAAGGTGGATTCAAGGCGGCGCTCAGATGCTCGATGAAATGATCCACTACATCGAAAACGTTGAGCAGTATCTTGAGTCCATAGAGGCAAATAAAGCAAGGCTGCAAGCGAGCAAGAACGCGTTTAATTGATTTGCAGCAACAAGCCGAAAACCAGCAAGGGCTCGGCAATGAGCCAAGACCGTATAAACTTAACGACTGGCAAAGGAGAAGACCATGAGTATCGCAGCGATGAAAAAAGACGCAGAGCAAGCCGATGAACTTCTGAAGAAGATCAGTGACGGGCAGGGGAAACCAGACAATGCTGATCCCAAAGGAAAGAAACCCGATCCGCTTCCCGAGGGCGGTGCGCCGGTAAAACCGACACCAGCGGCAGTTGCCGACGATGATGCAGCCAAGTGGTCGCACAAATATGCCGTTCTCAAGGGGAAATACGATGCCGAGGTTCCTCGTCTTCATGCCGAGTTGAAGGCGCTGAGAGAGGAAATCAAGAAAGTCTCTGAGGCGATGAAACCAGCCGCAGAACCTGCGAAAACCGCTGAGCAGGCGATCATGGACTTGCAAGAGGAATACGGAGAGGATTTCGTGCGCGCCGTCGACAGCAGGGTAGGCGCCATGGTGGATGCCAAAATCGAGGCCAGAGTCAAACCAACAGAGGATTCCGTAAAGAACCTCTCGGCCGACAAGGCAAAAAGCCGGGAAGATGCTTTTTACGACGCCCTTGACAAGGCCGTTCCGGACTGGCTCACTACCAATGGAGATCCGACTGCGAATATTCCCGCAGATCCACGGTGGACGGAATTCCTCACACAGATCGAACCGATATCAGGCGCCACGTATCAGCAACTTCTTGACCATCACTACGAAAACATGGATGCGAAAAGGGTCGCGATGATCTTTAAGGTGTTCAAAGGCAACCTGGAACCTAAAAAGAAAGATAATGCTCCGGTTAAGAACCCGCTTGAAGACTTTATTCATCCCGACGATACTGCCGGAGACGCAAAGACGGCAGATGGAAACCAAACAATAATTTCCAAGGCCACGATAGATCAGTTCTATCGAGACGTGCAGGCCGGAAAATACAGAGGCCGAGACGAAGAAAAGAGAAAACTCGAATTGGAGTATGATCGCGCCGTGGCCGCGGGAAAAGTGAAATAAGGAGAACCTTACCATGGCCATAGATAAAGTAGCTGGAATGCCCGATTATGAAGCATCGGGCGCGAACAAGAACATCCCTTGAAAATCCAGGGGCGCATAGGCGTGAGTTTATGATGAAAATCCCGGTTAACTGCTGGAATAGCCTTAGAGATCAAACCGCTACAACGTGGCCGGCAACGGCGAGCGTGAAGGCAAAAAAGCGTTTGATATTGGCCGATCAGCATCCAAGCGGCTCAGGAATGAGTCGAAGGATCAACGAGCAGGGTTGTACCTCCAGACCGGAGGGAAGCCCCACGAAAGCGGGAAATGTCTTGCCGGTAAGTTTTAAAAATCTCGATTTTTCTATGAAGATGGATAGTGCTACCAGCATAAAGCCGAATAAGAACGTCCCTACTTGTCAAGACATTAAGATGTGCTCTGGACTTATGGGAAACCATAAGAAGGCAGGATAAAGCACCTGCCGATAACAAAAAGTGGATTTTTTCCAAGAAGACCATCGTGAAATTCTACGATGCGTCCGTGATCCCGCAGATTTCGAATACGGATTGCTAAGCGTAGTCCCTTAATGGCGAGAGTCATTAATGCAAATGCGGTTAATTGCCGGAACCCTGAGATGGGAATCGGCAGCCAAGCCCCAATAGGGGACGGTTCAGAGACTACGAATCATAGTCTAACCTTCGGGCCAAGTGCCTTGATTGAAGGTCATCATGAATATAGCAACAAGAGGAAGGTTAATAGGCATGGTATTTGGTGATGCTTACATAAATGTTCGCAAACGGATGAATGGGAAATATTCGTATATAAGTTCGGAGATGACCATCGTTCATTCTCCTAAGCAGTCTGAATATTGCGAACACAAGGCTTCACTTGTGAGACATGACTTGCATCATAATTTTTCTGTTATTCATTCTGACAATGTAGGTCCGCAGAAAAAATATAAGCAAGTTAGGTTTTCAGTTAGTCATCCATATTTTAAACAACTAAAAAGATGGTGTTACCCGCATGGTGTGAAAACGTTTACCAAACAAACCCTTAATATGCTCACACCGGAAGGAATTGCACTATGGTATATGGATGATGGCCATGCAAGAATAAATATTAACTCGCAAGGAAAAGTGTCCTCCGTTGCTACAGAACTATCGACAATGTGCAGTAAGGAAGAGACCGAATTAATTAAGCAGTGGTTTTTCAATAACTTTAATGTTCTCTTTAATATTCGTTTTGATGGAAGATGCAGAGAAGGAAAACAATTTTTTCTTCAGGCGAACACAGAAGCCAGTCGGGAATTCGTAAGAATTATAGATCCATTTGTCATTCCATCAATGCGATACAAAATCGCACATGTCAAAGACTTAGATTCGCACGAGTGCCGCACACCCATAGATAATTGTTCTCATTGCGAAGGTATTATCTATAGTAAACGTTACGGAGGTTTATGTTCTTCCTGTTATAGTTCCCGGCATTACAGTCATATCCGAAGATTTAAGGAAGAACGGGAACCTTTTGCAAAACGCAAGGGTGATGAGATAGTCCGAACATGCAAGAATAATGAATTGCATGAAGCATAAGATAAAGAACTTATGCGGTAACGCTTTTGTACGAAGGAGAAATCAAGAAGGTAGGCGACAAAGTGATCATTCGCACTGTCCCCGACGTGGTGATCAGCCATTACCAGAAGGGCCAGACCGTCAACTGGCAGAACCTCGAATCCCCTGGGGTCGAACTGGACATCGACAAGGCGGAGTATTTCGCCTTCAAGATGGACAAGATCGACGCTCATCAGATGGATATCGATCTCATGAACAAGGCCAGTGACGATGCATCGCAGCAGATGAAGATCGTCATCGACACGGAATTCCTGTCAAGCGTCTACGTCGATGCAGCGGCCGCAAACAAGGGCCGAACCGCCGGCAAGAAGTCGGGAGCGTTCAATCTCGGTTATGCCACGGCTCCAATCGGCCTGACCAAGACCAACGTTCTGGACTACCTCATCGACATGGAAACCGTCGGTGACGAACAGGACTGGCCCTCCGAAGGCCGTTGGGTCTGTATCCCCGCATGGATGGCGGGCATGATCAACAAATCCGATCTGAAAGACGTGTCTCTGACCGGAGACGACAAGAGCACGATCCGGAACGGCGGCAGAATCGGAAAGATCAGCGATTGGACTCTTTACAAGAGCAATCTGGTCTATAGCGCAACCGACGGCGCCTTTACGGGCGCAACGGCTCCGCATCAGATCATGTTCGGGCATCAGAGCGGCATCACGTTCGCCGCTCAACTCGTGGAGACTGAATTCCATGAGAAACTCGAAACCACTTTCGGATCCGGCATGAAGGGCCTTAACGTTTATGGCCACAAGGTCATCAAACCCGAAGCCCTGGGCATCCTGTACGCGTATAAGGCGATCTAAATCCTGATCTGAAAAATGCCGAATTATTAACTACCCCGGCGCCTTTCGGCGCCGGGGAATTATGAAGAAGGAGATCTATTATGGCTGTTACCTTTGCACTTGCAACTAACGATACGAATCCTCCGTGGCCCGGCAGTGCGGATTATTTCACCATGGAGAACGAAGTAGATCTCGGGGTTGACGCTTCAACGGCGGTCTCAACCGACATCATCGAGGCGCTTGCCATCCCCGCAAATACCGAGGTTCTCCAAGTGAGAGTCAAAATCACCGAGGCCCTTGCCGGGGCTGCCGTTATGACCTGCACGACAGGTTATGGAGGCGCCGCTAACTGTTTTGACGCCTCGGCAAATCTCGCCGCCGCAGTGGGAACGATTTACTACGGTCTCGGAGGGACGGATGCCGGGGTGACGAATGGAGTCCCATTCGCGACCGCCGACACCATCGATCTCGTGCTTACAATTACCGGAACGCCGATCACCGCGGGGAAATTCAAGGTCAAAGCGTGGTGCCGTTCTCTGGCATAAATCGATAGCGCATAACAGCGCAGAAGGAGAATGAACATGGCAAGACGACAACAGGAAACCATAGGAGTCCTTACGCTTGAGGGGTCCGTGGAGAAGGTCGGAGGCGGGATCGCAACAGTCCTGACCAAAGACGCAAGCGGAAACGTCCTGACAGCCCGTGGCACAACGGCTCCGAGTTCGTTTACCGGCGCAGGGTGGGCGGTTGGGGCCGTGTATACAAAAACAAACGCAAGCGGATCGGCGAGCGTGTTCATGAATACCGGAACCACATCGGTTGCTGCTCTGACGCCCGTAAGTTCGTCCGTTCCCAGCTCATACGGGATCATCGCCGGGAAAAACTGGGCCACGGTCGGATCGGATCAGACAGAGAACATCAATGTCGGGACCGTGGGTATCCTCACAAGTGACATCGCTCTTGCGGGGATCCAAACAACCAACGATACCGACACGTTGCTTTCGGCAATCACAGTTACCGATGGGGTGACTGTTGTGGAATCCGTTGATCCGTCAACGGTTCATGCTTATGACTGGATTGCCTTGCGGTCAAACCCGATCACGAGATCGCATCAAATCGTGGCCGCGGGCCGGCATACGACCGTCGGGGGCGCAGCAGCAGAGGACATCACCATCGCGGGCGTAGTCGCAACCGATCTGGTCTTGACGACCTTACACACAGCAGGAACGGGATCAAGAACCATATCGAAAGCGGAAGCCGCCGGCGGGAAAATCACTGTTACGTTCAGCGCTGATCCTGTGGCGAACCACGTGGTTAATTACGTGGTATTGCGCGCAGCCAACGTGAACCCATCACACCGGATCGTCGATGCCGGGCTTTTTACCACGGTCGGCGGGGACGCAACTGAGTCGATTACCGCAATCGGGGCGCTTTCAACCGACGTGGCAATCGTCAACTACAGCGTGACAGATGACAGCGATACCATCATCACCGCGAAGGCTGCGACTGATGCCGTTACTGTTGTCTTAAGCGCAGACCCGGGCACAACTCATCAGCTTGCCTGGATGCTGCTCAGGGCCGTGTAAAGTTTTGAATCAAAAATAAATACGGCAGGGGGAACCGACTCTCCCCCTGCTATTTCCTCTCAAGGGGAGACGACAAATGATAAGTTTACCTGATTATTATATGGATCTCGTCCGCGGCCTCGATCCTCTCCATAAGAGGATAGAATTTTCCGCAGAATCCGATATTGTAGCCGTTGCCTCTGTAGGATTATGGCCCGTAGCTGCCGCCGTAAATGTTCTCGCTGCCGCATCGGTTCTCAAGGTGTCGAGTTCGGATGTGAAAGATGATGCAGCCGGGGTGGGGGCTCGAACCATGCTCATCGAGGGCATTGATGCGAATTATGCTGAAATAAGCGAAACCGTTATCATGGATGGTCAAACCCGGATTACGACCGCGAATTCATATCTCCGCATCAATGCCTGCACCGTTCTTACAGCCGGGGCAGAACTCGACAACGCGGGCATCATCTATCTCTATACCGGGACGGCCACGGCGGGCGTGCCGGATGACATGACGAAACTCTATGCGGCCCTTGCTGCTGGGGCCAACAGGTCTTCAAACACAATCTATACCGTACCCGCGGGCAAATACGCGGTTGTGTACAATCTGACGTTCAGCGGTTACAACACTACCGCCGCCGCAACCTTGACCATCGATCTCTACAGGAGAGAATACGGGGTTCTGGCGATCAGAAAAAATTATGCCTTTTTCGGGCATGAGGGATCGAATCTCCAAATCGGGCTTCCTTTCGTTCTTCCGGAGAAGTGCGATCTCTACGTGCAGGCCAT
>Ga0210056_1002859_pt1 | contig 14297 bp, 15 predicted proteins | sample CryGeyCG2014_080_2_FD_183965 | JGI IMG/M metagenome (GOLD analysis project Ga0210056, IMG submission 183965) | Groundwater microbial communities from aquifer - Crystal Geyser CG07_land_8/20/14_0.80 (SPAdes) (version 2) | ecosystem: Environmental > Aquatic > Deep subsurface > Groundwater | place... | reverse complement strand
GCATTGTGTCCGCCCTGGAAGCGCACCACGCCCTGCGCATGGTCGGTCAGCCAATCGACCACCTTGCCTTTGCCTTCATCGCCCCATTGGGTACCGATCACTACCACATTTTTCGACATTTCCAGTTCCCGATTGTTGTTGATTGCTTTATGCCTAAAGAGACTGCTTAATTACCCTCTCCCCAACCCCTCTCCCGCAAGCGGGCGAGGGGCTAAAAAGGGCTGATCCGTTTCACTCACCTTTCCCCTCAAACGGGAGAGGGCTAAAAAGAGTTGATCCGTTTCACTGACTCTTCCTCGCAAACGGGCGAGGGCAAAAAGAGTTGATCCGTTTCACTCACCTTTCCTCTCAAACGGGAGAGGACTGAAAGGAGTTGGTCCGTTTCACTCCCCTCGCCCGCTTGCGGGAGAGGGGTCGGGGGAGAGGGAAATCGTAATACGTATCTGCTCCAACACGCTCTCCAATTGTTGCATAACCTCATTATTCCAAAAACGCAGCACTGTATAACCCTGGCTGCGCAACCACATCCCGATGCTAGTCGTAGGCTACCTGTTCGGCATGTTGTCCACCATCGACCTCAATAATCAACCGCTGTTCCACACATACAAAATCCACTATGTAGTGCCCCATAGGCTTTTGCCGCTTGAACTTGAGACCCATGAAACGATGCGCCCGCAGGCGATACCACAGCCGCTGTTCAGCTTCAGTCTGGTTGGTACGCAGAGTCTTGGCGTTGTTTAGCGCTTTCACCCTCCCTCTCTCAACCCTCTCCCCAACCCCTCTCCCGCAAGCGGGCGAGGGGCTCAAACGTGTTACTCCCACATCCCTCTGATGGAATGACTGGCTATTCGACCAAGCCCGCACAAACGGGAGATGGGGATTTTTGTGGCCAGCCGTCCATCATCCATTTCTACTTCAACGATCCGTCCGGTTTGCTTCAACGATCCACTTGCCGTCACGCAACACCAGTTCACGATCACAATTCAATTCAGCCCGATATTCAGCTTTACCCAACAGATCCACGACCACGGTCTCGCCCCGCCCGCGCAATTCGGCTATTGATGCCTCCAATGCGGGATCGGCGCGATGCGGCGCCAGAATCGCCCGCGCCTGCTTCTGCTGCGGCAGCAAGGGATACAACTGGCGCAGGTCCATGCTGAAACCGGTGGCCGGACGCGAGCGCCCGAAGATCTTGCCCACATTGTCATAGCGGCCGCCCAGCGCGATCGCGTCATGACTGGTGGGGTGATACACGGCAAACACCATCCCGCTGTGGTAGTGGTAGCCGCGCAGTTCTGCCAGGTCCACCCCGATACTGCCGGCCAATGGCTGCAATTTTTGCGCGGCCAGTTCCAGTTGCAGCAGTGCCGCGGCGATGCGCGGCACTTGCGGCAATACGGTGCGCGCCCGCGCGATCACTTCGATTCCGCCATGCAGTTGCGGCAAGGCCAGTAATGAGGCCTGCACCGGCGCGGGCAAGGTTCGCACCAGCCCTTGCAGGGTCGGCACATCTTTTTGTTGCAGGGCAATGAACAGCGCCCGCTCCTGCTCGCCGGGAACCGCTTCGTCCGCGAGCAAGGCCTGAAACACATCGACATGACCCAGATCGAGGTGAATATCCCGGATACCGAGTTGGGACAGGGATTGCAGCATCAGGCGCTGGATTTCCAGATCGCTCTCGATGCCACTGTGGCCGTAAAGCTCGGCGCCAATCTGCAACGGCTCGCGCGTGCTCATCAATCCGGTCGGCTGGGTATGCACCACGCTGCCGGCATAGCACAGCCGCGCGACACCCTGACGGTTGAGCAGGTGCGCATCGATGCGCGCTACCTGCGGCGTGATGTCGGCGCGCAAGGCCAGGGTGCGGCCGCTCAACTGGTCCACCAGCTTGAACGTGCGCAGATCCATATCCGCACTGTCGCGGATCAGCAGCGATTCGGCATATTCGATCAGCGGTGGCGCCACCAGTTGATACCCGGACAGGCGCAACATCTGCAATATTTCGCCGCGCATCGCCTCGATGCGCCATGCCTCTTGTGGCAGCATGTCCTGGATGTATTCAGGCAACAGCCACTTCATGCCGCCCTCCTCACCACAGAGGTTTTTGGTTTCATTATCCAATCCAGTAAATCAGCAACAATCCGCTCAGCATCAGCGATAAACCCAGAAAGCGCACCTGTCCGTCCTGCCACTGCGCCAGATTGCGCAGGGTTTCGCGCCACGGTTTGGGAAAAATAAAAGGCATCAATCCTTCCAGCACCAGCATCAAACCCAGCGCAGCCAGCCAGAAATCAAGCATCGCCGGTCACTGCCCGCCCTTGCCGGAACTCTTAAGGTATTTGAAGAACGAGGAGCTGGGGTCCACCACCATGACATCCCCCTTGTCCTTGAAAGTCTGTTTGTAGGCTTCCAGACTGCGGTAAAAAGAGAAAAATTCCGAGTTGCGGCCAAAGGCGGCGGCATACAAGGCAGTGGCCTTGGCATCGCCCTCGCCCTTGATCTTTTGCGCATCGCGGTAGGCCTGCGACAGGGTCACCTGCCGTTGCCGGTCCGCATCGGCGCGGATCTTTTCGCTTTCCGCATTGCCGGTGGCACGCAATTCGTTGGCCACGCGCTTGCGCTCCGCTTCCATGCGGCGATAGACCGAATCGCTGATCTCGACCGGAAAATCGACGCGCTTGAGGCGCACATCCAGCACTTCGACTCCGATCTTGCGCGCGTCACCATCGGTTTTTTCCTGCACCACGCGCATTAGCTCGTCGCGTTTGCCGGACACCACGTCATGGATGGTCAGTTTGCCGAACTCTTCGCGCATGGCGGAATTGACGGTCTGCATCAGCCGTGTCTGCGCGCGCGCCTCGTCGCCGCCCACGCTGATGTAGTACTGCTTGACGTCGAAGATGCGCCATTTGACATATGAATCGACCAGCACGTTCTTCTTCTCGGCGGTGATGAAACGCTCGGGATCGGCGGTATCAAAAGTCAGAATCCGCGAATCGAAAAAACGCACGTTCTGCACCAGCGGCAACTTGAAATTGAGCCCCGGCGCGGTTTCCACGCGCACCACCTCGCCCAGCTGAAAGACGATAGCCGCCTGGCGTTGATCGACCACAAACGCACTCATGCTGAGCAAAATCAGGGCGATGATCGTGCCCACCAGCAGATTTCTAATTTTCGTGTTCATTAACGCGCCTCCCTTTCACGACCCAAGAGCGGTTCGCGCGCGCGTGTCGTCGGCGCAAACTCGCTGGCAGGCAATCCGCCCTGCTCGGCAGGCTTGGCAACCTGCGCGGGCACAGCTGAATCCTCCCCTCCCCGTTGCATCAATTTATCCAGCGGCAGGTAAAGCAAACTGCCGTTCGAACTCTTCTGATCGATCATCACCTTGCTGCTGCTGGTCATGATCTGCTGCATCATGTCGAGATACATGCGTTCGCGCGTGACTTGTGGCGCTTTTTCGTATTCCGCCAGAATCTGTTTGAAGCGGCTGGCATCACCTTCCGCATTGGCGATCACACTCTGCTTGTAGCCTGCCGCCTCTTCCATCAGGCGCGCTGCCGCACCTTTGGCTTTCGGCACCACATCGTTGGCATAGGACTGGCCTTCATTCTTCTGCCGCTCGCGATCCTGTCCCGCCTTGACCGCATCGTCGAACGCGGCCTGCACCTGCTCGGGCGGTTGCGCGTTCTGCATCGTCAGCTTGCTCACCAGAATACCGGACTGGTAACGGTCAAGAATGTCCTGCATCAATTTGGTCGTCTCTGCCGCGACCTGCTCGCGCCCCTCATACAGCACGAAGTCCATCTTGCTGCGACCGACCACTTCACGGATCGCGGTTTCCGCCGACTGGCGCACATTCTCGTCCGGCGCGCGGTTGTTGAACAGGTAAGCGCCGGGGTCCTTGAGGAAGTACTGCACGGCGAATTGGATGTCGATGATGTTTTCGTCATCGGTCAGCATCAGCGACTCTTTCAACATCTTGTTTTTCACGTTTTCACGGTAACCGACCTCGACCGTGCGCACCTGGCTGAGATTAACGATTTCCACCGACTCAACAGGATACGGCAGATGCCAGCGCGGGCCAGGCTCGGTCGTTTCAATCAGTTTGCCGAAGCGCAGCACCACACCGCGCTGACTCGCGTCCACGATGTAGAAGCCGCTGGCCAGCCAGATCAAGGCAACGATCAGCACGATCAGACCCAGGCTGATGTTGAAGCCGCCACCGGTGCCGCCGCCGGTCTTGTTGCCGGAACCGCCACCGAAACGCCCAAACAGCGACTCCACCTTGCGGTTCAGGTTGCGCACCACCTCTTCCAGGTCAGGCGGGCCGCCGCTGTTGTTCTTGCCCCATTGCGGGTCGTTCAATCCCATATCTCTCAAGCCTTTTTCGTTAATGATCGTTCAAGGGATGCCAAGCTTCTGCCTGCGTCTGCGGTAGCGCTGCATCGCGCACTTCCTTCAATGCCTCACGCAACAAGTCAATACCGACACCGGTTTTTGCACTCAAATGAATGGCCGCGATATTACCATATTCATCCCGCCGCACGCCCGCTGCCAGCCCCTGCAAGTCGATCTTGTTGTAGATCACGATCTGCGGAATAGACTGCGCACCCACCTCGGCCAGCACCTTATTCACTGCGGCCACCTGGTCGTTGCGTTCCGCACTGTTCACATCCACCACATGCAGCAGCAGATCGGCCTGCGCCGTTTCTTCCAGCGTGCTGCGAAAAGCCGCTACCAGCCCATGCGGTAAATGGCGGATAAAACCCACCGTATCGGACAGCACCACCTGGCGCGTGCTGTCGCCCGGCAGAAACAGCTTGCGCGCGGTGGTATCCAGCGTCGCAAACAACTGGTTGGCGACGTAGGTGTCGGCATGGGTGAGGCGATTGAACAGGGTGGACTTGCCGGCGTTGGTATAGCCCACGATGGACACCGACAGCACATCGGAACGGTTGCGGCTGCGGCGTTGCAGCTCGCGCTGACGTTTGATCTGCTTCAGCCGGTCATTCAGCAGATGCACGCGCCGGTCCAGTTTGCGCCGGTCCAGCTCCAGTTGCGTCTCGCCCGGCCCGCGCGCGCCCACCGCGAACTTCTGCTGCCCCATATCCATGTTCATCCCGACCAGACGGGTGGAAAGATATTTGAGTTGCGCCAGTTCTACCTGCACCTTGCCTTCATGGCTCTGCGCGCGCAGGGCAAAAATATCCAGAATCAGCATGGTGCGATCGATCACGCGCGTCTGTATTTTGGCGGTGAGGTTGCGCATCTGCGCGGGAGATAAGTCGTGATTGAAAATGACCAAAGGGGCTTCCAGTTCCCCGACCCGCGCGGCGATCTCATCCACCTTCCCGCTCCCGGCGAAGGTGGCGGGATCCGGACGTTGCCGGCGGCCTTCCACCAGCGCCAGTACCCGCACCCCGGCACTCTCCGCCAGCAGGCGCAGCTCTTCCAGACTTTCCGCGTAATCCGGTGCACCCAAATCCAGACTGACCAATACCGCCGTGTTGGGGGCGGTTGTCGCTTCAGACATCACTCTGCATCAATGGGGATGGTCACCGCGCGTGCCGGAACGATGGTGGAGATGGCATGTTTATAGACCATCTGGGTGACGGTATTCTTCAGCAGCACCACGTACTGATCGAAAGAATCGATCTGGCCCTGCAGTTTGATGCCATTGACCAGATAGATGGCGACCTGCACATGTTCTTTGCGCAAGGTGTTCAGGAACGGGTCTTGTAGTTGTTGCCCTTTAATGCTCATTTTGTCGGCTCGCGAGGTGATAGAAACGCCGCCACTGTAATGGAAAACTACGCCGCGCGATAGTCTTTGGCGGCAGCACGCCTCGTGCAATTTAAAGCAAATTTGCAGCCATGGATTGGGCCACTCTCAGGTTGACGGGTTAAAATGCGCGTTTTTTCAACCAAGTCCGGAAATCCAATGCTCGAACGCAATACAGATCCCCTCTTCTTTTCCTTTTTATTCCTCGCCTTCTCCCTGTCCAACCCCGCTTTTGCCGCCGCCGACGGAGCCTGGCAAGGCAGCGCGGACATCGCTTTTTCCCGCTCCGCGGGGAATACCAACGCCACCACCTACTCCCTGACCGTAGATGAAGCGCGCGCCACCGAAGAAAACAAGATAAGCCTGTTTGCCTCCGCGCTGTACGGTAAGAGCCAGGATGGGGTCACTGCCGACAAATCAAAAATAAGCGGGCGTTACGACCACAATCTAAGTCGTCGCGTATTCAGTTTCGGCCTGCTTGAATTTGAGCGCGACCCCCTCGCCAACCTAAAATTGCGCAGCAACGGCGGCGGCGGTCTGGGATATCACCTACTGACGGAAGATCCCAACAGATTGGACATATTTGGCGGCCTGTCGCGCAACAATTCCCTGCGCATCAGCGGCCCCAGCGTGAGCCAGAGCGAACTGCTGTTGAGCGAAGAATCGGAACACAAGCTGGGCGATAACACCCTGCTCAAACAGCAATTAAGTTATTACCCAAACACTGAAGACTTTGCCGAGTTTCGTACCGTATTCTACGGCAGCCTGATATTTAAGCTGAACGGCACTGTGGGTTTATCAGTAAGCCTGCAAAACAAATACAGCAGCGATGTCGGCAGCAACGTCAAACACAGCGACACGGTGCTCCTCACCGGTCTCAATATCAAGCTGTAAAGCCGAATAATCGGTTGGGCCGAAAACCCAATGCAGGAGCGGCATCAGCCGCGAATCACCACCAGCAAACCGGGTTCTACTTTATCCGTACAGTTTGCGCCCGCGAATGCGCTTGCGGTGGGCGGAGCGCTCCTCGCTTTCGGTGAGCGGTCTTGGTGCCTTGTCGGCGAACGGGTTCTTGCCCGACTTGAATTCGATGCGCAGCGGCGTGCCCTGCAACTTGAAAGCGTCGCTGAAACACTTCTCCAGATAGCGCTGGTAGCTGGCGTGCACTTTGTCCAGCGCGCTGCCGTGGACGATGATCAGCGGCGGGTTGCTGCCGCCCTGGTGCGCGTAGCGCATCTTTGGCCGGAAGATGCCGCCGCGCGGCGGCGCCTGTTTCTCGACTGCCGCCAGCAGGACGCGCGTCAGTTGCGGCGTCGGCAGCTTGGCCATCGCTGAAGCATAGGCCTGATTCACCGACTTCAGCAGGGCATCGACCCCGGTGCCGTTCAGGGCCGAGATGAAATGATGCTTGGCGAAACCAAGGAAATGCAGCTTGCGGTCGATGTCGCGCTTGGCACTGTCGCGCGCGTATTCATCCAGCCCGTCCCATTTGTTCACCGCCAGCACCAGCGCGCGCCCGGCCTGCAGCACGAAGTCGGCAAGGTGGGCGTCCTGTTCGGTGATCTGGTCGCTGGCGTCCACCACCAGCACCACCACATTGGCATCCTCGATCGCCTGCAGGGTCTTCACCACCGAGAACTTCTCAATCGCCTCGTCAACCTTGCCCCGGCGCCGCACGCCGGCAGTATCGATGATGGTGTATTGCTTGCCCGCCCGCTCGAAATCAATGTAGATGGAATCGCGCGTGGTGCCCGGCTGGTCGAAAGCAATGACCCGCTCTTCGCCCAGGATGGCGTTGACCAGGGTCGATTTGCCCACATTCGGGCGGCCAACGATGGCGAGTTTTGGATGATCGGATTTTTCTTCGGCCTCATCTTCAGTGACGGGCAGTTCATCCAGCGCCAGCTCGATCATTTCGGCGACATTCTCGCCGTGTGCCGACGAAATGGGCAGGGGTTCGCCCAGGCCGAGCTCGTGGAATTCGGCCGTGACGCGCGCCCGCTGCATCCCTTCCGCCTTGTTCACCAGCAACAACAGGGGGCGTCCACTCTTGCGCAACTGGGTGGCGATGATCCGATCATGCGGTGTCAGACCGTCGCGGCCATCGACGATGAACAGCACCAGATCGGCCTCATCCACCGCCTGCCGCGTCTGCTTCGCCATTTCGTGCAGAATGCCCTCTTTTGCGACCGGCTCCAGGCCGCCCGTATCCACCACCAGAAAGGGACGTTCGCCGACGCGGCCACGGCCGTAATGGCGGTCGCGCGTCAGGCCGGGCTGGTCGGCCACCAGCGCATCGCGGCTGCGCGTGAGGCGGTTGAACAGCGTGGATTTACCCACGTTTGGCCGGCCGACAAGAACGAGTGTGGGTAACATCAGCGTCTGACCGTAACCAACAGGAGTTGGCCATCACGGGTCTGCACCAGTGCGCCGTCGCCGAGCAGACTCGGCGCAGTCGGGATCGCACTGCCATCGGTGGCGCGGCGCGCCACGATACCGCCGTCCCGGGTGCTGAACAGATGCAGATATCCCTCAAAATCTCCGGCAAGCAGATATTCCTCAAATGGATAAGGCGCACTGACCGCGCGCCGCGCCAACTGCTCGTTTTTCCACAGGGTGGCGCCCGTGCTTTTGTCCAGCGCGTACACCGTGCCCTCCGCATCGGTCAGATACAAAAACTTGCCAAACAGGGACAAACCTTTATCGCTGGACAGATCGCGCGTCCACAACGGATTGCCGCGTATCGCATCGAAACAGACCAGCCTTCCCTGAAACGCGACGGCGCACAATTGCGTGTCGTCCACCGCCGGCAGGCTGGTGATGTCGCTGATGCGCTCCAGTTCGGTATTGCCGCGCGGTTGCGACACCGCCGCCTCCCAGATCACCACACCCTTGGTCAGGCCGATCGCCGCCACCCTGCCGCCCGCAAAGCCGGCATACACCATGCCGTTGCGAATCACGACGCCGGCATGATTGCGCACGATCAGCGCCGGCGTGGAACGCTCGTACAACCACAACCGTTCTCCGCTCACCGCATTCAATCCGGCGATGCGCCCGTTACCGGAGCGTGCCACGACGATTCCCGCCGCCACCTGTGGCGCGCTCAACACCTCGCTGGAAACCCTGGTTTGCCAGCGCAGTTTGCCATCCGCCTCATCGAATGCGGCCACCACGCCCTTGTCGCTGCCCACCAGCACCAATCCCTCGCCCGCGCCGACCCCGCCGGAAATCGTAAAACCGGGATCGATTTTCCAGATCTGCTTTCCGCTATCGCGGTCGAAGCGATACACATAACGATCACTCGCCGCGAATACCGCCTCGCGCGTCACCCCCGGCGTCAGCACGTTGAAGCCGGCATCGCCCACGCCCTGCTGCCAGCGCACATCGAGGTGCGCAGTGGGCTCGAACTTGAGTAGTTCCGCCGGTTTGAGCGCAGGCTGGCTACTGCTGCAAGCGCCCAGCAGCGCCAGCACGATGAGAATCGGAAAACGGCTTAAGCTCATTGCGCGCTACCCAATCCGTCCAGCTTCAGTTGAATCAAGTTGCGATAGGTACTTTTCGCATCCGTCTTGTCGAGTGCCAGTTGATAGGCCACGCGCGCATCCGCCGTTTTCCCCATCGCCAGCAGGACATCGCCCTTGAGGTCGGCGTACAAGCCGCTGAAAGATGCCGGATGTGCCGCCGCGAGCTGTTGCAGCGCGGCGTCATACTGCTTCTCATCCAGCAACACGCTGGCCAGCTTTAGCCGCGCCGTGTCCTGCAAGGCAGTCTCGCCCGCATGTTCGACCACCCATTGCAGCTGCACCTTGGCCCGTGCCGCATCGCGCGCCTGCAAACTGGCTTGCGCCGCCAGCAATTGCGCGCGCGGCGCATAGGCGCTGTCGCCATAACGGTTCGCCAGCGCATCCGCCGCATCGCCGATGCGTTTGGCATCTCGACTTTCCACTTGCTGCAGCACTTCGCCGTACAGTTTGGCCGCATCCGCAGCCTGGCTCGCCTGATGGTTGCGCCAATACTGGTTGCCGGCAAACGCGAGCGCCCCCAGCAACACGATGCCGATAATCCAGTTGCCGTTCTCTTTCCACCACGCCTTGAAGGCATCGACCTGTTCCTGCTCGTGCAAATCCAATTCAGCCATTTCCGTTTCCCTTTAAACATAAATCTCGCGTAGCGAGGGCATACCGCACCCCTCACCCTATGGGAGAGGGGGAACGGGGGTAAGGGCAACGCACAGGGTGCAGACGATTCATCCGATTGGATGGCCTGCGCCCTGTGCGTTACTTGATCAATTCACGAATCCGTTGCGGCAAATCCGCCCCGCCCACACGCTGCTGTTCGCCACCGCGCAAAGGCTTGAGCGTCGCCGCGCCCGCCGCCGCCTCATCATCACCGATGATGACCGCGCAAGCCGCGCCGCTACTGTCCGCCTTCTTCATCTGCGCCTTGAAACTGCCGCCGCCGCAATGCAGCAGCACCCTCAATCCCGCATCGCGCAATGCTTCCGCGGTCACGCTCGCCAGCGCATCCGCTGCCTCGCCCTGATGCACCAGATACACATCCAGCGGCAGCGGCGGATTCTGCATGCCGTCTTCCTGCAGCAGCGCCAGCAGGCGTTCGATACCCATGGCAAAGCCGCAGGCCGGCGCGGGCTTGCCGCCGATCTGTTCGATCAGCCCGTCGAAGCGGCCACCGGCGCAGATCGTGCCCTGCGCGCCCAGGCGCGTTGTCACCCACTCGAACACCGTGCGGTTGTAATAATCCAGCCCGCGCACCAGGCGCGGATTGATCTCGAAAGCGATGTCGTGGCGGCGCAGGATCGCCTGCACCGCATCGAAGTGCGCCAGCGCATCGTCTTCCAGCTCGTCCAGCAACTTCGGCGCGCCTTCCACCAGCGCCTGCATCGCCGGATTCTTGCTGTCGAGGATGCGCAGCGGATTGCTGTACAGGCGGCGCTGCGCATCGGCGTCCAGCGCGTCCTTGTTTTGCTCGAAATACGCGATCAGCTTCTCGCGATGGCGCTGGCGCGAAGCGGCATCGCCCAGCGTGTTCAATTGCAGCGCCACATCGCGCAGACCCAGCTTGCGCCACAGCCGCGCGCACATGATGATCTGCTCGGCATCGATGTCCGGCCCGGCAAAGCCGAGCGCCTCCACCCCGATCTGGTGGAACTGGCGATAACGCCCCTTCTGCGGACGCTCGTGGCGGAACATCGACCCCGCGTACCACAGGCGCTGCGGCGCGTTATACAGCAGATTGTGCTGCAACGCCGCGCGCACGCAGGAAGCCGTCCCTTCCGGGCGCAGCGTGAGCTGGTCGCCGTTGAGGCTGTCCTCGAAGCTGTACATCTCCTTCTCGACGATGTCGGTGACTTCGCCGATGGCGCGCTTGAACAGCGCCGTCTGCTCCAGCAGCGGCATGCGGATGTTGCGATAACCGTAGCCTTCCAGCCAGTCGCGCACTTCATCCTCGAACCACAGCCACAGCCCGGCCTCATCCGGCAGGATGTCATTCATGCCGCGCACGGCTTGCACAGGGGAATTGCTCATTGAATACCGAAAGTTATCGGCGCGTCGGCAGCGACTTCATGCGCCCGCGCCAGGGGATTTATCGAGGGCGCGATGGTAGCAGGAAAGGCCCGCGCTAACCAGCGGCAGGCGCGTGGCGTTGCAGCGCCCAGGCGACATGTTCCCGCACCAGTGCCGACGGGTCGTGGGCGCGCTGGTGCAGGGCAAGCACCACTTCCGGCGTGGTGGGGGCATTGCCGAGCGCGACCGCGATATTGCGCAGCCATTGTTCATGGCCGATGCGGTAGATGGGGCTTCCCGCCAGACGCGATAAAAAATCTTCCTCGTTCCAGCCGAACAATTCGACCAACGAGACATCGTCCAAGCCGTTGCGCACGGCAAAATCCGCCTCGACCGTGGTTTGCGCGAAGCGGTTCCACGGACACACCATCTGGCAGTCATCGCAGCCGTAGATGCGATTGCCGATGAGCGGGCGCAACTCGGGCGGCATGCTGCCTTTGAGTTCGATGGTGAGATAGGAGATGCAACGCCGCGCGTCGAGCTGGTAGGGCGCGGTGATCGCCCGGGTCGGGCAGATGTCGAGGCAGGCGCGGCAGGTGCCGCAATGGTTCTCTCCCGGCGTATCCACCGGCAACGGCAGATCGACGAAGATCTCGCCCAGAAAGAAATACGAGCCCTGTTCGCGCGACAGCAGCAGGGTGTGTTTGCCGCGCCAGCCGAGGCCGGCCTTCTGCGCCAGCTCGACCTCAAGCACGGGCGCTGAGTCGGTGAACACGCGACAGGCGGCCTGCGGTACGGCGGCACTGATTTGCTCTGCCAGTTTCTGCATGCGGTTGCGCAACACTTTGTGATAGTCGCGTCCCAGCGCATAGCGGGAAATGAATGCACGCTCGCCATCGGCCAACACTGCCTGCGTGTCTCGTGCATCGCCCGGATAGTAATTCATGCGCAGCGAGATCACGCGCAGGGTACCCGGCAGCAGTTCCGCCGGCCGCGCGCGTTTGCTGCCATGTTTTGCCATATAATCCATCGCACCGTGACGCCCGTCGGCCAGCCATTGCAGCAGATGCGTCTCGGCCGCGCCGAGTTCGGTGTCGCCGATGCCGACCGACTGAAAACCGAGCGCCTTGCCCCACGCCCTGATGCGCGCGGCAAGCTCAACTAAATCCACGTGGGGTGCGTTTGTTTGCATACGCCGAATCATAGCCGAAGTGAGGTAAGCGGGCGCTCCGCCGCAAGTCCGGAGCTTGCAATTGACTTGCCCGATGAGACGGCCACGGCGAACTTTGCAGCGCGTCTGGCGTCAGTGCTCAAGCCGGGACTGATGATTTATCTGTTCGGCGATCTGGGTGCGGGCAAGACCGCGCTGGTGCGCGGCGTGTTGCGGGCGCTGGGTTACGGCGGACGGGTCAAAAGTCCCACCTATACCTTGCTTGAGCATTACACGGCGGGTGGCTTGCACCTGTGCCACTTCGATCTGTATCGTTTCCGCGATGCGGATGAATGGGAAGCATCGGGTTTTCGCGATGAATTCGACGGGCAAAATATCTGTCTGGTCGAATGGCCGCAACAGGCCGCCGGTTTGTTGCCTGCCGCAGACATCACGCTCACTTTGGAAATTCTGCACAACGGACGCGCGCTCACTCTCCATGCCAATAGCCAAACAGGACGGGAATGTTTGAACGACTTATAAAATACAGCCTCTGGCTGACGCTGCTGTGGCTGCTGCCCGCGCAGGCCGAGGTGACGATCAGCGCCGCGCGGCTGTGGCCGGCGCAGGATTACACCCGCCTCACGCTGGAGTCAAAACAGGCGCTCTCCTACAACATGTTCACGCTGGCCAACCCGCAGCGGCTGGTGGTCGATCTGGAAAACGTCGCACTCGATGCCACCCTGAACGGACTGGCCGGCAAGGTCAGCAACGATGATCCCTACATCAAGAGCTTGCGTGTCGGACAGTTCAAGCCGGGCATCGTGCGTCTGGTGTTCGATCTCAAGGCCGAAATCAAACCGCAGTTGTTCAGCCTCAAACCGGTCGGCGATTACGGCCACCGCCTGGTGCTGGACGTTTATCCCGCCACGCCGCCCGACCCGCTGATGGCATTGGCCACACAGATGGAGCAGAAACTCGCCACAGACTTACCCGTCGCGAGTGATGTCACGGCCAGTCCGTCCGCGCCCGCAGCGGTGAGCGCCCCCCTGCCCGCCCCGCCGCCAGAATTGCGTAACCGCCTGTTCATGGTGGCGGTCGACGCGGGCCATGGCGGCGAAGACCCGGGGGCGCGCGGGCGGCGCGGCACGCGTGAAAAAGAGGTGACGCTGGCGATCGCGCGCCGCCTGAAAGCGCAGATCGATGCCACGCCCGGCATGCGTGCCATTCTCATCCGCGACGGCGACTATTTCATCCCGCTGGTCGGACGGGTGACCAAGGCGCGCCAAGCGCACGCCGACCTGTTCGTTTCCATCCATGCCGACGCCTTCATCAAACCGCATGCGCGCGGCTCCTCGGTGTTCGCCCTGTCGGAGGGCGGCGCGACCAGCGCCAGCGCGCGCTGGCTGGCGAAGAAGGAAAATGAGGCCGACCTGATCGGCGGCGTGAACCTGGCAGTAAAAGATCCGTATCTTGCACGCACCCTGCTCGACCTGACACAAACCGCCACCATCAACGACAGCATGAAACTGGCAAGGCATGTGCTGGATGAACTGCAGGATGTGAACACGCTGCACCGCGGGCATGTCGAGCAGGCCGGGTTTGCCGTGCTGAAATCGCCGGACATCCCCTCCATCCTGGTCGAGACCGCCTTCATCAGCAACCCGGAGGAGGAGAAGCGCCTGCGCGATGAGGCTTATCAGGACAAGATGGCGCGCGCGATTCTGGCGGGCATCCAGCGCTATTTCGCGCAGAACCCGCCGCTGGCGCGGCAGCGCATCGCGCTGGAAAATTGATCAGGCCGGAAACACGCCCGTGGAAAGATAGCGGTCGCCGCGATC
>Ga0210056_1002847_pt1 | contig 14336 bp, 14 predicted proteins | sample CryGeyCG2014_080_2_FD_183965 | JGI IMG/M metagenome (GOLD analysis project Ga0210056, IMG submission 183965) | Groundwater microbial communities from aquifer - Crystal Geyser CG07_land_8/20/14_0.80 (SPAdes) (version 2) | ecosystem: Environmental > Aquatic > Deep subsurface > Groundwater | place... | reverse complement strand
GTTTGAGCTGGAAAAAGGTGCAGAATTGAAAAAAATAAATTTAAAAATGAATCTAAAATCCGATGTTTTGCGTTTTATGATTAGTAAAGCATCCGATCTTCCTGAGCTTAAAACAAAAGAAGAAAGAATTCAAGAAGCGATTCAAAAAGAGGAAAAACAAAAAAGAATGATTTCTTCTCGAGAAAATATGCTAAAAAAGGAATCTTTAGTTAAAACAAAAGAAAAAAATCATAGAACTGTGTCTGAAATTGTGTCTGAAAAAAAATTATCTGTTAGTGTTGACATTGACGAAAAATTAGAGGAGATATTAAATATCTAATTTACTAAAAAACATTTAGTTTGTAACAAATATTTTTTGTTTCATACTTTATGTTATAAACACTATGAATGTCAATAAAGTTTTTTTAGTTGGACGATTAACTCGCGATCCGGAGATGAGAAGCACTTCCGGAGGACAAACGGTTGCTTCTTTAAGCATTGCTACTAACCGTTTTTGGAAAGACAAAAATGGTCAACGCCAAGATCAAACAGAATTTCACAATATAGTTTTATGGTCTAGATTGGCGGAGATAGCCGGTCAATATCTAATTAAGGGTCAGGAGGTTTATATAGAAGGTCGTTTGCAAACTAGAAAATATACCGCTAAAGACGGAACTGAAAGAAGAACAACGGAGATTGTGGCTGAAAATATGCAATTGGGACAAAAATCTCGCGGACAAAGCGGACAAGGCTATCAAACTTCCGGCACTCCTGCGACTCCCGAAAAGAAAGAAAAAAAAGAAATTTCTGAGGAGGATATACCGACAATTAATTTAGATGAAGAAGATGAGGTCAAAATTGAAGATGTTCCTTTTTAAAGAGTTTGTGATCAATAATTAAAATTAAATTATTTTTCATCCAAAATTTTTTGGATGAAATTAAAAATTGGAAATATGAATGTCTCTAATGAAAAAAAAATTTGCCATTTTTGTCAAAATAAAATGGACCAAATAGATTTTAAGGATGCTTATCTTATTAGACGTTTTATGAACTCGCAAGGAAAAATTTATCCACCTAAAAAACACGGCACTTGCACTAAACATCAACGCGCTCTTTCCAACGCTATAAAAAAAGCTAGAATTATGGGGTTGGTTCCTTTTGTTGTTCAATAGTTATTTTATTATTTATGCTTACTTTAAATGAAATTAAAACAGGGATAAACATTGTTATTGGTGATGTTCCGTTTTTAGTTTTGTCTCATGAACATTCCAAAATGGGACGAGCTGGATCAGTTTTGCGAACAAAATTGAAAAATTTGATTACTGGAGCAGTTATGGAAAAAACTTTTCAAGGAGCAGAATCTGTTCTTGAAGCGGATGTCGCTAAAAGCAAGGCTCAATATACCTATAAAGATGGTTTAGTTTATAATTTTATGGATAGTGAAAATTATGAGCAATTTTCTCTTTCTGAAGAAGTTTTGGGAGATAACATCAACTATCTTAAAGAAGGAACTGAAGTTACAATTTTAAATTTTAACGGTCTTCCTATAAATGTTGAACTTCCAGTAAAAATGAAATTGAAAGTTATCAATGCTCCTCCGGGAATCAAGGGAAACTCAGTTTCCAGTGGTGGGAAAATAGTTGAATTGGAAACAGGGGTCAAAATTTCTGTTCCTCTCTTTGTCAAAGCGGGCGATGAAGTGATAGTTAACACTCAAGAGGGGAAATATGTTTCTAGATCTTGATTATTATGTCTGATTATTTAAGATAGATTATCTGATTTTTTAAACCTAATAAGTTTGCAGGATCTTCAAAATGAGTTAAATTTTCTCCGAAGCTTTGTTTCGGGAGGAATTAATAAAAATCTCGCAATCTACTAATAGAGATTAACTTCCGTTAATACCTCACCAGCTTGCTGTGAGGTAGTTTATTCCAAAAAAAAATTTTTCAAAATAAAAAACCTAAAATTTTAGGTTTTTTATTTTGAAAAAAATGACACAAAATGAGCGAAAAGAATATCTCTTTTTAGAACAAGCCAATATTTCCAAAAAGAGTAACGGTAAGAACTGGAACTAAAGCGATAAGAACCGCCAAATTAATTTCTTCCATTTCATTATATTCTTTTTCTCTTTTCAAGCACTCTGGACAAGTGCATTGAGTTTTTTCTTTTTCCATTTTTTTTGCCCCCTTTTAAGAGGAATTAATAATTAAAAACAAAAAAACGCGTGTTTTTTCACCCGTTTTTTTATGTTACGTTCTAATTATACACGATTTTTTTCTATTTGTCAATTTTATGTATAAGTCCACTCTATTTTGCACTCCTGAGGTAAATTAAAATTTATTTTAATTATAATAATGCGACTGTCAATGAAATTAGTAAGTGGAGATTTAGACTTATAAATAGCTATCTTGTTTTTATTCTAATAATTATCTCGCTTTTATTTTGATAGTTAAAATTAATTGCTTTTCTTTTTTTAAAGTTTTGTTTTTATATCTCAATTTTATTATACTATACAACACCAACAATTTTAAACTCTAAACATTAAACTAGATGAAATCGTGTTTTATTTTTTTTATTAAATCCTCATATTTCACACTAGTCCTCTCTGATATAAAATCTAATTCATCCACTCTGCAAGCATACAATTTTTGTTATTTTTTCGCTACTACCAAGTTTTAGCGCAAATTAAGCGCTTGATTTTTATTTTTCGTCTCCCGCTAAGCTTTTAATTTTAAAATTAACTCTCTAATTCTTTTTTTGGCTAACTCTTCATCACTGAAGTTTTCGCCAGATTGAAGCAATATGTCCAAAACTTGTTTCTGGATTTTGCCAATTTCCGGACCCGGTTTGAGTTTGAGTGTTTCCATGATAATCTTACCATTAACAAGTTTTTTCAAATCAACTCCATTTTCCTTATTTTCTTCAAGTTCTTTTTTTGTTTCAAAAAATATTTCTTTGATAATTTTTTGGTCTAACTCACCATCATCTTTTTCGGAAATTTGTCCACCCAAATCGGCAATAGATAAACATACCAAATCTTCAATCAAATCAATACCTTTGTCCATAATCATTTTTTTGAAAACCGCTTTGGCTCGATTTTTGGCTCGATCCAAATTGGCTGAGCCAGCTTCTTTGATTCGACCGGACACCTGTTGAAACAGAGCTTGATGATTGGCTATCAACCATTTCAGTTCCTCAATTTCTTTATTTGAAAAACTCGCTCTTTTCAAAATGGTCCCTACTTTTTCCGCCCCCAATTGATCATGCTTCAAAAAACTAACTTTTCTTTTACCTTTTTTTTCTGTCTCTTCTCTTGTTTCCGGTTTGGCAATATCATGAAAAATCGCAGCCCACTTGAGGCGTAGATTTGCGTTTAGGGGCAATTTTTTCGCAACTAACATAGTATGATTGAAAACATTTCCTTCAAGATGGAAGGGCGGTCTCTGCTCGCAATTTTGCAGAGCCTTCACTTCCGGAAAAATCTGTTCCAAAAGACCAAGTTCATCAAGCATTCCAAGCGCACTGTCTGCTGGGGCTAGTAGCAGTATTTTGTCAAGCTCATTTTTAATTCTTTCCGTGGCTTCATTCTTTAATCTTGACGCCAAAACCCTAATAATAGCCTTGTCCTCCCCAGCCGGACTGAAACCGGTTTTGAATAAAAAGCGAACAAAACGCAACATTCTGATTCCATCTTCCTCTATCCTTTTTTCGGCACTACCGGTAAATTTCAATCGCTTTTCTTTGATGTCCTTAATTCCTCCAACATAGTCAATTATTCTCCCGGAAAGCGGACTGTAAAAAAGAGCGTTAGCGGTGAAATCTCTGGCGCCCGCATCTTCTCCAGGATTAATGGTTCTATTTTTTCCTTCAAAATTTTTGAAACTTGATATTTCATATTCTTCGCCACTATTAAATTTAACACGCACCACTTCTGAGGATTCGCCATGAATGCCAACTCTTTTCACTCCCTGTAAATTTTTCACTAGAGTGTAAATCTCGCCAGAAGTCAAATTGGTGGTCAAATCAATATCTCTTGGAATATGCCCAGTCAATATATCGCGGACAAAACCGCCAGAAATCAAAAGATGGGGTGATCTGCGAACTTCTTTCCCACTACGACTTTTTATTAATTGCGCACAATTTTTAAATGCATCAATAATCAAGATAAGTTCTTTTGGAGCGATTGCCTTTTTTTCGCCATTATTCTCAAGCATTTCATAAACCTGATCAATGTTGCCAACTTCTTTTGTGACTACTTCAAATTTTTTGCCATCGTTGTCATGAAAGTTAAAAATTCTTAACTCCTGATCCAAACTAACGGGATTTGGATGCTGAACTTCTTTTTTTATTTCTCCGAATTTATTTTCCATTTTAATTGTTATTTTTTATGTTTCAAGTATATCACAAATTCTAAGAGTCTGCTGAATTAAAAAAATCAAGGCTCAAATAAGCCTTTAATATTGTGTCTTCTAAATTAAACCCTTGTAAATTTTTGAAATAATTTTGCCAAATCTGATGCACAAATTTAAAAAGCGAAATCTGACATAACCGCCTCGCCTCGCTCGGCGAAATACTCGAGCGAGGCGGAATTCCCCCCACCCCCCTTCTTTTTTGCCCTTTTGTTTTTTGGGTTTCGCCCGATTTTTTTCGGCAGAGTTTGAGGCTGTGCTAGTTGAAAACTGGCACGCCACCTATTTGTTTACTTTATGTTCAACAATAAATTTGGCTCTTTCAAATAATTCATCAAATGTAACAATTTCAACATTTCTTGAGTCTCTGCGAAATAATTCAAAACTTTTAGCTTTAATTTGCAATTCCTTTGTTTCGCTCAAATATTGGTTGGAATTTCCTATTATTAAAATCGTTTTTGGGTCAACGGTTTTTGCTTAATAATTTCGCCATCATCATTATAATTGTTATTTACATTTGATTCCGCTTGTATTTGCCAACTTACTTTTTGTTCAAGTATTTGAGAAAAAGTGTCAATCAAATCATTAGATAAAGACCACGAATTAGAACGATTTTTATTTTTAAATAAATCCGTATCGGGTCGCTTCAATTCAACAAGAACTGTAAATTTATTACAACCAAGCAAAAAATCTCCAATAACTCCGTCTTTCCCCAATAAATCAGTATTAGAAATAGGTGCTTCTTTTTGTAAGATTCCTAAAAATTTGTAGTCTAATCCGTACCAAAAATCCAATCGTTTTTGCTAAAAAATGTTGCCACAATATTTCTAATCTTTCATCAGTAATATTATTTTCTGTTTTATAAATCGCAATATAATCTAGATCATTTAATAATTTGTCAAAAATTTCTAATTGCTTTTTTCTATAACCAATATTTACAATATCGGTTGATGTTATGATTCAGCTATTTAGCAACTCCTCAATTATTTGTTGCCCGTCTTTTCGAAGTAAGAAAGTTTTTATTTTCTTTTTAGTTTCATCGTCTGCTGGTAAATCATCTTCTGCAAGAGTTATTCTTCGTTCGTTAATATCAGCAAGGTTTAATTCTGAAAGAAGTTTTAGATAGTCAATAATTTGTTTAAAAAATGAAAATGAAAAAACAATTTGCTCATCCTGTGCAACATAACCTTTCTTTTTGTAATACTTATTAGTTTGCAATGACATTATGAATTGTATTGGAGAAAACTGATTCTTGAAAGCGTGATGCGCTCTCCTTGTATTGTACCATACTAAATAATCAATGATCTTGTTATTAAAAATATCGGGATTAAGCAGATCAGCTTTATGAAAGTCCATAAATTCTTCTCGCAATGTGCGATTGAATCTTTGCCTAAATTGGGATGATCCCATCTAAGACGTTTGATTTCAGCAATGACCTTTTCATCCCAAACTCTTGTCCGTTTGGTTTTGGGAGCTTTGGAAATATCATTAAGTGCTTCCAATTTACCGTTAGCTTTATGCCACTTGGCTTTCCAAAGATAGAGAGTGCGTTTCTTAACCGGAAAAGCGTCTTGAGTGGCTGCTAAACCATGCTTTTCCCAAAAGACTAGGATGCGAGCTTTTTTTAAGGCTTTTTCACTGACCATATACTTGTATTTGAGGTAATGATTATATACCGTTAAAATACCCCTGATACCAGTATATTTGCAATGGATATGATGATAAAATGGCATCGCACTATTTTCTCATAGAGTGCAATATGTTAATGAACTTATGCAGAAAACATTTCCTCCTAAAAAAATAATCCAATTTCAATTTTCCCTAAACATTTCGTTTGAAAAAAATAAAAGAATGTATTTTTTCAATTTATGTGCTAGAATATATAAAACATAAGTGTCTCTTAATTTTAAAAACAAAAAAATGAAAAAAAACATTTTTCCTTTGATAATTATTCTTTCCTTCTCTTTTTTTCTAGCGAGCATCTTATTTCTCAATCAACAAAAAAATCCATCTCAATTGGTTTATGGAGAAATGGACGCAACAATAGACACTGCCATTCAAACCACTCTTCCTGAAAGCGAGACTACAAGTGTCAAAACTAGCAAAGATAAAACTGCTAAAATTGATGAAACTACTGAAATTGAAACTACAAAAGACTCATCAAAAAAATCTGTAAGCATAAAAGCAGAAACCACCTCCGCCGATTTAACCGAAAGTACCGTCCTAACAAAAACTTCCGTTACTGATGAAGCTTCTCTTGACGATCAAGACATCAATGTTACTCCCAGTTTTTATTTTTCAGAAATACAAAATCAACAAGCCATTCAAAACACTTTTGAAATAAAAGGTTCGGTGGAAATGGCTGATAGCGTGGAATTTTTCTTGATCCCTCTTGGATCAAACACTCAAAAATATATCGGAAACGCCAAAAAAATGAGTGCCAACCAATGGAAACTGATTTTTGATTCCACAAATTTTCCTAACGGCTCTTTTTATCTTATTGCTAATATAAAAAACAAATATGGCAATTATTCAAGCAAAAAAATCCAAATCAATATCAGTAATTTGAAAGAAAAAGAAAACTCAACTCCTTCGCAAAAAAATACAACTTCTCAAAAAACTTCTCCCGACCAAAAAAATTTCAACGGTTCCACCAGCGAAGCTTGGCAAGAAAAATATTTCCAAAATAAATTTTGTTTCAAAGAAGAATACTGCGGGGAAAATTCCGATCCTGACAAAGACGGGTTAGTCAATAAAGACGAGTTTCGTTATGAAACTAATCCTGCTGCTCCAGATTCTGACAGTGATGGATATTTGGATGGAGATGAAATTCAAAATGGATTCAATCCTCTTAAATATTCTCCTGGAGATAAAAGCGACAAAATTGTTTTTGAAAGTCCCAAAGAAAACGGAGAAATCAAAAAAGAAACTTACCAAGTGTCTTCTGTAAAATTGGAAAAAAAATCGCAACAAAAAAAAGAAAGTGAAAAAATAATTCTTTCCGGAAAAGGTTTGCCCGACAGTTTTATCAATATCTACATTTACAGCTCTTTGCCAACCATCCTAACTGTAAAAACAGATAAAAATGGAAATTGGTCGTATGAATTGGAAAAACAATTAGATAAAGGTCAACATGAAGTTTATGTGGCAATCACGGACAACACTGGTAAGATAACCGCCAAAAGCGAACCCTTATTTTTCTTTAAAACTGCCGAGGCTATTGAGATAGTTCCTTCCGCCGAAGCCTACGCGAAAAAAGAATTATTTCCTCCCCTTTCTCCAGTGGAGATTAGAAAAAAAGATTATATTTTTATAGTTATAGTTATCATTTCACTTTCATTGATTTTATCTATTATTTTTACCAGTATTTACGCTATTCGCTTGAAAATGAAAAACAAACAATAAAATGAAAAATTTTTTGGAAAAAGGAATTTTATTCATAAAGCAAAATCCCACGATTCTCTATTCTTTTATTTTAGTTATCGCAATTCCCATCGCCATATTTTTAAACACCTTTTACATTGTTGGTCATTTCCAAAAAAATTTAGATTCCATCACTCAAGCCAAAGCCATCCTTATTGAAAATATCATCGGATCGATTATCAGCAATTCTTTGGAAGACACTCCCAAAATAATAGGATTGGTTGATGGAATTATGCAAGAAAATGATGAAATCAAACGACTTGAAATTTTAGCGCCAGATGAAAACAATCAAGAACAATTCAAAATTGTTGTCTCCTCCGATAAAGAAAAAATTGGAGATAACGAAAAAAACACTCAAAATATTTTAGCGTGGAACAATGAAGAAGGCATTGCTCATCTAAACGAGTTAAATGGCGAGCGAATTTGGAACATAACCAAAATAATCAGAAATGAACTTGGTGAAAAAAAAGCTTTGGTTTCTTTGTCTTTTTCTTTGAAATTCAGCGATCAATTGATTGACTCAACCATTCTCAAATCCTACGCCATTTTGATTGCAACCGTCATCATTGTTTTGCTTTTGGTTTCCAACAACATCAAACTTTTTGGCTACGCCTTAACTGTTTCCAAACTAAAAGAAATAGATGAAATGAAAGATAATTTTATCTCAATGGCAAGCCACGAACTTCGTTCTCCGCTTACCGCCATCAAAGGATATTTGGAATTATTCAATGATGATAAAGAAAAAAAAATCAGTCAAGAAAGTCAGCGTTATTTGGAAAATATCTCTTCTTCCATTGAGAGATTGAACTTGCTGGTCAGCGACATTTTGGAAATTTCAAGAATGGAGGGCAATAGAATCCCAATTAACCTTTCCGTTGTCAAACCGCAACCAATCATTGAAAAATCAGTGGAAGAAATTAAATCTCAAGCCGATCAAAAAGGTTTACTAATAGAATTTTCAAAAGAAAATTTGCCAGATATAAAAGCCGACCCGGAAAGAGTGAAACAAATCTTTGTTAATCTTTTGAGCAATGCCATTAAATATACCGAGAAAGGAAAAATTGAAATCACTGCCAAAAAAGAAAGTAAAAAATTGTTTATCACTTTCGCCGATTCAGGAATTGGCATATCCGCACAAGAACAAGTCCATTTATTTCAAAAATTTTACCGTATAAAAAATGAAAAAACTGTTAAAATATCCGGTACCGGACTTGGTCTTTGGATAACCCGCGAACTTGCTAGAAAAATGAAAGGAGACATTTCCGTAGAGAGTATTGAGGGCGTAGGATCGCATTTTACAGTTAGTTTTCCGCTCGCCTAAGAATAATAAAATATTAAAAAATATTTGTATAGTTTATAATTTAATTAAAGATATTTTAAAAAAATGCCAAAAGATAATATTGAAATCGCTAGATTTACCGGAAAAGATTTTAGAGTTAATCAGGAAATTGAAGAAACTTCCAAAAAAATTTTAGACGAAGAAGGGATTGAAATCAATAACATCAATGTTACTTCGCTAGATTTATTTTTTATCCCCAGAAATTTAAATGAGGATCAAAAATATAAGCTTATCGCTAATAAATTAAAAATAGATCAAAGCAATTTAGTCAATAATTTGCCGAATATTTCTTCACTTTGGAAAAAAGCTAAAAAATTTTATCAAGATTATTTTTTTCAAGGCATTGAAACAAAATATATTTTCCCGCGAGAAATTGAAAATTTGGAAAACTTTAAAGAGTTGGATAAATTGGGAAGAACTTTATCCAAGGCCACAATATTAAAAAAGGATGATCGAATTGGTTTTGGTCACATTTATTGTGCTTTATTCAAATTAATGATTGCCTTTCGTGAATATGAAATAGGAAAATTTGATGGATTTATGAAAGAAAGCGAATATATGGCAAAAAAAATTTTCAATGAAAGTTCCGATGGCAATATTTATTTCCATAAAATAAAAGATGAAACAGATGGTTGGCTAAAAACTTTAATTTATCTACCTGAAAAAGAAAAAAGTATAAAAACCAATTTCAATTTTAGAGGAAAAAATCAAGAAAGTTTGATTGCCAAATTGGGCAATAAACCGGAATTTTCCACCGAAGAAATAATAAAAGACGGGATTGGACTTAAATTTGAAGTGGAAAAATCAGAAGACGCAAAAGATTTGCTTGTTTTTCTTTGTCAATTTTTAGAAAATAATTTTAATATTCAACGCATCACTTTTGAAAATATTTCGCTTTTTGAAAAAAAACAACTTGAAAAATTAAAAGAGAAATTGAATAATCTCAATGTAAACTTTGTTTCAGAAAAAAACCCTTCTTCCAATAAAAGATTTCAAGCCGCCAAAATTGTCGGAAAAATAAAAATTCCGCAAGACGGGATTAAAGGAAAAATGATTATTGAACGAAATTTTGAAATTCAAATTGTTTTAACCGACAATAAAAACGAAACTGGTTTTACTCAACATAAAATTTACAAACAGGTGCAAAGACTCTCTTTATTTTCTCGCCTTTTAGGACCTTTCAATGAAAAATATCTTGATTTTGTTTGTGAAAAAGCGCAAGAAGAAACAAATATTTCCAAGGAAAAAATAAAATTATATATTATAAACAATTTTCTTTTGAAAATAAATTCAAATAAAAGAAAAATTTCTCGTTACATATTTAAAGAACATTTTCAACGCTGGAAAAAAGCCGAATTAATTTAAGAATAAATATTTTCAGTTTAAAAAAATTGAAAAAATATAAAAATTTAATATAAATAATTTAATTCATAAGTTTAAGAAAGTTAATAAATTTGATTTTTTTTGATCTTATTGCGACTTGCTTAAATCTTTACGTTTTTTGAAACTATGAACAATTTTGAAATTTATCAAAAAAAAATAAATTCTCGAAAAGAAAAAGAATTGAAACCGGCGACGGATATTTTTTTAGCTCAACATTCCACTGATGTTTTAGCTTCTTGGGAATCTCCCGAATTTGAAGTTTTTGAAAGAGACAAAAAATGGTATTTAGTGATAATTTCTTTTTTGGTAGCCGTCATAACTTACGCTATTTTTTCCAATAATCCCATTATGGCCATCACTTTTATTCTCATTGGGATAGTCGGATATATCTATATTCAAAAAGAACCTCGCGTTCTCAATTTTATGATAACCCAAAAAGGAATAGTCGCCGGAAAAGAACTCTATCCTTTTGAAAATTTAAAATCTTTTTGGATATTCTATGAACCCGGGGATATAAAAGTTATCAGTTTTTTTTCCAATGCTTTTTTGGCTCCCTATATCCAAATCCCTTTAGGAAAACAAAATCCGGTTGAGATAAGAAAGATTATATTGAAATTTTTGCCGGAAAAAAAAGAAGAACCCAGTTTGTCCGATCTTTTCCAAAGATTGCTTCATTTGTAATTTTCCAATATTGGAAAAATGTTTTTATCCAATATAAAAAATAAATTTCTACAAGTATGACATTTTAGCTAAACGCAAAGGTATGACATTTCTATTTAATTTTGACATTTCAAATTCTTACTTGATATTATTTTTTTTTGGATATACACTTGTTTAACTAATTTCAAAAAACGGAGCATAGTATACCGGTAGTACGCGCGATTCGGGTTCGCGTAGACTGGGTTCGATTCCCAGTGCTCCGACCAATTCAGACATTTTGAAAATTCAGAGGCGTTTGGTTGCTCGCTCGCCCCGCTTTCGGCGGGTCTCGCTTCGCAAAAAGCCCTGTGTTTCGGAATTAAATCAAAGGGGCGGACAAATTCAAATTCAGTTTTTCGGGAAAGCAAACGGCGGTTCGTTCCAATTTTTTCCGCCAATGATTTTATTTCATAAAAATCATTTAACAAAGCAAGTTTTTCGGCGTGGTGAGCGGTATTTATCCAATCCCGTAAAGGTTCAATCTAATTGTTTCCCTTTCGCCCAAAATCAGACTTTCTTTTGTTGAGGTCTGTTTTTGTTTTGATAAGTTCGTCTTTTTTGACAAGATAAGTTTCTTTTTCAATTGAGCCGTCCAAAAAAGCGTTGACCAGATTGTCAAGTTTTGTTTCCGCTTCTTTTATTCTCTCATCAAGATTTTGGGCGAAAGATTGCACCGACTGGGCGTTGTCTTTTCCCCAAACATCAACTTGAGCTTTCATCTTTTCCGTCCAGTCATCGCCAAGAGCGACATTTTGAAACCGTGATTTTAATTGATCGGCGAGCAAGTCCTCGCACAAATATCTTTGTGAACATTGGCCGAGCTTTTTGGTGCAACGATAATAACGATAGATTCCGCCGTGTCCGTGGGAGAATTGCGCGGTAATCGCTCCACCGCATTCGCCACAGGTCAAAAGTCCGACAAATGGAAAGTCATGCCTCTTTTTGGATTTGCGAGGTCTTGCTCGCTGTTTTAGAACTTTTTGGACGGCTTCAAAAGTCGCTCGGAAAACAATTGCTGGAAAACCACCCTCATAACTTTCGCCTGTGAACAATTATTCCTAAATAAACTTTATTAGTGAGCATTCTTTGTAAGGTTGCTTTACAGATCGGTTTTCCGGTTCCGCTCACCACTCCCCAAAAACTCAGGCGTTGTTCCAAAGATTCCAAAATATGACGGTCTTGCGAAAATTCCTTCCCCCAACCCCCCATCCTTTTCGCCCGCCTGAATGCTTGCCCGCCAAAGTTTTAACGACGGTGAGGACAGCCAGAATTTTTCGCGAGTGAACGACGGGATCGAATAAAAAAAGAAAAAATAGTCGCCTTTGCCCCACCCAACCCGTGCATAGGCGACAAAGTAGAACTCCCTTTTTGTTTGCCAAATTTTAATATTTTTGATACCATTGTATTAAGCAAGTTGATATACACTCACTATAAGTAGTGTATTATAATAGTTTATCAAAGTCAAAAGAATATGGCAAATTCAGTAAGCGAAAATATCCGCAAATTGCGAATCAAAAAAGGAATATCCCAAGATCGCCTCTCAAAAGACGCTGATTTGGCGTTAAATACAGTAGTGAAGATAGAAACAGGCGAAAGCCCAAACCCAACCGTGGACACATTAGAAAAACTAGCCAAAGCCCTCGGCGTGGCGACGGCAGAATTGTTTAAATAAAAATTATGAACAATAAACTTAATCTAACCGATAACGAAAAAAGAGACATAATCAAGTATTTGGAATCTGGCAAACCATTGCCGGAAAAATACCGATTTTTGCTTTTTAATACAGACAAAGAAGTTGAACTTTTATGGAATGGAAAAACTGACGAAGTGGAAAGTATGGTTTTGCCTTTTCAGGCCATTGAACATATTGACGAGCCGAGAAGCGAGGAAAAAATCACAGCACAAACCACTTTATTTGATACTTCCGGCAGACAGATCAAGGGTTGGTCAAACAAACTTATTTGGGGCGACAATAAACTGATTTTATCATCGCTCAAAAACGGCCCACTTAGAAAACAAATTGAGGCCGAAGGTGGTTTGAAACTAATTTATATTGATCCGCCGTTTGATGTGGGCGCGGATTTTTCGATGAAGGTAGCAATTGGTGAAGAATCATTCACCAAAAAACCGTCGGTGATTGAAGAAATCGCCTACCGCGACACATGGGGCAAGGGTGCGGATAGTTTTATTGCCATGATTTATGAAAGATTGAAACTCATGCACGGACTTTTAGCTGATGATGGCAGTATTTATGTACATTGTGATTGGCGAGTGAATAGTTTTATGAGGCTCGTGCTAGATGAAATTTTTGGAAAAGATAATTTTAGAAATGAAATTGCGTGGTGTTATAGTGGACCCGGAAAAAATGACAAAGCTTTCATTAGAAAACATGATTTAATACTGTTTTATACAAAAAGTTTAACAAACTCCATATTTAATATACAAAGAACTGAACATAAATCAGGCATTCATAATAGAGGTGCCTTTTTAGGAAAAACAACAGAAAATGCTACGGAAAAAGTAGCACAATTAGAAGAGGAGGGGAAAAGGTTAGAGGATTGGTGGACTGATATCTATACAGCGGATAGAAAAAGAGATCAAGTTGTTGGATATCCAACACAAAAACCAGAAGAATTGCTAAAAAGAATCATTGAAGCTTCAACGAATGAAGGCGATCTCATTGCCGACTTTTTTTGCGGCTCTGGCACAACCTTGGCGGTAGCGGAAAAATTGGGCAGAAAATGGATTGGCTCGGACTTGGGCAGATTTTCTATCCATACCACAAGAAAAAGAATGATTGGCGTGCAAAGAGAACTAAAAAAAACCGGCAAGGATTTTCGGGCTTTTGAAATTATTAATATCGGCAAATACGAACGAGAAAAGTTTTTGACAGTGAATGAAAATTTGCGTGAAGAAGAAAAAAGAATCCAAAGAGAAAATAAAGAGAAAGAATTTATCAAACTTATTTTATCGGCCTACAAAGCCGAGCCGGTTGATTCTTTCAATACTTTTGTTGGTAAGAAAAGAGATCGTTTAGTGGCTGTTGGGCAAATTGACACGCCGGTAACCAGCGATTTTCTGGAAAGAGTAATCGCGGAGTGTAA
>Ga0210056_1002841_pt1 | contig 14352 bp, 12 predicted proteins | sample CryGeyCG2014_080_2_FD_183965 | JGI IMG/M metagenome (GOLD analysis project Ga0210056, IMG submission 183965) | Groundwater microbial communities from aquifer - Crystal Geyser CG07_land_8/20/14_0.80 (SPAdes) (version 2) | ecosystem: Environmental > Aquatic > Deep subsurface > Groundwater | place... | reverse complement strand
CAGGCGCTGGTAGCCCATAACCGCAAGGGAAAACCCCGTTTCACGGAATGCAGCGTATCCTTGGACAAAAGAGGCGTCACGCCGCCGAACAATCTCTATGGCATTTTTGCTGCTTAGAAAACACCCTCTTCAAGGATCACGTAACTTTCTCCCATGAATTTTAAGGCAAAGATCAGCCGGCAACCTTTGGCAAGCCTTTTTTTGCATCGATATCGTCAGGATACATCACTGCATCCTGACCCCGTTCACGGGTCCGGACGCGAATGATCTCCTCCACGGGATAGACAAAGATGAGTCCGTCGCCAGGTTCGCCGGTGAAGGCCGAATCGAGGATGGTTTCAATCGTTTCCTCCAGATTGCGGTCGCTTAAGACGATGTTGATCTGTATTTTGGTTAACATGTTGACCTGGTAAGCGCCGGCGCGGCCTAACAACTGAATTCCCCCCTGGCGGCCATGACCTCTGATTTCAAACATATTTAACCCCACGATGCCGATTTTTGCCAAGGCATCCTTGACATCGTTGACCTTATCTTCACGTATAATGGCTTCGATTTTTTTAAGCATCGTACAATCTCCTATGATGCATTCTTATCGATTACCCGGTAAAAATCACCTATCACGACCCCTGCTACCTGGGCCGGCACAATCAGATCTATGGCCCCCCGCGGGAGATCCTGAAGGCCATCCCCGGCGTCGAACTGGCGGAGATGCGCCGGAACGCTCTAAACGCCTTCTGCTGCGGCGGGGGCGGCGGAAACTTCTTCACGGATATCCTGGGCGCCGGCAAGGACAGCGCCGGACGGGTCCGCGTCAGAGAAGCGCGCGACACGGAGGCTCGCATTGTCGCCGTGGCATGCCCGAGCTGCGCCAAGATGCTCTCCGACGCCGTCAAGACGGAGGGGCTGGAAGACGCCCTGGAAGTCCTGGGCATCGCCGAAATCATCGAGAGGGCCAGGGCCAAGTAAAGAGAGGAGACGGAATGGAAAAAGAAGATATCCTGGAAAAAGTCTATGAAACAGCCAAGAGGTATGAGCTTAAAAGTGGAGGCTGCGCACAATGCACCATTGCCGCCATCTTTGATGTTCTGGGTGAAGAAGATGAAGGGGTATTCAAGGCCGCAACGGGAATGGCCGATGGTGTGGGACTCACCGGAGATGTCCATTGTGGAGAGATAAAAGCCGCATTTAAGGCGGGTATGCCTGAAAAATGTTCGACGGCGATAGGATGCCACAGTCGCAATCAAGCAGATCGGCACGCTGCTCTGTCATCCTGAAAGGAGATTTTTTCTCGTCGTGCTTTTTTGGACGGTCCAACCTCCGGAATCGAGGTTGGACCGTCCCGGTCCGGTTGGGGTGCTGGGACACCCCGTTTCAGCATAAATTTTCCCTACATGAAAATGTTGACCGATTCCCGCGCGATCAGCAGGAAAGAGCGCGGGAAGATGCCCATGTGGAAGAGCGCCCAGATGCTGATACCAATCACGACCGCATAGGCCGGAGAGAGATCCAGTCTGCCGATCTCGCCTTCCGGTTCCTTGAAATACATGTACATGATGACCCGGAGGTAATAGTAAGCGGCCACCACGCTGTTGAGTACGCCGATGACCGCCAACCCGTAATACCCGGCTTTGATGGCGTCGCTGAGGACATAAAACTTGCCCATGAAGCCGGCAAGGGGCGGGACGCCCGCCAGCGAGAGCAGAAAAACGCTCATCGCCAGCGCGATCATCGGGTGTCTTGTCGCGAGGCCCGCATAGGATTCGATGCCGGTATTGGGCGCCTCTTTCCGACCCAAAAGGATGACGACCGCAAAGGCCCCGATGTTCATGAAGCTGTAAACGAGGAGATAAAAGAGGATGCTCGCGGAGAAAACCCTGTCGCCGACGGCGAAGGCGATCAGAATATATCCGGCATGGGCGATGCTGGAATAGGCAAGCATCCTTTTGATATCGTTCTGCATCAGGGCGGTGATGTTTCCCAGGGTCATCGTCAGAACGGCGATGATCCACAACAGGCCGGACCATTCCGTCAGAAAGGGGTAGAGGGCCGTGTAGAAGACCCGGAGAAATGCGCCGAAGGCCGCGGCCTTCACACCGGTCGCCATATACGCGGTGATGGAGGTCGGGGCGCCCTCATAGACATCGGGCGTCCACATGTGAAAGGGGACGGAGGCGGTCTTGAAACCGAACCCGACGATGAGCAGGGCCATCCCCGCCATGAAGGCGGGCGTAATCAGGAAGTTTCCGGAGGTGACGTAACGCGCAATTTCGCGGACATCCAGTATGCCGGTCGTGCCGTAGATGAGCGCGATGCCATACAGCAGAAACGCGGTGGCAAAGGCCCCCAGCAAAAAGTACTTGAGCGAGGCCTCCGCCGACCGGGGATTGCCGATCAGGAGGCCGCAAAGGACATAGATTGCGATAGACATGACCTCCAGGCCGATGAAGATGGTGACGAAATGGTTGGAGGAAACCATGATCATCATGCCCAGGATGCCGAACAGCATGAGCGCGTAATATTCGCCTTTGATCATCTCTTCCCGTTCAACGTACCGAAGCGACAACAGCGTCACAAGAAGCGAAATCACCAGCGCCAAGGCCTTGAAAAAAATGCCGAAGTTGTCGATCGTGTAAAGTCCGTTAAAGATGTCAATGTCGCTGTTCCATAACCGGCAGGTCAAAAAAAGCGCGAGACCTGCGCCGATCAGCGACAGGCCGCCTGCAAGGCGCCCGATATCGTTCTTCCGGCGAAAGGCGGACAAAAGTAAAATGAAAACAGCAGAGAGCGTAATCACAATCTCCGGCATGATCCAACCGAAGGCCAGTTCCGGTTTCATGACAACCATCATTTCCTACCTTTCATCTCCATGGAACCGGGCCCGCCGGATTGCTGCTCGCAATTTTCGTCTGCATGTTTTGGAGATAGCCTGCGGCCGTTGCGTCGATCTTTCGGAAGAAAGCCTGGGAATAGAGTCCCATGAAAAATATGAAAAAGACAATCGCGCAAAGGATGACTGTTTCCCTTTTCGTAATGTCTTTCAAACCTCTATTCTCCTCCTTCGTAATCTGTCCGAACATGACGCGCTGGAACATCCACAGCATATAAACCGCGCCCAGAATAACACCCGTGGCGGCCAGCACCCCATAGCTGATGTTGCTTCGGAAAGCGCCGAGCAGGATCAGAAATTCGCCCACGAAGCCGTTTGTGCCGGGCAGCGCGATGGAGGAGAGCGTGATGATCATGAAAAAAACGGCCAGCCTCGGCATGACTTTGGAAAGCCCGCCGAAGTCGGCGATCATCCGCGTGTGCCGTCTTTCATAGATCATGCCGACGACGAGGAACAGCCCCCCCGTGCTGATGCCGTGATTGAGCATCTGGTAGATGCCCCCTTCCAGCCCCTGCATGTTGAAGGCAAAGATGCCAAGCATCACATACCCCAGGTGGCTGACCGATGAATAGGCGATCAGCCTTTTCATGTCGGTCTGCATGATGCACATGACGGCGCCGTAGATGATCCCGACGAGCGCGAGAATGGAGATCAGCGGCGTCGCGGCTAAGGCGGCCTGCGGGAAGAGGGGAATGGCAAACCTCAGGAATCCATAAGTCCCCATTTTCAGCAAGACGCCGGCCAGAATGACGCTGCCTGCCGTGGGCGCCTCCGTATGGGCGTCGGGCAACCACGTATGAAAGGGGAACATCGGCACCTTGATGGCGAAGGAGACGGCAAAGGCGGCAAAGAGCCAGTATTGCTTCATGACCGGGATGTTCGCCTTGTAGAGATCCAGCAGGTTGAAGGTATAGAGCCCCGTATCGCGGCCGAAGTGGAAATAGAGGGCCATGATCGCCAGAAGCATCAGCACGCTGCCCACCATCGTAAAGAGAAAAAACTTGATGGCCGCATAAATCCGGCGCGGGCCGCCCCAGACCCCGATGAGGAGGTACATGGGCACCAGCATCAGCTCCCAGAAGATGTAAAAGAGAACGAGATCGAGCGCGCAGAGGGCGCCGAGCATGGCCGTTTCCAGAAGCAGGAACGACGCATAGTATTCCTTTACCTTATCCGTGATCGAGTTCCAGGAACAGAGCACGCACAGCACGGTGAGGAAGGTGGTCAAAAGCACCAGCAGCATGCTGATGCCGTCCGCACCGAGGACGTAGCCGATGCCGTATTCGGGAAACCAATCGAGGTTTTCCATGAACTGCATCCCTGCCGTTTTTTCATTAAATTGGAAGAACAGTGGGAGGGAGAGACCAAATTCCAGAATCGTCCAGACGAGCGTAAAAACCTTGATCAGAAGGGGGTTTTTCCGCGGCAGCAGTATCAAAACAAGCGCAACGGCAAGGGGTAAAAAAATAATTGTGCTGAGCAGAGGGAATAATACCATGTCCATTCACCGATCCATGATCCAATTTCAACTTCTAAAACATCGGTATTACAACGAGATAACCGATCACGATCACGGCGCCGAGGATGACGGCGAGGGCATATTCCTGAACGTAACCGGTCTCTAAGCATCTTAATCGTCCGCCCGCCCGTTCCACGACAACGGCCATGCCGTTGACGACGCCTTCGATCATGCCGTTGTCCACCACCTTGAGGAGCAGGGCGCCTGCCTTCAGGGTTCCCCGGACAAAGAGCAGCTCATAAAACTCATCCACGAAATACTTGTTATGGACGGCGCGATAGAGTCGCGAGAAGGTTGCCGTAAAGAGTCCCGGCAGCTCCGGCCGCTTGACGTAAAGGATGTAGGCCAGGGCTATTCCGAAAAGGGCGATCATCACGGAGGCCGCCATCAGGGTCATTTCCAGTGAGCCGTCGTGCCCCGCCGTTTCCGTTGTAGAAGCCCAGGCCGTACCGATCCAATCCAAACCGCCCGCTGTGGTTGACGCAGGCGTTGCCGAACCGAAAACCGGGGCCAGAAAGTGTTCGATCGCGTTATTCCCTCCCAAGAGGGAAGGAATGCCCACGTAACCGCCGACCAGGGATAAAAAGGCCAGGATCGTTAGCGGGATGGTCATGACCTTGGGGGATTCGTGGAGATGATGTTGGGTTTCCGCGGAGGCGCGACACTCTCCGTGAAAGACGGTGAAGAAAAGCCGGAACATGTAGAAGGCGGTCATCCCTGCCGTCACGGCGGCCAGGAGCCAGATCAGCGTATGGCCCTGGGAAGAGCTGAAGGCCTTCCAGAGGATCTCGTCCTTGCTGAAGAATCCTGAAAATCCGGGCATCCCGGAAATGGCCAGGCAGGCGATAAAAAAGGTCCAGTAGGTGACGGGGATTTTCTTTCTCAATCCCCCCATGTTTCGCAGGTCCAGCTCCCCGCTCATCGCGTGCATCACGCTTCCCGCCCCCAGGAAGAGGAGCCCCTTGAAAAAGGCGTGGGTCATCAGATGGAAAATGCCCGCCGCATAGGCGCCCACGCCCATGGCCACGAACATGAAGCCCAACTGGCTGATGGTGGAATAGGCGAGGACCTTCTTGATATCATTCTGGGCGAAACCGATGGAGGCGGCAAAAAACGCCGTCAATACGCCGATCAGCGCGACAATGATCATGGTCTCGGGCGCCATGCTGTAGAGGAAATTAAGACGGGCGATCATATAGACGCCCGCCGTGACCATGGTCGCCGCATGGATCAGCGAACTCACCGGCGTCGGCCCTTCCATCGCGTCGGGCAGCCAGACGTAAAGGGGGATCTGCGCCGATTTTCCGACGGCCCCGACAAAAAACAGCAGGGTGATCAGCGTAACGACGTCGCCGTTCAGCAGATGGGCGCTCTTCTGGATCTCTCCGAAATTCAGCGTCCACACCCCCTCGGCCCCCAGGCTGACAAAGAGCAGAAAGATGCCCAGCAGAAAACCGAAGTCTCCGATCCGATTGACAATAAATGCCTTTTTGCCGGCGGTTGCCGCCGAATCTTTTTCATACCAGAAGCCAATCAGCAGATAGGAACACAAACCCACCCCTTCCCACCCCACGAACATCAGCAGCAGATTGTTCCCCGTCACTAAAAGAAGCATCATGAAGACGAAGAGGTTCATGTAGATGAAAAATCGCTTGAACCCGGGGTCACCGTGCATATACCCGATGGAATAGACGTGGATCAGAAAACCCACCCCCGTGACCACAAGGCACATGATCACCGAAAGGGCGTCGATTCTAAAACCGATCGGCACACGAAATTCGCCCGAGGCGATCCAGGTGTAGAGGTCCGACTCAAAGACCCTGGCCGCCGCCGGCATCTCCAGAAACTGGAAAAAAACGGCGAGGGATGCCAGGAAGGAGAAAAAAATCGCAAGGCAGGCGACCCAGGAAACAAAACTCAGGGAGGTTCGCCTTCCGGAAAAAGCGTTGATGATGAATCCCAATGCCGGGAAACAGGGTATCAGCCAGATATAATCAGCCATGAATGTACTTCCTCATTCTGTTTTTCAGCCTTTCAACAGGTTGACCTCATCGGCGTTGACCGTTCCCTGAAGACGGAAGACCATCACAAAGATGGCCAGACCCACGGCGGCCTCCACGGCGGCGACGGTCATGATGAAAAAAACGAACACCGCTCCATCCATGGAGGAAAAAGCGTTGCCGGAGGCGATGAATGTTAGATTAACCGCGTTTAACATGAGTTCGATGCACATGAAGATGACGATCACATTTCTTCGGGTGATCGCGCCGATCGCCCCGATCGAAAAAATGATGCCGCACAACACCAAACACAAGCCGGAAGGGATTTCCTGAAACATTTCTTTCTCCTATCGATTTACCCTATCTGCAGGCGGCTCCCTTTATCTCTTCCGTTGAAGAGGAATTTTTATTCTGACCCATGACCCCTCACCCCTAACCCCGCCGGCCTTTATTTGTTCCTTTTGGCAATGACGACGGCCCCCACAATGCCGATCAGAAGCAGGATCGACGCAACCTCGAACGGAAAGAGGTACTGGCCGTAGAGCAGGGCCCCCACCGTTTTTGCATTCCCCGCAGCGGCGACCGCATCGGCCGGATAGTCGCCGACCCTGGCCGTCATCCGGTAAAAAAGCGCGCCGAAGAGCAATTCGACGAGCAGGATGACCATGAGCAGCGCCGCGGCCATCTTTTTTCCGAGTGACCAGGATGCCTTGGTTGTCTCTTCCCTATTCCCCTTGTCCATGTTGACCATCATGATCACAAAGAGGATCAGCATCATGATAGCGCCCGCATAGACCATGACCTGGGCCACCGCGATGAACTGGGCATTGAGCAGCAGATAAATTATGGCCATCGCAAAGAAGGTGACGATCATCCACAGCGCGCTGTGGATGGGATTTTTCCGGGTTGCCATCAGTACGGAAGAGACGATGACCACAAGCGCCGCAATCATGAACAGTATGAACTTGAATCCTATGGCATCCATCTTTTCATCCTTTGGCGGAAAGCAGGCTTTCCTTCGTCAGCCGAAAATCTTTCCTTGCGTAATGAACATACTCGTAGTTCTGCCCCAATTTGATCGCATTGACCGGACAGGCCTCCTGGCAGAAGCCGCAGAAGATGCATCGGAGCGCGTCGATTTCGTATCTTCCCGGATAACGGGAACCGTCTTCCCGCTCCCGGATTTCCAGCGTGATGCAGTGCGAAGGACACACGGCGACGCATAACCCGCAGGCCACGCAGGCGGTCTCGCCCTTCTCATTTCTTTCAAAGTAGTGCATGCCCCGCCAGCGGGGGGATATCGCCCTTTTTTCCTCCGGATACCGTATGGTAACCGGTTTGGAAAAAAACATCTTCAGGGTTAGCCGAAGCCCTTTCAGCAGCGGGAGTATCATATTGGCCTCTCTATCTCAGTGCCACAATAAAGGCGGTGATCACCACATTGGCAAGCGCCGCCGGAAAGAGGAACTTCCATCCGAATTTCATGATGTGGTCGTAACGCATCCGCGGGTAGGTGCCCCGGATCCAGATGAAGATGAAGATCATAACGCATGTTTTCAGGATAAACCACACCGGTCCGGGCAAAACCGGCCCCAGCCAGCCGCCCAGGAACAACGTCGTGGTCAGGGCGGAGACCGTGACCAGATGGGCATACTCGGCAATCATGAAAAGGGCGAACTTCATGCTGCTGTACTCGATGTTGAATCCGCAGGCGAGCTCGCTTTCCGATTCAGGCATGTCGAAGGGCGTCCGGTTGACCTCGGCCAGAGCCGCCACGATGTACAACAGAAAGGCAAAGGGTTGATAGACGATAAACCAGACGTCTCGCTGGGCTTCCACGATTTCGGTCAGGCGCAGGGAGCCGGAAAGAATAATCGTTCCGATCACGATGAGCCCCAGTGCGACTTCGTAACTGATCATCTGCGCCGCCGCCCTAAGCGCCCCCAAGATGGCGTATTTGTTGCCCGATGACCAGCCTCCCAGGACGATGCCGTATTCCCCCAGGGTTCCCATCGCGAAGACATAGAGGATCCCGATATCCACATCCGCGATGACCAGTTTGATCTCCCGCCCGAAGAGGGTCACGCTCTCTCCAAACGGAATGACGGCAAACATGGAAAGGGCGGCGACAAAGGAGATCATCGGGGCGATCACATAAACGGGCTTGTCGGCGTTGGTGGGAATGATGTCTTCCTTGACGAAGGATTTTATCCCGTCCGCAATGGGTTGGAGCAATCCCCAAGTCCCCACCCGGTTGGGTCCCAGTCGGACCTGGAGGTAGCCGAGGAATTTCCTTTCCGCGAGGGTGAGATAGGCCACAAAGAGCATCAGGATCGAAATGACGACCAGATTTTTGATGACCACTTCCAGGATAAAATAGTACAGTTCCATATTCTAACCTTAAACGAGCTGTTAACGTCAAACCTTCCGCACGGATACCGCAATCACCTTGGACGGCCTTAGCGAAAGCGCAAGCATCTCGCTGCGTATGGGGACACCTTGCCGCAAGGTGTCCCCGAGAAAGCACTCCAGAACGCCTGTTTTTATTCCCGCCTTGATCGCAACCGGTCGGGTCACGGCGCCGTCGGCGCTTTCGATGCAGACGCTCTCCCCGGCGGCGATCTGGAGGAGCGCGGCGTCTTCAGGGGACATGAACAGCAGATCCTTTGAAAAATAAGTGCTGAGGACTGAGTGCTGAGATGCGGCATCATGTCCCCCGTGGTGGTTCGTTCCCACGCTGGAGCATGGGAACGATAAGAGGTGGTGGTTCATGAAGAGGTCGCGGAGAATCAGGCGGTATTTTCGGGTTTCTCCCTGCGCCGGCGTGTCCTTTGGGGGACACAGGACTGAGTGCTGAGGACTGAGTAAAACACAGTGCTGAGGACTGAGTGCTGAGGACTGAGCACTTAGCGCTTGGCACTCAGCACTCAGCGCTCGGCACTTTTTTGATGCCTTAAACCTTGCCTTGCCGATTCCCGGCGCCTCTTGCGCGTCCCCCTCTTCCTTGAGGATGCCCAACCGTTGGAGTTCACTTGTGATCTCCGCCTGGTTGTCGTATCGTTTTCCTCCCAGACGGTCGAGCAGTTCATTCAGAAACGCATATCCCGCCGCCGTCCCCCGGCAGGCCTTCCTGACGGCCCGAACTATGCCGTCGCCGGAGATGAAGGCGCCTTCCTTCTCGGCAAAACTGGATGAGGGTAAGACCAGATGGGAAAAATCCATCACGGCCGTCGGCAGCAGATCGCACACCGCGATGAACGCCTTTTGACCGAGCGCGTTTTGGACCATCTCGCCGTTCAGGTAATGGAACGGATCTTCTTCGTAGATGAAAAGTCCGGAGATGTTGGAATCGCAGAGAAGTTCATCGGGCGAGGCCATATCCTTCACGATGGAAACCGCTCCCACGGCATTGGCCTGGAGGGCGGCCGGCATGATCAGCCCCCGCTTGTGCAGACCTTTCAGCAGGCAGAAATTCAGAAGCGCCGCGAGGCTTTCTGCATTGCCCGTGATGCCGGAGGCAAAAATAACCCCCGCATCCCCTTCATCGCGAAGCAGACCATAGGCTTTATCCAGCATCTCCGCTTCCACGCCGCCCGACATCAGGGAGGGCTCTTCATGATCGGCAGTAAGGGCCTGCCGCAATTCAACAAAACCATCCAGGGTTTCCGCCTCTTTATCGTATTTGTCGTCTAAGAGCAACCTCCGGGAGAGGGCGTTGAAAACCAGGGCGTCCTGCCCGGGTGTAACCTTCAAATGGGCGTCGGCGATGCCGGAAAGCGCGCAGGGGAGGGGATCAACGACGATGACCCTGGCGCCGTTGAATTTGACGGCCTCCCGGACCTTGTTGGCCAGCAGGTGATTGTTGACCAGGAGATCGGCGCCGGCCACGATGATGGTTTTGCAGGTGCGGATGCTGTCGTAACGGTAACCGGGGCTTATCCCCATCTGCCGGAAGGCGGCGGCCACTTTTCCCGTATGGTAAGAGGCGGAGGAGGCGACGCGGCTGTTCTTGAAGAGCGCCGCAATCCGGGAGATCAGGAAGATCTCTTCGTTGGTGGCCCGCGGTGAAACGATAAACCCGATCCCCTTTCCCAGGCCGGAGAGCCGCTGAAGGTTCTCCGCCGTGATCTTCAGGGCCTCTTCCCGTTCGACTCTCTTTTTCTCGCCAGCGATTCGTTGAAAGGGTTCCGTCAGCCGCGCTTCGTGGTTCGCAAAGTCATAGCCGAAACGCCCGCGGATGCACAGGGAGGCGTTGTTGGGCGGAAGGTTCGTCTCTGAGATCACCTTGCTGATGATTTTCCCGTCAATGACGTTCAGCGTCAGCCGACATCCGAAACCGCAATGGGGGCAGGCGGTATCGGTTCGTTCGCTCTGCCAGATCCTCCCTTTGATCGGGCTCAGGGCTTCCGTGAGGGCGCCGACCGGGCAGAGGGAAAGACACTCGCCGCAGGAGATGCAGTCGCCGTTTTCCGTTGGGGCGATTCGGGCCTCAAAGCCGCGGCCCTTGATGTCGATGGCCGCTCTTCCCGCAACCTCCCGGCAGGCCTGGACGCATCTTCCGCAGAGGACGCAGCGGAGCTGCCAGTAACGGATCAGCGGCGTGGCGTACGCTTCTTTGTGGTCTTTTCGAAGGGCCGCGTATTCAATCGTCTCGATGCCGTGTTCATAGGCGAGCTCCTGGACCCGGCATTCTCCCCCCTTGTCGCACTGGGGGCAATCCAGCGGATGCGCAGTGAGGATGAGGTTCAGGAATTCCCGCCGCAGCTTCAAGAGCCGGTCGGAGCGGGTGATTACGGAAATGCCCTCCACCGCCGGCGTGGTGCAGGAGGTCATCGGCTTCTCATAGCCTTCCACCTCCACGATGCAGAGGCGACAGGAGGCGATCGGGGAGAGCTGCTCATGGTAACAGAGGGTCGGGATGGCGATGCCCCCCTCCCGTGCTGCCTCGAGGATGGTCTTCCCCTCCTCGGTGACGATCTCTTTTCCGTCGATGGTTAACCGAATCATGTCCATTCCTTACCGTTCAACCCAGCGCAATCATGCCGATCCGGTAGCAGCGGAGACAACGTGCAGCCTCGCCCTGCGCCACCGGGGTCGTGTAGCCCGCTTCCACTTCCTCAAAGGTTCGCTTCCGCTCCTCCGGGTCGAGCATCGGCAGGTGCGCCCGCTTGCGACCGCCGATGACGCCGAGTTGCTCCTTTTTGTTGTAAACCCCGAGGGTGGAAAAAAGGGTTCTGAATCTTTCATCGATCGAGGCTTCCACCTTGTTGCCGGTCAGGAAGAGGTCGATCTTTTCCGCTGCCCGCTTGCCGTTGCCCGTTGCCCGGACCAGCACATCGGGGCCGGTGACGCAGTCGCCGGAGGCGAACACCCCTGCCTGCGACGTCGCAAAAGTCTCCCCATCGGCATCCACCGTTTTCCGTTTCGACAGCTTGACGCCGTCTGCCTCTTCGAGAAAGGAATAATCCACCTTCTGACCGATGGCCGGGATGAGGATATCCGTTTCAATGACAAATTCCGAACCGGGCACGGGGACGGGCCTTCTGCGGCCGCTCTGATCCGGTTCGCCAAGCTCCATGCGGATGCATTCAACGCCGACGACCTTTCCGTCTTTCTCAAGTATCTTCGTTGGGTTGCAGAGGTAGTGGAAGTTGACCTTCTCCTCCTCGGCATCCTTGATCTCCGCCGGGTCGGCGGGCATCTCCGCCTTCGACCGTCGATAGACGAGGTTCACATCCGGTTTCCCGATGCGGAAGGAGGAGCGCACGCAGTCGATCGCCACGTTGCCGCCGCCGACGACCACCACTTTTTTCCCTTCCGGGTACGGATCTCTTCCCAAATTGATGTCTAAAAGATACTGGACGCCGGAGATGAAACCGCGGTAGTTCTTCTCTTCGCCCTCCACCCCCATGGGCGAACTGCCCTGGGCGCCCACGCCGATGAAGACGGCGTCATGATCCTTCCGGATATCGGCGAATTTGATCTCCTTCCCGATCTCGACGCCATAGCGGATTTCCACGCCGGCCTCCCTGACGATCTCCACTTCGCTGTGGAGGATCGCGCGCGGCAGGCGATAGTCGGGGATGCCCACGGCGGCCATGCCGCCGGGCTCGGGCAGTTTCTCAAAGATGGTTACCCGATAACCCATCAGGCTTAGGTAGTAGGCGCAGGATAATCCCGCCGGACCGGCGCCGATGACCGCCACCTTCTTGGCATCCTTATGATGATGGCCCTGGATCTCCGGATGTCGGTTCTTTTCCATTTCATAATCGGCGACATACCGTTTCAGCCATTTGATGGAGATGGCCTCATCGATATTCGCCCGGCGGCAGTTGGATTCACAGGGATGGATACAGACCCTTCCCAGCGTCCCGGCCATGCAGACGCCTTGCCGGATGGTTGCCAGCGACGCGGCGAATCGCTGTTCCCGGATCTCTTCCACATAGCGGGGGATATCGAGATTGCTGGGGCAGACGCTGACGCAGGGGGCGGTGACGGAGAAGCGGTAGCGGCCCTCTCTGGCCTTTTTCTGCTCCGTGATCGCTGCGGCAAACGCCTGCGGGAAATAGTCCAGCGCGTCCAGGATGGGGATCATCCCCGTCTGACCGATGGAACACTTGGAGCCGTCGCGGATGGAGAGGGCCAAATCCCTGATTTTCCCCGGGTACGCCTCCTTTCCCTCTCCGGCGGCGATCTTCTTCAGCCAATCGGCGACAATCCTTGTCCCGACGCGGCAGGGGAAACACTTGCCGCAGGATTCCTGCTGCACCGCCTCCGCATACTTGGCGCACATATCGACGATATCGACGTCGTCGTCGCGAAGCACGATGCCGTCCCAGCCCATGAGGGCCTTGATCCGCTCTCCGGGACTAAACTCGGCGGCCAACTGCAGATTCGCGGGAGGTCCGTTGTCCGGCGCCGCGGTCCCCCGGCCGTCAAAGAGTTCGTTCTGCCAAGAACTGAAAATGATGTCGGTCATAATGAACCTATCGGTCGATCTCACCCAACACAATGTCGATGCTGCCGATGGCGGCGACGACATCGGCGACCATCTGTCCCTCGATCATCTTCGGCAGCGCGGCCAGATTGATGAAGGAGGGCGGTCTGATCCGCATCCGGAAGGGCTTGTTGCTCCCGTCGCTGATCATATAAAAACCGAGTTCCCCTTTGGACGATTCGATGGAGGCGTAAACCTCGCCGCACGGGGGGCGAAAGCCCTCTTGCATGATCTTGAAATGGCGGATCAGCGCCGCAATGTCCCGGCCCACATCTTCCTTCGCCGGTGGCACAACCAGCGGCGCGTCCACGGCGGCGAACGGACCGTCGGGCAGCTTCTCCGCGGCCTGCTGCACAATCCGGTTCGACTGCCGCATTTCTTTCAGTCTCACGAGATATCGGTCATAGACGTCCCCGTGGCTGCCTATCGGGATTTCAAAATCAAAATCTTCGTAGCTCGAGTAGGGATAGGCCTTGCGGACGTCGTAACAGACGCCGGAAGCCCTCAGCACCGGCCCCGTGACGCCGTACTGAATGCACTCTTCCGCGGACATCTTTGCTATGTTCGTCGTCCTTTTCTTCCAGATGATGTTTTCCGTCAGCAACGTTTCGTAATCATCCACCCGCCGGGGAAAATCCTCCACAAACGCCTTCACGCGGGGCAGAAAGGCGGCGGGAATGTCGTTCGCCAGACCGCCGATCCGAATGAAACTCGGCGTCAACCTTGCGCCGGTCGCCAATTCCAGGATCTCCAGGATGGTTTCCCTTTCCCGAAAGGCATAGAAGAGCAGCGTCATTGCCCCAAGGTCGAGGGCATGCGTCGCCACCCAGAGGAGGTGGGCGGCAAGCCGCTGGAGCTCGGCCATCAGAACCCGCAGATACTGGGCCCGCTTCGGTATTTTAAGTTCAAGCAGTTTCTCTACAGCAAGGCAGTAGGCCAGATTGTTGGA
>Ga0210056_1002838_pt1 | contig 14363 bp, 9 predicted proteins | sample CryGeyCG2014_080_2_FD_183965 | JGI IMG/M metagenome (GOLD analysis project Ga0210056, IMG submission 183965) | Groundwater microbial communities from aquifer - Crystal Geyser CG07_land_8/20/14_0.80 (SPAdes) (version 2) | ecosystem: Environmental > Aquatic > Deep subsurface > Groundwater | place... | reverse complement strand
AATATCATCAGCCAATTCTCGCATTTTATATCTCAAGGGTTCCTTTTTTGGAAAAAGCAAAGTCAATCGATAGAGATTATGAGTCAGTTTAATTAAATAATCTTTGTTCATTTTAAGGTTGTGAAGAAAACTCAATTATCACATTTTCTTGGGAGACATTAACGTTTGCCCCTTCTTGAATCACTAAAGGATTGTTAGTGAACCATCCCCCATATCTTATTATAGCCCATTTTAGAGAACCAGAAGACCCTGACGTAAAAGTAATTTCTTTCCAATCCCAATAATTTGGGGTAGTGGAAGTTCCATCATTGTTTGTATCCCCACCATATTCATCATCATTAAATGAGGTGAAAACAATTTTTGAATTTTCGATTCCTGTAGCGATTAAAGAACCAGCTACCTGGAAATAGGCCTGATATCCCGGCGCTCCTGAGGCGGCTTTAAATTTAACTATTGTTCCTGGTTCTATAGTTAAAGTTGTAGATGCCATAACTCCAACATAATAATCGATAACATAAGTTATTCCTGCTTTCCAAGTTGTATCTCGGGAAAGGTTTCCTTTAATTAAAATGCTATTAATATCATTCTTTAAAAATTGATTTCCAGTTAAAGAAGGATAAGAATCTAAGGCATAAATTGGATATTTATTTTCCTCAAAGTAATTTCCTTCAATTATGGGACTGGCTCCCTGCTCTATGTTTATTCCACAGGTATTTTTCTTGAAAATTGAATTTTCAATAGTTGGATTTCCTTGAATAATGTAAATTGCACTAGGTTCTGAGCCCTGACCAGTATCAATAAATTCAGAAAATGTGCTTGAGGCAATAATTGAAGGAGAATTAATCAAAAGAATTCCCCAGCGATTATAATAATTTTCAATGGTTAGATTTTTAAAACTAACTGAGCTTTGGTCAACTTTTATAGCAAAATGGGCACTATCCCAACTTCTGGCTTTTTCAATAATTACCCAATCCAAAATTGAATTTTGGCTACTGAAAGAAAAATAAATCCCGAGCCAGTGGGTTCCGGTGCTTTCTTCGAAACGAGTAAAGGTTATTGGTTTAGTTTCTTCGCCAATTGCTCTTAAGGTGCCATTTATTTCCAGACTCGAGCCATAACCGGGAACACTTGAGGCAACAAATTTTAAAACTACTCCGGGCTCAATATTTAAAGTCTTTCCTGAAGGAACAGATAAAATATTTCCGTAAGGATACTCACCGATAATATACGGACTACCGAGATAAGTTAAAGTGATTTCATCAAAATATTTTAAAAGTTCATCTAAATTTAATTGTGTTAAAACAGTAGGAGATTTTAAAACTGAATTTTGAGATTTTGGCGTTCCAAAAATTGGATTCCCAGCAACATCTAAACTATTCCTGGTAATCAAATTATTATTTGCCCAATTGGTAGAAGTGGCACCGGTAGTTGTGGCACTAATTCTTTCCATCGAGACGAAATTTAAAGCATTTCCAAAAAACCATCCTTCATTGATTTCTCCAACAACATCTATTAAATCTCCCTGACAATTTGGGGCATCGTAAAGGATTAATTGACTAGGAGAATTATCATCCATTTCAATATCATCATCCCAAATATCGACGATGCTTTGGTTTGCTAAAGTAATGCTCTCTTGACGTTTTGCATAGATTAAGAAGTTTTCCATCAAAATTGTAGTTGTTGAAAATCCATCTGCATTTGAGAAATTCAAACAATTTCCAGTTTTTGCCCAAAAGATTGACCAATTGATAATATCAATATCTTCGCTCGTTGCATTGTAAAATTCAATCCATTCATCAGAGGAACTTGCTCTTGTTCCCATCCAAGCAATTTCATTAATGACGACTGAAAGTGGCTCTCTTGAACTAACAAAAATTTGGGTTGTAGTTGGAGTGCTTGTTGCTCCTAAATCGTCAATAACTGAAAGGGAAACGTTAAAAGAACTTGATGTCGAAAAGAAATAATTTATTTTTGAGCTTGTCGTTGAGAAATTTCCATCTCCAAAATCCCAGATGAAAAGAGAGATATTTCCATCTGAATCAGAAGAGGGTGAGGCATTAAACAAAATGTTATCGCCAACACGGGGATTTTTTGGAGAGAAATCAAATTCGGCAATTGGTGGCAAATTTTCATTTTGCTCTTTTGGCGTCGGATTTTGAATTTCGAAATCCAATCTATTATTGTCAAGGTCTAAATAGTTCAAATTCCCATTATCATCAATGGCAATTTTTCTTCCCAAACTTTTTTCCTCCGGAGGCGAAGGTACAGAATCCCCTTCTTTCACTGAAATTTCATTTTTCTTATCCCAGCCAACCAAATCGATTTTACAAGACATTGCTTCTTCTGAAGTTGAGGCACTTTTGGGATTGCAAGAAAAAATTCCAATTGAACCAGCTGTATCGCTTAGATTAGTCGAAGTCGAAGGTTGCCAATCTAGTTCTGGGTAACCTTCCCCAACCGAGTAATCTTTAAAACCAATAAGAAAATAAGTTGAGGATACTATGGTTGTAGTTGGAAATTGTGTATTTATTCGCCAAGGATTATTCCAATCGTGGCCGCTTGGGAAATAACTTAAATATAAACCTTCTGTTGAAGTTGTTTCGTTTGGATTATAAATTTCTACAAATTCTTCACCCGAAATTTTAATTTCAGAAATTGCCAATCCCTTTGCAAATTTCTTTTCATAGATGATTAAATTGACGGAAATTTGTTTTGGGCTATTTTGAGCTCTGGTGGCTTCAATACTAAAAGTGGCGTCATAATTTTCAGCAGCTAATCCATTTATATCTATTAAAACCTTAATTGTTGAAGAAGAATGGGGAGAAATTGAACCTTCCAATGGGTCAAGTTTGAGCCAACTTTCCGAAGAAGGAATTTTCCAATTTAAACTTCCTCCTCCCAAATTTTGAATGACCAAAAATTGATCCTTCGGTTTTTTAACATCCTCTATCGCTTCAAAATTTAAGGTAGTTGTCGAAACTTCCAAAATTGGCGGAGGAGCAGTAATATTAATTTTTCCATTAAATTCCAAATAACTGCTTTTCTTTCCGGTTTTTCTAATTTTGGCAAAAATATCTGCTTCGCCTCGAAAATCTTCGTAGTCGTCTTTAATTCTTAATTCAAATTTTTTTGAAAAAGATGTCCCGGAAACTATACTCGTTACATATTTATAAGATGATTGCCAATCATTTAAATTCTCATTGTAAATCTCAGAAAGGGTTGTTGTTCCTTTTTCAATAGAAATTTTTACATCGTAAGTAGTATCATCTAAATTTGAACCAGAAAGAGTTACTTCAATTTTATTGACTGGATTGTTTTGGGGATAAGAAAGACTAATCTGGGGTTGGGGTTGAGTTGAAATTGGTGGCGGCGCGCCGCCGGTGAAATAAAACCCCTCAACATAAGCACAGCCCTGAGCGATGATTTTTTCCAAAGTTACTTGGCCAATTCCTTTTACTTTAAGCAAATCGTTAAGCGAATAAAATGGTCTTGCCTCGATTATTCTTTGGGCGAGCACCGGACCAATACCGGTTATTTTTTGCAATTCTTCTTTTGTGGCAGTATTGATATTAACTTTCCCACATAATTTTTGTCCTACCTCTTGTCCTACCTCCTCTTCTTCAATTTCTTCTTCAGTTTCTTCTTCTTCCATTTCTTCTTCTGACTTCTCTTCAGCCTTGACAATTTTCTTTTCCTCCCCACTCAAATTTGCTATTTTCTGACTTAACACATCAATCCTCTCGGCAATATCATCCAATCTCTCTCGAATCTCAGCCAACCTCTCCCCTGGAGTTAATTCTGGCTTAGGCTCTGGCTTAATTGGTTGAGGTCTAACCTCAACCGCTTCCTCTTCCATTTCCTCTTCTACTTCCGGAATTTCTCTAATTTCTCGAATAATTCCTTCCTTAGTTCCTTTAACAGTTAAGGGTTGCTCTTCAACTTTGGGAATTTCCGGGGCTGGAGCTAAAGCCGCCGGCGAAAGAGATTTAATTTTTGAAATAAACTTTTTTACTTCCTCCCAGATATTAACCAATTTTGGCGACTTTCCAGTAACTTTTGTAATAATAACTTCGACATCTTTAATTGTTGTCTCAATCGGCTTTAATAAATACTTCTCCCAAAAACTTAATGGCCTAATCCCCAAATCCGGCACTGGCTCTGAGAGAATGATTTTAACCGAGGGTTGGACTAATAGCGGTTCTGGTCCTTCGGTAAATCGTCTATCTTTTTCGTCGATCCACCAGTAATTATCCAATTCATCTTTCTCTACCCTTCCAGTAATTTCGACAATAAATGGAGGTAGGTCGTGTTGAAGATCGGATGCTATTCCTAATGTAAATCCTGCGCTTCCCTGAGACTTTGGAGGTTCAACGGGATTTGGTGAATAAAATCTTATCGCTACTTTCCCCCGTCTACTCTCTAAAGGTTGGTAGATTAACACATATTGAAAAATAACTTTTCTCTCTTCCTCCTTTTGTGAAATATATTTAAATTCTATTGCCCCAGGCGTTACTCTAATCTCATTTTGAAGTAGGGCATTCATTCCATAATTAACAGCTATTTTCACGCTTTCTTTTTCTATTTCTTCAAAAAGACCGCCTAGATCTTTAAGTAAAAGTATTCGGGATATTTTTATTCCATTTTTTATTATGTTGCCGGTAATTTCGATAGGAGCATCTATTAAAAGATGATTTAAAGCATCTATTCTTACTGCCCTTCGAAGAACCAAGGGAATTAATCTTTCTTCGTCAGTAGAATAACCTGAACTTTCTCGATATATCCAATCAGTTGTGAATACTTGTTTTAGTGTGAATAATAAACTTTTTGCATCCTTTTCTGGTAATTCAAGATATTTCTCTATTTCTGCCGGAGTAATTTCTTCAAAATCACTTGCTAAAATAGTTTTCGGCAAAACCAAAAATCCTGCTAAGGTAATTAGCAGAAAAATATTTAAAAATCGCCTATTTAAGCAATTTTTCATAAAAATACATCAATCAAATATTTAATTTTTATTCTATTTTCAAAGAACTTCGCCTCTCTCTAGCCGAGGCCCGCTTTATTCAAAAAAGAGCTATTTAATTGAAATCGTTTCTAAAAATTTATCGAATTCTTGAACACATCTCTCTTTATCATCCGGGGCCCAATATACACCGAGATTATAAATTTTTTCTTTATTTAAAATATAAACCGAAATACCAGGGCCTATAGATAAACTATCAAAAGTATCCTTTAAGGCTTGATGATTATTAATTGTAATTATTTCGAATTCTTCGGATTTAATTCCAAGCCCAGCGTGGATCTCTTTTATTTCTTTTTTTATTTCATCAAAACTCATTTTTTTGTAAATCACACCTCCTCCTACTGCACATCCCTTCCTTAAAGGGGGATTTATCATTTCATTTCGCCATACCCCTTCTACATCTGGGGTATATAATGCAACAGAGCCTTCAAGAAGTTCTATCTTTTGTGTTTCCCACCCTTCCGGGATTTTCACAATTAATCCCGCTTTTTTATTTTCAACAATTTTTCCTTCCGGAGTTTCTTTAATCACATAATCTGCCGGACTTCCTTTTATTTCTCGACCTTGCCACCAAAAAAATCCTCCGGCAACGAGGATTAAAACAATAACAATTGGAATAACAATTTTTTTCGACATATTTTTCTATAATACAAATTCCCAAAACTTCTCGCAAGTGGAAAACTTACTACGCGACCCGGCCGCGTAGTTTTATTCAAAGACTCCTCGCTCACCAAACTGGGTAGATGCTTTAAATGAGATCCAGGAATCTATTTCATTTTTGATTTTTTCTTTTTCACCAAATAATTTTAAAAAGAAATCTCGAGTAGTTACTGAAGGAAAATTTTCTTTTCCTAAATAATCCCAATAACTTGACCAGCGATATTGTTCCTCTAAAAATTGAATTGCTTTTTGAGAATTATTCACTTTCCAGTCTTTCCACTCTGGCTCAATTATTCCTACTGGATTTGTTGCGATATAAACAAAATTATTTTTAAGTTGGGACTCTGTTTCAATTCTTTTTATTTTATATCTTCCTTCAAATAAAGTTCCTGCTCTTTTATATTTTTTATTAAAATACCAAACATATCCTCCCAATTTTTGCATAAATTCTGCGATTCCATTTCCAATTAATTGACGAACTAAAAGATGGAAATGATTTTTCATTAAAGCAAAGGTGTGAATTTCTACTAAAGGAATTTTTGGTTGATAATTTAGACTCAACGCGGCCGGGTCGCGTAGATGCCAGAAAGCACGGGATTGCCAGGGAGTGGGGTTTTTATCATTGAAAACTAATAAACTATTGACAAAACGGAGGTGGTCTTCTTCGTCTAAAAAAATTTCACGTGCCTCAATGCCTCTTTTTACAATATGATAAAATTCTCCATTAACTAATTGTGTTTTCCTTAATGGCATAGCTATAATTTCCAATTAGTACTACGCGGCCGGGTCGCGTAATTTTTTAATTATACAAATTCCACGAAAGCATCACAAGTGGAAAACTTAGTCGAGAATAAAAGCCGACGGGATATCTTCCCGTCGGCGGTTGACTTAAACGCTTCCTATGAATTACTTCGTAGCTTTAGAAGCCGGCGAAGGATTTGATTTTGGAAATGGGGATGGCTATGATATTTCCCTCGGAGTCAATTTCATTTATTCCCAGAACCTCACCTTCGATATTAAATAGGGGGCTCCCCTTGAGAATGTTTTTCTCAAAAATATTGGTTTTGATAAAATCCTGGCTAAAACTTTTGACAATTCCCTCATTCACTACGCGACCCGGCCGCGTAATTTTTTGGCTTTCAAAAATTACTCCGACCAGAAAAACCCTCTCTCCTAATTTCAATTTTTCTAAATCGGCGAAGCTAACTGTCGGCAAATTGGTCTTTTCAATTTTTACTAATGCCAAATTTTCTTTTAAATCTCGCTTTAAAATTTGGAAATTAGCGGGTTGGCCCTCGATAAAAAAAGAAAAATTAGAGCCCTGGGGCACTAATTCAGCTAAGGTCACCAATAGGCCGTCGGCAGTAACAATTAAGCCCGAGCCTTCTAAAATTTTGCCGCCTTTTGTTTCGGCTCTCACTCCGATTACAACCTTTTCTACTTTTTCAATGGCATTTTCCAAGGCAACATTTTCCTGGATGGTGATTTCCTTTATCTCGGTGACATAAACCGGGCTTTGCTCTAATCTATACTGATAAAAAAGTGGCCTTTCAACGAAATAAGGCCACAATATCTGATCGGCAAAAATTCCACCAAAAATTCCCAAAAGAAAAATGGCAATAATTTTAAAGATATTTTTAAGCATCAGCAGTGACTTTTACTTTTTGGGGTTGAGATTTAATTAAGTCCTTTGGAGTCCGAAAAATAATTTTACCTTCCTCCAAATCAACCATCACCCTCTCCCCCTCTTTTACTTCACCTGAGACAATTTTTAGAGAAAGGGGGTCTAGTACCTGCTTCTGAATCACCCTCTTTAAGGGTCTGGCTCCTAAATTTTGGTCAAAACCTCGTTCAGCCAGAAATTCTTTGGCTGATTCAGTGGTCTGAATCTCAATTTTTTTATTTTTTAATCTTTCCGCCACTTTAGCTAATTCCAAATCGACTATCTTTTTAATTTCTAATTTTCCTAAATAATTGAAAATAATGATTTCATCAATTCTGTTTAAAAATTCTGGTCTGAAATTCTCTTTTAAAGCCGCCATTACTTTTTCTTTTAAAGCTTCCCTTTGACTTTTTTCCCCTTCACCTCCAACAAATCCTAAAGAAGCTTCTTTGGCAATAACATCAGAGCCAACATTCGAGGTCATAATCAAAATCGAATTTTTAAAAGAGGCAGTTCTACCCTTGGCATCGGTTAATCTTCCATCCTCTAAAATTTGAAGTAAAATATTAAATACTTTTGGATGAGCTTTTTCAATTTCATCGAGCAAAATCACTGCATAGGGCCTTCTTCTAATTTTTTCGGTTAATTGACCTCCTTCTTCATAACCAACATATCCAGGAGGACTTCCAATCATTTTTGAAACCGTATGCTCTTCCATATACTCTGACATATCTAATCTCACCAAGGCATTTTCATCATTGAAAAGAAATTCGGCTAAAGCCCGAGCAGTTTCGGTTTTTCCTACACCAGTTGGACCCAAAAACATAAAGGAGCCCAGGGGCCGATTTTCTTCAGAAATTCCAGCCCGAGAGCGACGAACGGCATTAGAAATTGCCTCAATTGCTTCTCTCTGACCAATCACCCTTCTTGAAACGGTCTCTTCCATTTTTTCCAGTTTCTTTACTTCCTCTTCTAATAACCTGGTGACCGGGATTCCTGTCCATTTGGAAACCAATTTAGCCACATCCTCTTCTGAAACTTCTTCTTTTAAAATTGGCCGAGTTTTTTGAAATTGAGCTAATTTTCTCTCAGCTGCCTTTAATTCTTTTAGGAGTTGGGGAAGTTTGCCATATTTTAATTCTGCCACTTTTTGTAAATTGGCCTGGGCTGTCTCTCTTTCCACTTCAAAGCGAGTAGTTTCTATCTCTTTTTTGAGATTTTTAATTTTATTGATTGTTTCTCTTTCCGACTGCCATTTGGCTTCTAAAGATTTTGCCTGCTCTGATAAATCAGCCAGTTGCCTGGAAATCACGATTTTCTTTCTGGTATTTTTAAGAACCTGCTTTTCAATCTCCAATTTTTGAATTTCCTTTTTTAATTTTTCTAATTCTTCAGGTTCTGATTCAATATCCAGCCTCAGAGAACTCATTGCCTCATCCATTAAATCCACGGCTTTATCTGGTAAAAACCGGTCGGTAATATATCTGGCTGCTAATTGGGCACAGGCTACCAAAGCTGAATCTTCTATCTTCACACCGTGGTGTAACTCATATTTCTCTTTAATTCCCCTTAAAATGGAAATGGTATCTTCAATTGAGGGCTCTAAAACATAAATTGGTTGGAATCTTCTTTCAAGAGCCGGATCCCTTTCAATATATTTTTGATAATCCTTTAAAGTGGTGGCGCCAATTGCTCTCAATTCTCCCCTGGCCAAAGCTGGTTTTAATAAATTGGAGGCATCAATTGCACCTTCAGCTGCTCCGGCCCCAACCAAAGTATGCAATTCATCAATAGATAATAAATATCTGCCACCTGCCCGATTAACTTCTCTTAGTAAGGCCTTGACTCTGTCCTCAAATTCTCCTCGATATTTTGTTCCAGCTACTATGGCTCCCAAATCCAGACCAATAATTTCTTTTTCCTTTAGCGACTCAGGAACCTGACCTGAAATAATTTTTTGAGCCAGACCTTCAACAATAGCCGTCTTCCCCACCCCGGCTTCACCAATTAAAACCGGATTATTTTTTGTCCTTCTGGATAAAACCTGCATTAATCTTCGGATTTCATTTTCCCTGCCAATGACTGGATCCAATTTTCCTTGACGAGCCAAAGAGGTTAAATTTCTGGCATATTTTTCAATTACCTGATATTTCGATTCTGGTTCTGGATCAGTAATTCTTTGACCTCCCCGAATAAGTGACAATTGTTTTAAAGCTGTTTCATAGTCCAGCTTTCCAAATTCCAAAGAAGTCACTCCTCCGCCAGGTTGTAAAAAGGTGGCTTTATCCAAAATTTCTCTGGCCTTAGTTTCGGTATCTAAAAGGGCTAAAAACATATGCTCAACCGAAATATATTCATCACCCATTTTCATCGCCTCTTGCCTGGCCCGGTCTAAAACCTTTGCCATATCCTGGGTTAAATAAAACTGACCAAAAGTTTGGGGAGTAGCAATTACTGGTAGCCTATCTAAAGCCAATTTTGTCTTTCTTTTTAATCCCTCAATATCGGCCCCTATCCTCTGAAGCAAATTCAAAACCAGGCTTTCTTCTTGAGTTAATAAAGTATATAGCAAATGCAGGGCATCAATTTGCTGCTGGCCCTTTTCCCTGGCTAAATCCTGAGCCGATAGAATTGCCTCTTGAGCTTTGTGAGTAAAATTACCATTCATACATTTTAATTTATCACAAAATTCTTAAAAAATCAAGAGAATTTATTCGCTTCTTTCGCCCAAAACAACTTCAAAGATTTTTTCTTTTCCTTGGCGCAAAATTTTTAAGGTGATTTTATCTCCCGGGTCATATTCCATAATCATTTTTGCCAAAGTGTTCTCGGTTGTAATTTTCTCTCCATTGAATTCCAAAATTATATCTCCTTCTTCCAATCCCACTTTTTCAGCGGCTGAACCAGGAAAGATAGCTGGTTCTCCTCCCTCTCCTTTTTGAACCCAGGCCCCATAATCAACTGGTAAATTGTTTTCCTTTTGAATTTCTTCATTTATTAAAACATATCTCACGCCCAAAAATGGAAAGGATATTTTTCCAAATTTTTTAACTTGCTCAATATCTTTTTTGGCTTTGTTGATTGAAATGGCAAAGCCAATATTTTCGGCCTGTTGAACCATGGCAAAATTAACTCCAATGACTTCTCCCTTAAGATTCAAAAGCGGCCCGCCAGAATTTCCTTGGTTAATAGCGGCATCAGTTTGAATAACATCTTCTAAAGTTTCAACTACTCCTCCGCCTGAAGCAGTCACCCTTCTCCCCAAGCCAGAGATTACCCCGGCCGAAACCGTGTTTTTGAATTCTCCTAAAGCATTGCCAATGGTAATTACCGTTTGGCCAATCTGTAAATTATCCGAATCCCCCAGTTTCGCCGCCGGAAATGATTTCAAAGTAAATTCCCCTTTCTCACCAACTATTTTTTCTGGTTCAATTTTAATTAAGGCTAAATCTCGAAAGGTGTCTCTAGCTAAAACTTTAGCCGGATATTTTTTGCCGTCGATAGTGAAAACAGTATAATCGGCTTCTTTATCAGAAACAACATGACTGTTGGTCAAAATCATTCCATCCTCAGAAACAATAAAACCGGTTCCTCCGCCAACTTCCTGTTTTTGGGTTCCCTCTTGACGATATTGAGGAACTTCGAATTCAAAAAATGGTTGGCCAAATTCTTCAAAAGGATTAATATAATATTGCTCAAATACGGGAACATCTTTAGTGATGATAATACTGACGACGGCCGGAGAAACTTCTTTGACCACTCTAATTGTTGCCTCTTCCTGGGAGGCCTGAGGAAGATATTCCCGGATTGTTTCTTTCTCAATTATTTTTTCAGTCTCGGGAAGTTCAATGTTTAATTTAGTGAGATAATTTTTTACCTCGGAATAGAAATAACTACCAGAGATAGCTCCGGAGAGAAAACCAAAAATAGAGGAAATTAAAATAGTTAAAACGATAAGTCGAAAAGTCTTACTTTGCCAAAATCTTGGTGCTTTTAATTTCGGTAATTCAAATTTTGGTAACTCGTAAATTGACATATAGAAAATTATACTTCATTTTTTTTGTTTTGGGAACATTTGTTGAATCGGTAATGATAAATATCTGATTTGATTTTACCGCAAATAAAAAGGTGAAGGCCCGCTATCAGATATTTTAAATAGGTTTTAACCCTGCCATCCTTTTCAAATCTTCTGGTCGAAGTCAAAACTGGTTCAGTTTTAATAAAACCGAATTTGCCAAATTTTGAAGCCCTTCTGGCAAACTCGTGGTCTTCAGCTATCTTAATCTCTTCGTCAAAACCTTCAATTTTTTCGTAAATCTCTTTTTTTACTAAAACGGAATTAGTAGCGTGCGGCAAAAATTTCTGAGTCAAATCCGCCCACCAATTATAAATTCCATAAGCAAATTTATCAAATCCATTTCCATTGGGATAAATTGGAAAGGAAGCCACCCCTAAATTTCTTTTTTCAAATTCTTCAATCAATTTTTTCAAAAAATTTTCTGGCAAATAAATATTATCGGCATCCATAAATAAAAAGGTTTCGCCTTTGGCAACTTTTGCTCCCTCATTTCTCCCTTTGGCTGGTAAACCACCTTTAACAATTTTACAACCATATCTTCTTACAATTTCTATTGTTTTATCAGTTGAGCCCCCATCAGCCACAATTATTTCCAAATCATTAAAATTCTGCTTTTTAATTTCTGAAAGCAATAAGGGAAGATATTTTTCCTCGTTTAAAGTTGGAATAATAATACTTAACATCTTAACCAAATTAATTTTAACTATTTTTTCTAAAAAGAAAAGGGTAATAAAAGGTCAGACCTAAGTCTGACCTTTTCTTACAAGTTGAGAAATTAAACAACTAAGAAGAGTTAATCCGGTGAGAATCCCGAGAGTAACTCCCCACCAAACAATAATGTTTGGCCCTCCAAAAACTACAGCAATCAAAGCAAAAAATAATGATACTACCAAACCACTTGGGTAATCTGTAGGAACCCTATCTTTTATCCAGTGTTTATGCCACCAGATAAACTTTGGCTTGAACTTTTTCAAGCCGCCTTTTGGATGCCACACGAACCAGAGAAAATCCCAGCAGACTGCCAAAAGGAAATAGGTAGAAAATACTTCCAGTTCTTTTACTAATGTCCAAGAAACACCAGCAAGAAATGGAAAGTGAAGGATGATAAACACTAAGCTAAACATCGCAATGTGATATCCGGTCAAAGGCTTATCACTCATTATCCTTGCATAACTTTTAGCTACAAATGAATTAGGGTTTGGTCGCCAGCAAGGAGCTTTTTCTGCCCAGCCATACGGCCCTTCAATCTGAACCTCGAGTAAAGCTAGAAATGTAGCTAGCACAAACAGATACACTGCATAACCGATTGAGAACACTTTCTTCCTCCTTCCTTATTAAATTTTTATATTTAAATTATATATCTTATTCTAGAATTTGTCAAGGATTAAATAATTTCCTCGCCTCTTCCTAAATTTGAGGGTTATTTTTTTTCTCTTTCATCCAATACCACCATTCAGCTCCCCATAAATAAAATGTATCTAAACCGGTTCTTTTGGCAAATTCAATATTCTTTTGAAATCTTTCTAAATTCATGGTTTTTTCCTGTTCTTCCAAGGGTGACTCATAAAGTAACTTTGGCCCCCAAGGTTCGGCCTGTAATTCAACCACAATAACTTTTTTATTAAATATTTTTTCAATTAGCTGGGCTTTTCTCCACCAAAAAATCGCCTTTGGGGCGATTTTAAAAATTACCTTTCTAGAGGTGTTTAGTTTTACTTTTAATGAAAAAGTTTTATTTATTCTTTTGCTGGCATCCACAACTACAATCTGGCGGACATTCGCAGCAACGATAACAAACCGACTCCTCGCAAGGGCAGCGATCTTCTTTTCTCTCTAGCGGCATGCCACATTTTTTACATTTTTCTTCGGCCATAATTTTAGTATTTTTATTATACCGCAATAAAAACTTAAGGAAACTCTTCAGCAAAAAAAAATACATCTCTATGGACGGATACTGTTACCCTATTTTTTGCGGATTTCTATTATTTTTTCTTTGATCTTTTTTTAATAATGCCTCTCTTTTTAAACTTTTTATTAAGTCGCTTTTGGTTTTGCCATCCTCTACTCATTTCTTTTAATCTCTTATTTTTTATTATAGTTATGACCTTTTAATTTATTATACCAAAAAATCCGCCTGGGGCCCAAGCGAAGCTTGGGAGGGTGGTGGGTGGGTTGTAGTCTTGGCAAAAAATAAAAGATGCAGTTTGGTTTTTTTATCTTTTAAAAATTAGAGAAATTAAGAAAAAGAGGGTTGAGAAGAGAATAATTAAGGGACCGGCGGGAAGGTGGGTAACTTTAAAAAGCAAACTGCCAAAAAGGCAGCTCAAAATGCCAAGAACTACGCTTCCCAAATAATATTCTTTTAAATTTTTGCTCAAATTTCTGGCTGTGGCTGCCGGAATGATAACTAAAGCCCCAACCAAAAGAGAACCGACAATTTTCACTCCCAAGGCAACCATTGCCGCAATTGAAAGCAAATAAATAAAATTTTCCTTTTTAACTTTTATTCCCTCGCTTTTAGCTAAATCTTCGGAAATGTTAGCCAGAATCATTTTAGGATAAATACGATTTATTATTAAAAATATCAAAAGAGAAAAAATGACTGAGGCTATTACCATCTCAAAAGAAACCTTGGAAATATCTCCGAATAGAGCTTCCAATAATTCCGGTTTAGGCACAATTAAAAATCCAATTGCCAAAGAAGCAACAAAAACAACACCAACCAATGCCTCCATTGGCAAAGAAGTTTTTATTTCAAATAGCCAAATTAAAAAAATCCCCAAAAGCAAAAACAAAAAAGCGCCAAAAGAAACGTCTAAACCAAAAAGCAAAGCCAATCCCATTCCGGGCAATGCCACATGACCCAAGGCATCTCCAACCAAAGCCATCCTTTTAGTTAGCATTAAAGAACCCAAATATCCCGCCACCCCACCAATAATAAT
>Ga0210056_1002834_pt1 | contig 14374 bp, 14 predicted proteins | sample CryGeyCG2014_080_2_FD_183965 | JGI IMG/M metagenome (GOLD analysis project Ga0210056, IMG submission 183965) | Groundwater microbial communities from aquifer - Crystal Geyser CG07_land_8/20/14_0.80 (SPAdes) (version 2) | ecosystem: Environmental > Aquatic > Deep subsurface > Groundwater | place... | reverse complement strand
CTTATTATGCCGGCCACGGCTTCCGCCTGCACGAGGTCTATGCGGCCGTTCAGGAAAGCGCGCTTTGTGAATTCTCCGGGGTCCGCGCTCCTGGCTCCCTGCCGCAGGATGAGCCGGAAGATTCGTTTTGTGACAACCGGCCCTCCGTGAGATGAGATTTCGGCGACATCCTCGCGCGTGTAGCTCCTGGGGCCTTTCATAAGGAATAAGAGCGCCTCGTCTATGATTTCACCGCCGTCGCGTACGCGCCCGTATGTGACGCTGTGCGATGAGATGTCTTTTATTTTTTTCTTTCCGGCGGGAACGAATATTTTTTCAAGAATTTTCCTCGTGCAGGGACCGCTTATTCGTATGAGCCCGACGCTTGCATGCCCCCAGGCGCTTATGGGCGCGGCTATGGTGTCAGGGTAATATTTTGCCTTTCCGGCGGAAGATTTCCGCGGCGCGGTCATTTTAATTTCTTAAGTAAAATGTGCTGGGCCAGGGTGATTATGTTGCTGGTCAGCCAGTAAAGGACGAGCCCCGACGGAAATTTAAGGAATATGAAGGTGAAGAACACAGGCATGAGCAGCAGCATTTTCTGGCTGGGATCGGTTATGCTTATCTTCTGCTGGAAAAACATCGTGGCCCCCATAAGGAGAGGCAGAGGGCCTATGGGCCAGCCGCCTATAAAAGGCAGAAGCGCGGGCAGATGGCCGAAAAGCACATCCGGCCTTGAAAGGTCGGTGAGCCAGAAAATGAAAGGAGCCCCCCTCAGTTCAACAAGGCCCTGGAGCATTGTGAACAGGCTCCAGAAAATTGGTATCTGTATCAGAACGGGAAGACATCCGCCGAGAGGGTTGGCCTTCTGCACGCGGTAAAGATTGAGAAGTTCCTCGTTCATGCGTTTGGGGTCGTCCTTGTACTGCGCCTGCAGTTTTTTGACATAGGGCTGTATGCGTTTCATGGCCTCGGCGGATTTTATATTTTTCTTTGTCAGCGGAAACATGAAAATCTGTATGATGAGCGTCAGAAGGCAGATGGACCAGCCGTAATTGCCGAATATCCCGTAGAAGAAATTAAGTATGTGTATGAAAAAAACGCTTATGAAGGAGAAGAGCCCCAGACTGAGTGTTTTCTCAAGACCGTTTTTTCTCGCGGATAATCCTGAATATGATTTTTCTGTCGCGAGCAGTCTCAAGTTAAGCGGCTTGTTTCCGGGGGAGAACACAATTTCCGGCTTCACCCGCTTCGGATCCACCGAGAAAGAAATTTGTCCCGACGGAAAGAATGCCAGCAGGAAATACCTGTTGGAAACGCTCACCCATTCGGACAGGGCGCTTTCCAGGGGAGAGGATATCTTCTTCACCTTCTGGCCGTTGTTGTAATGGAATAACTGAAGCTTGCGTTTTTCCTGTTCCTCCATCAGTTCGGGGTCCGTGCCTAAGCCGCCCGCCCAGGCCGCCTCCACCGTAACTTCGCCCACCGGGGACAGATTGAGCCGCAGATATTCATCCCTGAGAGAATAGACGGCTGTGGCCTGTTTATAGGAAAGATGTATCTCGGAGCCGCTTTTTTTAACAACCGGATTCTGAATGGCCGCTCCGGCCGCGTAAAAACGGAAGGGTTTTGTTTCCCCCTCTTTAATAAGATCAACCTCGCCGTTTTTTTCCCTGATAAAAAGATGGCGGATGTCGCCGGATTCTTTTCCTATAAGGCAGCGCAGGGAGGAATTTGATATTTCAAGGAGCTCTTCATCGCGAAGTTTCTCTTCGCTCTCACCGGGAGCCGGCCGTTCTGCCGGCCGTTGCGCATCAACTGAAGCGCTTGCCGCGGGGCCTTTTTCTTCGCTCCTCTCCACGCTTGCCGCTTGGGGCGCTATAACCCCTGCCGCGTTTTGTTTTTTGGAAATAGCGCTCCACCACAGGGCCAGCACTATAAATGAAAGAGCGACTGCCAGAGCCGAGCGTTTATCCATATCGTTCATAATCTTTCTCCCATAACTTTTAATCCCTGCCTCAAGGCATATCAACGCCGCCGCGCGCGAAGGGATGACAGCGCATCAATCTAAAGAAACTTTTCAAAGAACCTTTCGCGATGCCGTATTTCTCAATGGCCTCAAGGAAATAATGCGAGCAGGACGGATGGAATCTGCATGATGGCGTTCTCGGAACGGCCTGCCAGATTTTGACGGGGAAACTGATCGCGCTTTTTAAAATATTCATAAACATTTTACGAGCAGCTCTTTCAGCGCGCGTGAAAATTCGCCGTATTCTTCCGGCGGAGCTTTTCTCAGTGTCACGCATATATCGCTCCTGCTTTTCATGTTCAATGCCCGCGCGTTCTCCCTTATCCATCTTTTTATTTTGTTTCTCCTGACGGCCAGAGGTATTATGCGTTTGGCTATCCTCAGACGAATGCGCCCTTCCGGCAAAGGTTGCCTCAGTACAAAACATCTGAAAAACTGATTTTCTTTGAATTTATTACGGTGTGAGTTTCTTTCTGCCTTTCTTGCGTCTTGCATTCAAAACATTCACTCCGGAAGATGTCTGCATCCTCTTTCTAAAGCCGTGCACTCTCGCCCGCTTTTTTTTATGCGGCTGATATGTTCTTTTCATAGACAGGATTCTTATAAAAAAACGGACTTTTGTCAATTGCCGCTTTGATTTTGTTATAATGCGGGATGAAAACAGAGGCCCCTGAAATATACCGTCTTTTGAAAAAACACTATCCCGGCGCGCGCATAGCTCTTCACTATAAAAGCCCCTGGGAGCTTCTTGTGGCCACGGTTCTTTCGGCTCAGTGCACGGACAAAAGGGTGAACATTGTGACAGAAAAGATTTTCGCCAAATACAGAAGCATGAAAGATTACGCCGCGGCTGATATAAACGAATTTGAAAATGACATACGCTCAACGGGATTTTTCAGGAACAAGGCCAAAAACATTTTGAATTCAGCTAAAATTATCCTGAAAAAACACAAAGGCAAAGTGCCGCGGACAATGGAAGAGCTGACCGGGCTTCCGGGCATAGGCCGGAAAACAGCCAACATCATTGCTTCCGAAGCCTTCGGGAGGATTTTCGGCATAGCCGTTGACACCCATGTGGGGCGGCTCTCTCAGCGGCTGGGGCTGAGCGCTCACAAAGACCCGCTGAAGATTGAACAGGATCTTATGGGATTGTTCCCGGAAAAAAACTGGGCTGAAATATCCCATCTGCTGATAGATCACGGCCGCGCCGTTTGTTCGGCAAGAAGGCCTGACTGCGCTAACTGTTTTCTGAATACACTCTGTCCTCACGCATATAAAGTAAGGTAGCCGCAGGCTTCAGCCTGCGTATAATAAAACGCCACCTTAAAGGTTGCGGCTGCCTATATGCGTACGGGAATACCGTTCTCCCTCAGATATTTTTTCGTTTCAGCGATAGAAAATTTTCCGAAGTGAAAGATTGACGCGGCCAGCACCGCGTCGGCTTTGCCTTCGTCAAGAGCGTCCTTCAGATGACTTAACTCGCCCGCTCCGCCCGAGGCTATGACCGGAACGGTGACGGCCTCCGACACCGCCGCGGTCAGCTCTATGTCAAAACCCGACTGCGTGCCGTCCTTGTCCATGCTGGTGAGGAGTATCTCGCCGGAACCCAGCTCAACGCATTGTTTCGCCCAGTTTATGACATCCAACCCCGTCGCTTTTCTTCCGCCGTAGGTATAAACTTCCCATTTGCCCGGCGCTGTTTTTTTGGCGTCTATAGCCGTTATGATGCACTGGGCTCCGAATTCGCGCGAGGCGTCGCGGATGAGCGACGGGTTCTCCACCGCCGAGGTATTCATTGACACCTTGTCGGCTCCGGCTTTTAGGAGGTCAGAGATATCCGGGAGTTTTCTTATTCCGCCGCCAACCGTCAGCGGGATAAACACCTGCTCGGCTGTTTTCGCCACTATCTCGAGCATGGCCTGGCGTTTTTCCACGGAAGCCGTGATATCAAGATAGACCAGTTCGTCGGCCCCGGCCCCGGCGTAAGCCGCGGCTATTTCCACCGGATCCCCGGCATCAACCAGGTCAACGAAATTCACTCCTTTGACCACCCTGCCGTTTTTGACATCAAGGCAGGGAATTATTCTTTTCGCCAGGCCGCCGTTTGCCCTCTTTTGGAAATCTCTCATTTTTTTTCTCCGCATGTTCTTATGAAATTTTTCATTATCCTCAGGCCGTCTTCTCCGCTTTTTTCCGGATGAAACTGCATGGCCCAGATATTTTCTTTCACGATGGAGGATGTGAATTCGCCGCCGTAATCCGTTGTTGAAGAGACGAGAGAGCCTTCTTCCGGAGCCGCATAATAGGAATGAACAAAATAAAAATAGCTGCCGTCGCTTATTCCCTCAAATATGCCGCCTCCGCCTTCCTGCCTGTTTTTGAATTTCACCCTGTTCCAGCCCATGTGAGGTATTTTCAAATCGTTTTTGAAAAGTTTTACCTCGCCTTTTATTATGTCCATGCCGCGCGATGAGCCGTGCTCTTCGCTTACGCTGAAGAGCATCTGAAGGCCCAGGCATATTCCGAGGAAAGGTTTCCCCGCCTCTATCCGGGATCGGATTATCGGTATAAGGCCGGCTTTTTCAAGATTGTCCATTCCTTTGCCGAAAGCGCCCACCCCCGGCAGGACAATTCCGTCGGCATTTTCTATTTGTTTGATTTCGGAGCTGACGCGCGCATCCCCGCCCGCGAGGGCCAGGGCTTTGCTGACACTGCGCACATTGCCGAGGCCGTAATCTATTACTGCGATGGAAGGCTTCATCACCATCGCTTATGAAACCACCACCACTGCGCGGGGTGTTCTCTTATGGTTTTTTCAATCTGATCCGTGAACAGCTGCGTATTCTCTTGTTCATCAGGCGTTATGGTTAAGGGTTTGCCTATGTGTATCACATGCTTGCTTCCTTCCCGTATAATGAAAGCGGGAAGAACCGACGCGCCTGATTTTCTGGCGAGTGTGTCCGCTCCTGTCGCCGTGAGGACTTTCGCTCCGAAAAAATTCGTGTGTATGCCGCCCGAAAATCTCTGATCCACAAAAATAAAGAGTGAGTGTCCGGCTTTCAGTTCTCTAAGCGATTTTTTCAAAGCTAAAAATCTGGGTTTGTAGTATATGATAGTTCTGAAAATGTCCTCGGGATTGGCAAGGCGCTGCCTGTAGACATTAAACAATTTTTCTATGTATTTATTTGACACGGCTTTCAGTATGAGATGCATCTCATATTTATCCAGCAGGAATTTGCACACCATTATCGGGAATTGCCCGATGTGTCCGGATATCAAAAGAACCGGCCCCCGTTTGACCGCCTCCGTATAGTTTTCAAGGCCCTTGTATGAAAAGCGCCGGTTTATCTCCGCCGGCCCGTGGACATAGTAGTAACGCATTTCAAGAATTCCCTTGATGAAATTCTGAAAACATTCGCGCGCTATTTTTTTCTTTTCTTTTGCTGTTTTGGAATCCCCGAAGGCGATATCCAGATTTTTTAAAGCGGTCCGCCGCCGCGGAAACAACAGAAGATAGGCCAAAAGGCCGAGTATTTCAGCGAGTTTATTTAAAAAATGTATGGAAAACGGAGAGATCAAAAAGAAGAAAGCCTGCAATTTGATAAACGCGATCAAATCCGCTATTTCTTTTAGATTCTCTTTTATTTTCATCTGCCAATTATTTCTTCGGGTTTAAAAGCGGGTGAGGGGAATCCTTCTCCCCCGCCGCTCTCGCGGCTCCTCCGAAGCCGGCCGCCCTCGCTGCCGCTCGCTTTGCTCGCTATCGTCCGCCGGACGCGCTTCGGGTCGGCTTCGATTCCCCCTAAATGAAAAGCGGGTGAGGGGAATCGAACCCCCGTCTTCAGCTTGGGAAGCTGACATTCTACCATTGAACCACACCCGCGAAATTGTTTTGCGCTCTCATTCCATCATTCTCTCAGCGCTTTCCATATAGACGCTTATTATAATTCCAAGCACTATGTAAGTCGCCATGAGGTTGGAGCCGCCATAACTCATAAAGGGCAGAGCCAGGCCTTTTGTGGGCAGCAGGCCCAGTCCCACCGCTATGTTGGCGAAAGCTTCCAGCGCTATCAGAGAGGTGAGACCGCCCACGACTATCCTTGAGAACCTGTCTCTGCACCTCTTTGCCATTTCAAAACCGATTATAACAAAAACGGCGAATAAGAAAAGAATCAGAAACGCGCCTATGATGCCGAATTCCTCGCAGACAACGGAAAAGATAAAATCCGTGTGCGCGCAGGGAAGATAAAGCAGTTTTGAGGTGGAAGAGCCCGCTCCTTTCCCGAATATGCCGCCGGAGACAACCGCGATGAGAGATCTTGTCAGTTGATAGCCTTCGGCGCTCCTGTGTTTAAAAGGATCCAGAAAGGCGCTAATCCTGTCCTTGCGGTAAGATGTGCCGAAGACCGCCCAGTAGACGAAAGGAAGCCCCGCGAGCACGATGGCTATAAGCCGGCTCACCGGCACCTCGGCCAGAAAAAAGACAACAAGGAAGGGGATGATAAGTATTACGGTGGCGCCGAAATCGGGCTGGCTGTAAACCAGCCCCGTTATAACAAGGAGAAGGATAAGGGGGCCCGTTAGTATCCTGTAATCGTCGAGTTCACCCCTGTGCCTGTCCAGATAGTCCGCCAGATACATAACCCAGACCACCTTGAGGAATTCGCTGGGCTGCAACGCCACCGAGCCCGGCAGGAAGAGCCATCGCCTCGCCCCGTTGACAGGATATGTCACCCCGGGTATGAGAATGGCCACGAGCACTATCGCGCCGGCTATCATGGCCCATGGTATCGCCTTGCGCATGGTTTTTATGTCTATTTCCCAGAGAACAAAGAACACGACGCTGGCGGCGGCAAGCCATATCAACTGCCGTAGAAAGTAGTGGTAGGGATTCGTAAGTTCGAAGGCGCTTGCCACCGATGTGATGTCAAGGATCATTATCAGCCCCGCGCCCGACAGAAAATAAGCTATCAGTATGAATATCTCTTTCAGGTAAGATTTTTTAGCCATTTCTTGAAAGCTTTTCCCCTTTCCTCAAAATTTTTGAACTGGTCAAATGATGAGCAGCCCGGCGACAGAAGTATGGTGTCTCCCCGCGCGCTTTTTTTAAGCGCCTTCATGCAGGCGTCAGTAAATTTTTTCACTGTTATTGTCTTATTTTTTCCTTTCAGCTCTTTTGCTATTTTTGCCCCGGCCTCGCCGTAAGCGACAAGTGTCTTCACATTTTTCATGTGCCCGGCCAGCGGTTTATAGGAACTCCCCTTGTCTCTTCCGCCCATTATCAGGACCAGGGGCCTGTTTATATTCTTCAGGGCGAAGAGCACTGAGGAAACATTTGTGGCCTTTGAGTCATTGATGAAAATCCTGCCGCGGTGAGAGCCCGAATATTCAAGGCGGTTTGCAAGCGGTTTGAAGCGGTACACGGCTCCGCGTATTTTTTCGGCGGAAACACCCATGGCGAAGGCCGCGGCGGCGGCGGCGAGGATGTTAGTTTTGTTGGCCTCAAACAGGAGTTTCATCTTTTCTTTTTCATAGGCGAGCTCTTTAGCTCCGGTTAATTTTTTAAGGGCCTTCGGAGAAAAGCGCATGGTGTTTCCCCTGAAATATATGTCTTTTTTGAGTTTCAGTATATCAGCTCTTTCGGGTTTTGACAGGCCGTTTATTCCCACGCCGCCCGGCCTGAGGCCCGCGAAGACGCTTTTTTTAACAGCGGCGTATTCGGCCATATTCCTGTACCTTGAAAGATGGTCGCTCGCTATGTTAAGGAGTATGCCCACATCCGTGGCAAAGGCTTTACGCGAAAAATGTTTTTCGAGATTATAGCTGGACAGTTCCGCCACAAGGACGCTGTTTTTTTTGAATTTGTCCAACAGCTCTGTTAGAGGAATTCCTATATTCCCGCCGGCGATGGCGTTTTTACCGGCCGCCGAAAGCACAAAGGCCGTGAGGGCTGTGACGGTTGATTTTCCGTTTGTTCCGGTCACGAGTATTCTCTTTACGGCGTCCGGAACAAAAGAATAAGCGAATTCAAATTCGCCCGCCACGGGTATTTTTCTCAGCAAGGCCTGCCGGATGAAACTGTTCTTCGGGTCTATTCCCGGCGAAAGTATCATTATATCTATTTCACCGAACCGGCCGGGAATATCTGCCTGGCGTATGCATTCCGCCCCCGGTATTTTGATTTTTTTTGTGTCCGAGACTATCACCCTCGCGCCTTTGGCTATGAGAAACTTCGCCATGGCGCGGCCGCTTTTTCCGCCGCCTGCGACGAGCGCCGTTTTGTTTTTCAGTTTTATCATCGCACTTTCAGCGTCAGCAGGGCCAGTATTATGCAGAATATGCCCAGTATCCAGAATCTCACCACGACTTTTGACTCCGGCCAGTTTTTGAGTTCAAAATGATGGTGAAGAGGCGCCATTTTAAAAAAGCGCCGTGATGTTTTTTTGTAGTACAGCACCTGGATGATCACAGACATCGCCTCAATGACAAACACGCCTCCGGCTATTACCAGCAAGGCCTCCTGTTTTATGAGTACGGCTATGGCTCCTATTATCCCCCCCAGGGGCAGAGAGCCGGTATCGCCCATGAATATCTCCGCCGGCGGCGCGTTGAACCAGAGAAAGCCCAGGCCGGACCCTATTATGATGGTCAGAAAAATAGTGATCTCCCCCGCCTGACTCACATAAGGAAACTTCAGGTATTCGGCGAATTTTATATTTCCTGCGATATAGGCGAGTATGGCGAAGGCCGCGGCCACGAGCATGACGGAGCCGATGGCCAGGCCGTCAAGGCCGTCGGTGAGGTTGACAGCGTTAGAGGAGGCCACGATGATGATTGCGGTGAAGAGAATATAAAAGGCTCCTGTGTAAAGCACCACATTCTTGAGAAAGGGAATGGTGATGGCTGTCTGGCCCCCGGGAAAAGCCGGATAAAACAACATATATATCCCGAGGCCTATCCCCACCGCCGCCTGAAACATGAGCTTTGTCTTTGCCGAGAGGCCTCTTGCGGATTGTTTTTTAATCTTTTTGTAGTCGTCCATGAAGCCGCACAGCCCTAAGATGAAAAGCACGCTCACCGCTATGTATGTGAATTTGCAGTCCAGCCTCATCCACAGAAGAGCGTTTATGATTATCGCGGGGATGAGCACAACGCCGCCCATCGTCGGGATCGTCACTTTTTTGTGATGATTCACGAGCGAATCTTCCCTGACGGCCGTCAGAAGTTTTTTGCTCCTGAAATAGTTTATCCACAGGGGCGCGGCGAAATAGACAAAAGCGAAGGAAGTGATGATTCCCCCCAGGGCGCGGAATGAGATGTAGCGAAACAGGTTGAAGCCGAAGAAGAATTCTTTAAGCGGAACTAATAGCCAATAAAACATTTAACCTCCCAATCGTTTGCCGATGCGTCATTTTTTTAATATTTTTTTCACGGTCGCTATATCGCTGTAAGCTATTTTTTTTGAGCCCAGCACCTGGTATTCCTCGTGGCCTTTTCCCGCCACCAGTATTATGTCTCCCTTTTCAGCCATGGCGACGGCGCCCTCTATAGCTTTTTCGCGGTCCAGTTCCATCTTCCACGGCGGGTTCCCGTCAGTGAATTTCGCGGCTTCGGTTTTTCTCATGCCGACTTCTATGTCCAGAGCGATGGCGCGGGGATCCTCATGGCGGGGATTGTCCGAGGTGATCCATGAGAAATCAGAGTTCTCGGACACGGCCCTTCCCATTTCAGGCCTCTTGCCCCTGTCTCTGTTTCCTCCGGCTCCGAAAACCGTGATGATCCTTTTCTGCGTCAGAGGCCTCAGCGATTGAATGACCTTTTCCAGGGCGTCAGGCGTGTGGGCGTAGTCCACATAAACGGTGAAGCCTTTTTCCGACTCTATCCTGCTGAGGCGGCCTTTTATGTCCGTGATTTGCTCAAGGCCTTTTCTGATGATATCGCCGCTCTTGCCTTCCTCCCGCGAGAGAGCGAAAGCCGCCAGGGCGTTCATGGCATTGTGCTCACCCGGCAGCCTGAGCGCTACCCTGACTTTTTCCTGCGGGCTCTTTATCTCAATGACCGTGCCCGCGTTGTCCGTACTGATGATTTTTCCCTGATAGTCGGCGCGCGTGTTAATCCCGAAGGTGGCCTTTTTCAACGGCAGGCCGCTGATGATTTTTTCCGACCAGGGGTCATCGGAGTTTATCACCGCAAGGCCTTTGCCGTCATTGGCGTTGCTGACCTTCTCAAAGAGTTTGCGTTTAGCGGCGGCGTAGTTTTCCATGCTGCCGTGCCAGTCAAGATGCTCGCGTGAGAGATTCGTGAAGACCGCCGCTTTGAATGTGAGAGCTTCCGCGCATTTCCGGTCCAGGCCCTGGGAAGATATTTCTGTAAAACAGCTCGCCGCATGGGGGCTTTTAACGAATTCCGCCAGCAGTCTTGATATGTCAGCGGATTCCGCGGTGGTGTTGGGCAGAGTGAAGACCTTTTTGCCGAATCTGTAATTGACGGTGCCGAACACCGCGCAGGATTCTCCCGCGGCTTTGGCAATGCTTTCCAGCATGTAAGTGACGGTTGTTTTTCCGTTAGTCCCAGTGATGCCGTACAAAGCGATTTTTTTAGAGGGGAAGCCGTAAAAAGCCTCGGCCATGAGCGCCATGGCTGTTTTTACATCCTTCACCTGTATTCCGGGCGTTCCGGTTTCGGCGGGGTCCTGCGAGACAACGGCCGCCGCTCCTTTTCTAACAGCTTCCGGAATAAAGTCTTTTCCGTTGACGGCGCTGCCGGGCAGAGCGAAGAACATATCTCCCGTTTTTGTTTTCCGGCTGTCGTAAGAAATGCCCGTGACAGCGATGTCTCCGCCGCTCGCGTTGACAGGTTCTACCCCTGACATAATTATGAGTTCATCAAGTTTCATTTTTTTTAGCCCTTTGCGGCGCTGCGGCGGACCCGCCCGGCGGCACCCCGTAAATATCTATTATCGCTTTGACGGTGCGCTGAAAAGCGGTCGCGCCGACGATGCCGCCGTAGTAATACTCCTGCGGCTCATCCAGGGCGATGAATATAACGAATCGCGGATCATTTTTGGGAAAGAATCCGCCCAGTGATGAGAAATAAGTTTTCTCTGAATATTTGCCGGCCTTTGTGTCGAATTTCTGGGCGGTGCCCGTTTTTCCGCAGATTTCCCATCCGGGGACCCGGGCTCTCTCTCCGGTGCCGCCCTCCATGACCTGAAAAAGCATTTCTTTGACAGTGTCGGCGGTTTTTTTAGATATGGCTCGGCGGATTTTTTCAGTTTTACTCTTATGGGCTTTTTTGCCGTTGGCGGCGATTACGCTATCCAGTATGCGGGGTTTCACCAGCACCCCGCCGTTGGCTATCACCGCGAAAGACTGCGCCATTTGCAGAGGAGTGGCGGCTATTTCCTGGCCGAATGAGATATAGAGCAGGGAATGATTATCCCATCTGTCTATTCTTTTCAGCAGCCCTCTGGCTTCGCCGGGCAGTTTGACCTCTGTAGGGCTGCCGAATCCGAAATCCCGCGCGGTTTTATACAGGGCGTGTTTTCCAGTGAGACTTCCTATTTTGCTTGCGCCTATGTTGGATGAGAATTTGATGATGTCGCTGGCGCTGAGCCAGCCGTAGGGATCATGGTCGTTGATTTTGATACCGGCAAATTCAAATGTGCCGTTCTCGCAGAAGAATTTGTCTTCAGGCGTTACGACGCCATTTTCCAGAGCCGCGGCAATTGTCACTATCTTAAAAGTGGAACCCGGTTCCATGGCGTCCGCTATCAGAGGGTTCTTCAATAAATTCGCCGCGTCAGGCCCGGCCATGACAGAGGCGAGAATTTTGCCTGTGTGCGGCTCCATCACTATGCCGTAACCGCCGCGGGCATTATAACGCCCTACAGCGCTGTCTATTTCCTGATAAAGGAGTTTTTGCAGACGGCCGTTTATTGTCAGTTTTACACTGTCTCCTCCGGCGTGCAGCATATTGGGGTCATTGCTCAGCAGAAGTCTGCCGGTGGCGTCTATCTCTATGATTTCCCCCTGCCCGCCCTCAAGCTCTTTGTTGTAGCCGAATTCCACCCCGGCCGCGCCGGCGTTCTCGTAATTGGTAAAACCGCAAAGGGGGGCGTAAACCGCTTCATCAAAATAAATACGCTCCTGGGCGGGAATAAACTCCAGTTTTTTAGCGACAGGCTGCCGCATGAGCACTTTCGCGTCTTCGGGTGAGAGGAATCTTATGAGAAGCTGCCGCGAGTCGCTTTTTTCCGGCCAGCGCAAATTTGGCTCAAGGTTAGAGATGAGCGTCTTTTCCTGTGCGGTCAGTTGCTCTCCTCTTCTCAGGAAGACCCTCTTCCCGCGTATAGACGAGGCTATGATATCCCCGTCCGCGGTGACGATGCTGCCCCGCAGTTTTTTAACGCGCCCGAAAGCCCTCCTGCCGGCGGTGATCAGGGTCTTTTCCGCGGTGTGGAGGTATATTATCCTTACGCCTAGAGCGGTAAAGAGCGCTATGAAAAAGATGCTGACTATTGTGAAGCGCGCGTTACTTTGAGGCATTTTTATCATCCATGAAAACTATTTGCGCAGGTTCGGCTCTCCGGAGATTAAACTGCCGCTCTACGAATTTTTCGGTTTTGCCAGTCTCCGTGTAATTGTTTATCCGCCTGGCCAGCGTCATGTGCTCAAAATTTTTTTCCTGCCAGATCGTGTTGAGGGCGGATATCTGATAACCGGTTTTAATGGTTTCAGCGCTCTGCGCCACGATTATGCCTATGAGCGCGAGAAGCGCCGCGCCCCAGATGGCCGCGGTTTTTATAAGCTCGCCATGTTTGCTTTCGGCTTTGTGTCTTCGCGCGCGTGTCATGTTATTTGCGCGGCGCGAAGTCTGATGCTTCGGGCGCGCGGCTGGATGCGGCTTTGAGCGTGCGTCGCTTTGACGGCTTTTTTTGTAAGGAGTTCAATAGCGCCGTCAGAAGCGAGTTTTTTCAGCTCAGTTTTTACAATCCTGTCCTCAATGCTGTGGAATGTGAGGAAAACAGCGCGCCCGCCCGGTTTCAGGATTTCCTGCAGAAAGGAAAAGACTTTTCTCACATTGTCCATTTCGCTGTTTACGAAAATGCGCAGGGCCTGGAAAGTCTTGGTGGCTGGATGTGTTTTACCCCCGCGCGCGCATTTTTTTATGATATCGGCCAGTTGCGAGGCGCTGTCTATAGGGTGTTTTTTTCTCTCTTCCACGATGCTCTTTGCTATGCGCCGGGAGCGGCGCTCTTCGCCGAATTCATAGATTATGCCGGCGAGTTCTTTTTCCGGAAAAGAGTTGACAACATCCCATGCCTTTGGCCCGGCGCCGCCGGAGTTGTAGCGCATGTCAAGAAAATCGTCTTTCATGAAACTGAATCCCCGCTCCGAATTGAGCTGGTATGTGCCTACACCGAAATCAAAGAGTATGCCGTCCGCCGCCGGAAGGTTTTTGCTTTTGAGCAGAGCGGGCATATCGCAGTAGTCCGCGTTTTCAATTGTTATCCTGCTGTCGCGGAAGATCTCGTTTTTTTTGAGCAGTGAGCAGAGCTCTTTGTCCAGATCCGTCATGAGCAGGTTTCCCTTTTCTCCGAGTTCGTTGAGTATCACTTCTGAAAGATAGCCCATCCCCGCGGTGGCGTCTATGTAGAAACCATCCTTGTTTATGTTCAGGAAGCTTATGACTTCCGCGCTAAGAAGCGGGCCTTCTTTCATAGTCTGATATCCAGTTTGTCCGCGTAGAGGGCGTATGCCGCTGCGTTGGCGTTCTCATATTCGGCGAATTTCCCCGGCGGCCACAGTTCGTAGAATTGTCCGATTTTTATAATCAGCAGCTCTTTTTTAATTCCGCATTTCCGTTTGAGAGAATCGCTCAGAAGAATGCGTTTGTGGGAATCCGCTTTTACCGGACAGGAATGAGCGTAAAAGATCCTGAGGAATTTTCTGTTGTCCTTTGAGGCGTAATTGAGGCCTGCCAGCTTCGCGCGGATCTTCCGCCATTCTTTTTCGGGATACATGAACAGGCAGCCGTCAAGGCCGAGCGTCAGATGAAAGTTTTTTCCATCTCTAAGTATTTCTCCGCGAACGGAAAATCTGTTTTTTGAATCTAATTTATATATATTTTTAGAGTTTTTCAGCATTATCCCACTTTCTCCCACCGCCTATCTGTAAAACTATAAATTAAACGGGGCCTTCTGTCAATAAGAGCGAGGGAATTATTTGGAAGATGCCGCCGGCTATTGATTATTCTGTTTTCATGATGTAAAATGCAAAATATGCAAATAATAAAACAGTTAGAAAACCATCGCCTGGAAAACCGGATCCCATTACAAAAACTTGCGGATGATTTAGGTGTTGC
>Ga0210056_1002832_pt1 | contig 14381 bp, 15 predicted proteins | sample CryGeyCG2014_080_2_FD_183965 | JGI IMG/M metagenome (GOLD analysis project Ga0210056, IMG submission 183965) | Groundwater microbial communities from aquifer - Crystal Geyser CG07_land_8/20/14_0.80 (SPAdes) (version 2) | ecosystem: Environmental > Aquatic > Deep subsurface > Groundwater | place... | reverse complement strand
CATGCCGATGGCGTCGGCGCCAATCATGCGGAGAAACCGGTACTCCGACTTTGTCTCAAGGTTCGGACCGGACATCGCCGCGTACACGCCCCTCTGCATCCTGATTCTTGCGTCAAGTGCGACCTGCTCGGCGAGCTCGATGAGTTTCCGGTCGTACGGCTCGGACATGTCGGGAAACCGTGGGCCGAGCGTATCATCGTTCGGCCCGATGAGCGGATTGTCGCCCAGGAGGTTTATGTGATCGGTCATGATCATGATGTCGCCGCGGCGAAACAGGGGATTGAGCGCACCGGCGGCGTTCGACACAAGAAGCGTCTTCACACCGAGGCCTCCCGGAGCCGCCATTACGCGCACCGGGAAGGTGATCTGCTTCATCGTGTACCCTTCGTAGTAGTGGAAGCGCCCCTGCATCGCGACCACCTTTTTCCTCCCGAGCGTCCCGAAGATAAGCTTGCCGCGGTGCGACTCGACAGTCGAGACCGGGAAGTGGGGAATGTCGGTATAGTCGATGACGGTCTCCGGAGAAATCTCGCGTGCGAGCCCGCCGAGGCCGGTGCCGAGAATGATGCCGATCGGCGGCTCCATCGACGTCCGGCTGCGGATGAAACGGACCGCTTCGTCGATCTGCGCGCGTAGTTTCGGCGGCTCCTGCGGAGCGGTGGATGATTTCATAGAGGCGCACCGTTCGTTGTCTGTGGCGTTCCGGTCTCGGTGACCGACTTCACCACCTCCTGCAGATCGATGATCTCCTTCCCGGTCCCCTGCGAGAGGTGCTCGCGGAGGTCAGCCTCGGCGTCGAGCCTGAGGGCTCTGAGGAGCTCAAGCTCCGAACCAAGAAGTGTCGCAAGCTGTGCCTGAAGCATCTCCCTCTTCCCGCGGAGCATCCCGATCTCCGTCTGGAGCCGCAGGAGGTCCATCCTCGCCTTCTCCACGATCTGCTGTGCCTTTGATTCCGCATCGCGGATGACGATCTCAGCCTGTTTCTGAGCCTGAGCCTGGACGGATGCGCTCATCTCCTCTGCCTGGCGCAGCGTGTTCTGCAGGCTTCTCTCTATTTGCCGGAAGTCCGTGAGCTGGGTTTCCAGCCTCACGATCTTGTCGTGCATCTCCCGGTTCTGTTTCAGGAGTTCCTCCGTGTCCGTGGAGATCAGCTCGAGTGTGGTCTCGACCTCCTGCCGGTCGAACCCGCGGAACCGCTTGTGGAACTGTGCCTTTCGAATTTCAAGAGGAGTGAGTTTCATGCCGCCTCTCCCGTGTGGTTGGATTTCTTCCCCCGTGCGCCGAAGATGCCTGTCCCGATGCGGACCATTGTTGCCCCTTCCTCGATGGCGGATTCGAAGTCGCCGCTCATCCCCATCGAAAGTTCCTTGAAGTCGGGCCCTGCCACGGGCCGGCAATCGTCGAGCAGCTCGCGAAGTGTCCTGAATGATGCCCTCACCTCCGGTTCGCTCCCCTGGAGGGGTCCGAGTGTCATGAGGCCCCGGACGCGAAGCCCGGGCACGCGTCCGAGCGACGCCACGAGCGCGCGGGTCCCCCCGGGCGTGACGCCGAACTTCGACGACTCGCCCGATGTGTTAACTTCCACAAGTATGTCGAGACTCCTGCCGAGGGCGACGGCACGGCGCGACAGCTCTTCCCCCAGCCTCATTGAGTCGACCGAATGGACAAGCGCGATGAACGGGGCGAGGTATTTCACTTTGTTTGTCTGGAGGTGCCCCACGAAATGCCATCGAAGGGGGAGGGCACCCAGTTCTTCATGCTTAGAGAGGAGTTCCTGAACGAAATTCTCTCCGAAATCCCGCAGCCCGAGCTCTGCCGCCTCACGGATGGCACTGATCCCGAAGGTCTTTGAGACCGCGACGACGGTCACCGACCTGGGGTCGCGGCCGCACCGGAGGCACGTGCCCGCCACTAAGTCGTTGATTTTCTTGACGTTTTCAGCAATCATCTGCTCTCTGAGAGAAAAAATATACTTTACCACCGACTGAAATACAAACCTCATGCCCCGCCGAAGGCAGGCCGTCTCCTTGACTTCGTCTCGGCGTTTTCTTTATATTGGCTTTGTGAGGAGAAAGGCATCTTTTCCGAATGAACATCTTTGATTTTGACGACTACGACGAAGACGCGGACCCGTCAAAGCGCGAGCACTTTGACGAGGAGATTAACCGCTATAAGGAGATGCTGAAGGACGGCAGCGGAAGCATCACGAACCTCGAAGCTCTCGAGGAAATCGTGAATTTCTACTTTGATACAGAGAAGTACGACCAGGCCTTGAAGTACACCGACATGCTCGTCGCTCTCACTCCATACAGCGCCGACGCATGGGAACGGAAGGGGATGATCCTCAATAACCTCCAGCGCTACGCCGACGCTCTCGAGTGCTATGAGAAAGCTCTCAGCCTCAATCCCGTCGACCCTGATCTTCTCGTCAACAAGGCGATTGCCCTCGACAACCTCGACCGTCACACCGAAGCCCTGGAGCTCTTCGACGCCGTCCTCGACATCGATCCAGCCAATGAGAATGCCCTCTTCAACAAGGGGGTCACCCTCGAGAAGCTCGAGCGGTACGAAGAGGCAGGGCGTCTTTTCCGGTTCATCGTCGATGGGGACCCCGAGTACAAAGAGGCCTGGTACGAGCTCGGGTACTGCTACGACTACCTGAACCGGTTCACCGAATCGATCGAGTGCTACGACCGCCACATCGACCTCGACCCATACAACTACAACGCGTGGTACAACCGAGGGATCGTCCTCAACCGGGCCGAGATGTACAACAAGGCGATCGAGAGCTACGACATGTCGCTTGCGATCAAGGAGGACTTCGCCGCGGCGTGGTACAACAAGGGGAACGCCTTCGCCAACCTCGGGAAACTCCACGACGCCATCGAGTGCTACCGCCGCTCGGTCGGCATCGATCCGAACGACGTGCCGGCGTGGCACAACATGGGGAACGCGTACGAGGAACTCGGTCAGTGCAAGGAGGCCATCCGCTGCTTCGCGAAGGTCCTCAAGCTTGATCCCCAGCATTACGAGTCATTCTTCGGGCGCGGGAGCTGCTACGATATACTTGACCAGCACAGGAAAGCCCTGTCGGACTATAACAAGGCCATCGCGATCCACAGGGACTATCCCGAGGTCTGGTACGCGAAGGCAAACGCGGAGTACAACCTCGGGCGGCTCCGGGAATCGCTTGCAAGCATCCGTATGGTCCTGAAGCTCGATCCGACGAACCATGAGGCGTGGTACGATTACGCCGAGACCCTCTGCGAGTTCAACAGGTTCAAGGACGCCGTGAAGGCGTACGCGCGGGCAATTGAGCTGAAGCCCGAGTGGGCCGCGCCGTACCTCGGCGCCGCGGAAGTGTGCCGGACGCTCGGCATGAGTGAGGAGGCGCAGACGGCGCTCCGCCGTGCCATCACACTTGACCCGAAGGTCGAGGATACTCTCCAGGAACAGTATCCGGAATTGTGGAAGCTGCGGAACGCGGACCCGGATCCCCGCGCCCCTGCGAGCTGAGACTCCTTCCGGATGCGTCTCCCGTTGGTGTGCCCTCCGGCGAGCTTTGATGCCGTTGTAAGGCATGAGAGCGGGGAGCACGCCCGGATGCGTTGAAGCAGGCCCCGCGTAACCACTGCATCTCCAGAAAGGCGAATGGACCGGTACGCACTTCTCGGATTTCCAGTTCATCATTCCATTTCTCCTGCCATTTACAATGCAGCGTTCGAAGCACTGCACATCGATGCGCGCTACGAGGCGATTGAAGTCAGGCCTGAAGCCCTCGCATCGACCGTACGTGACCTTCGCAACGCCGGTTTCCGCGGCTGGAACGTCACGTTGCCGCACAAGGAAAGGATACTTCAGTACATTGAGGTGGTCGATCCTCCCGCGGCGGAAGTGGGAGCTGTGAATACCGTCTACCGTGCCGGGCCGGCGCTGCACGGCGCCAACACTGATGTTGCAGGGATCGTTGAGTCGCTTGAACCGTACCGCGATAGGATTGCCGGGAAGTCTGCCCTGATCTTCGGGGCGGGAGGAGCGGCGAGAGCCGCAGTTGTTGCGCTCACGGGTTCGCTCGGCTGCATCCGGCTTTTCCTCTACAACCGGACTCGGTCGCGCGCGGAATTGCTCCTCCGCGACTTTGGCACGCGCCTTCGAGAGAAGAGAGTTGACATTGCGATCGTCGATGAGGCCGGCCTCGACGAGGCTCTCCGCCGGGCCGTCTGCGTGGTCAACACGACCAGCGCAGGGATGCATCCGTACGAGGATGCTCTGCCGGCCCCCTCGATTCGATTCCGTGATTCGCATGTGGCGTTCGATGCAGTCTATGTGCCGGAACGGACCCGGTTCCTGCGCGAGGCGGAGGCCGCCGGCGCCCGGTGCGTGGCCGGACTCGACATGCTGATCCGCCAGGCGGCATGTGCATTCTCGCTCTGGACGGGACGGAGCATGCCGTTTGATGCGGCACGGAACGCGGCCACCCTCGAACTACTCCAAAGGAGCAGACTCTCATGACCGCTGACGTAGTCTCTCTTGAGTCGTTGATACAGGCGTTTGGTCACGACCGATGGTCGAGTGCCCACATGCTTGCCCTCCACTCGCTGAAGATCCTAGAGCGTGTAACTGCACGGACACGTTCACTCTCGCCCCAGGCTGGACGTGGACTGTTCAAACGGACCGTGAACCAGCTTATCGCCGGACAGCCGGCCATGGCGATCGTTCTCAATGCTGTGGGCCAGGTTGAACACGCGGCTTCAGGCGTGAAAGAGGGATGGCAAGATGCCGCCGCAGACGTGATCGCGGAGCTGAAGGAGCAAATCGCCGATGCTCCGGCGCACATCGGGAAGCATGCCGCGCGCCTCATCGCTCCGAAAGCGACTATTATGGCTCTCAGCTACTCGAGCATCATCCTTCGCGTCGTGAAGGAACTCCAGGAGCATGGAAAACGGCCGTCGCTCGTCATCCTGGAGTCGCGTCCCCTCCTCGAAGCGCGGCGGCTCGCGACCGCCGTCGCGCGGCTCGGTGTGTCGGTCACGCTCTTCGTCGATGCTGCAGTGCAAGAATCCATCACGCGTTCAGACCTCGTCCTCCTTGGTGCCGATGCGATCCTCCGCGACGGCAGTGTCGTCCACAAAGTGGGAAGCTACCCCGTGGCGCTCGCGGCGCACGAGGGGAAGAAGCCGATCTACGTGGCGTGTGAGTCGCTGAAGGTTCTCAGGAAGGAAGACGAGCGGTTGGTGTGGAACAGGCCGCGGGAGGCGGGACACGTGTGGAGTCATCCGCCGACGGGAGTGCAGATCGAGAACATCCTCTTCGACCGTGTTCCGGGTCGTCTCATTAGCATGTACATCACAGAGCATGGCGCCGCAAGGAAGCCGCTCACTGCGGCCCCGCCGCGGCGGTTGGAGAAACCAAAAGGGGAGGAAGGCGGTCGAACTGCGGCCCGCGCGATCAAGAAGCCGGACCCTTCTGAGGATGCAGCTTCCGGCGGAAGGTAAGCTTCAGCTCGAATCCTCCGCGGACATGCTTGCCCGATACATCATCGGCGAGGACGCGCATGAGGAAGATTCCCCGGCCGCTCTCCTTCATGATGTTCTCGTCATGAATCGGGTTCGGCACCGAGCCCATCTCGAACCCGTTCCCTTTGTCCCGCACCTTCGCAACGATCTTTCTCGCCGAAAGTTCGATGATGACCTCGACGGTCTGCGACGGGTCGGAGCGGTTCCCGTGGACGATCGCATTGTTCACTCCCTCGGTGACACTCACGAGAAGCTTGTGAAACTCCACCTCGTCGAACTGCGCGGTCCGGTTTATCTCCTCGAGGAATTCCTCCGCGAGGCGGATATTCCGAGGATCACTGGCGATGTTTGTGCGGAACATCCGAACCTTTGTACTCTCTGCTTTTACCATTTCCATTCCACCCGGAGGTCAAGAGAAGGGATCGTTCGAACCTCGCTGCCGGTCTGAAGCTGCCGCTCGTACCAGCCCGTGCATTGGACGGTCCCGGCCGGCATGCGAACGGTAAGTGCCGCCGTTGGGCCCGCGGACCGGACGAACGCTGCGAGGGTCCGTGCGTCGCCGCGAACGCGTTCCTCAGACCGTGAGAAGTAGCGGTATCCCAATCCCGCTTCCACAGTCTCAGAAATCCGCGCGTGAAGTTCAAGTACCCAGAGCTTCTCAAGCACGTCCCCCGTCTGAATCTCAGTGAAGGAGTTCCAGTTGAACTGCCCCTGCTCGTATCTGCGAAGCTGCCCGAACCCCAGGAGCGACACGGTGGGGGAAAGCTCGGCAGCAACCGAGTCCGAAACCGTCATTTGGCGGAAAAGGTAACTCTTCATGGATATCCCGAGGTTCTCGAAGTCGTAGACGGTGTAGTTCGCGAGGACCTCGCCAGCGGCCCGGTTGAGGATGCCGTCCGCGAGGCGGGCCGTGACGGCGGGACGGAACTTGAAGACACGATTCCAGTTGTTGTTCGCACTTCGCTCGGAGTTGAGGTAGACCGTGTGGAGGAGGAAAACGGCTACAGGGAGCTCCACGGAAAACGTCGAATTGAACTGATGGAAGAGCGCAGCGTTGAGGTACGTCATGAGCTCGTCCCTGTCCTCGACGTTCTCCTCGCTCGGCGTGTCATATCGGAGGGAGTTCTGGAACCCCTCGAGGACGAACCGTGTCGCCGCGCCCAGGTGTATACCGATTCTCCCCGAGAGACGCGCCTGCTGTGTGTTGTTGTCCTTCCTCGACTCCTCGGCTGAGTGAAGGTCGTACAGCGGACGCGGAAACTGTGCGTTGGGCTGTACCGAGTGGGTCTCATCCCGTTCCAGGTATGTGAGCTCAAGTAAGCCGTCCATCCTCGATTCGATGAACGATATCCCCGCTCCTCCCTGGAGCCGGAACTCCTGGACCTCTGTCGGGAAGAGGTTCGAGGGGGCGGACTGCAGTAGCCTGTATCGGATGTCCCTTACGACGGAGCGGTTTGCCACGAGGCCGCTGAATGTGAGCTTCGTTGAGCTGCCGAGCGCCGTGAAGAGTGTGTCGGAGGCCGTGACCGCGTTCTCAAGTCGTGACTCGATGTTGTTCCTGATGGAGAAACCGGTGGTGACGAACGAGTCGGCGGGGAAATAGAACTCGCGGTTCATCCGCAGAAACTGGACGTGAAACCGGTCCGCCGCCGCGCCGAAATCCTTCCCTATGTCAAACTGCGCCGCTGATGTCGACCAGCGGCGGGGTTTGATGAAATCGTCGTTGTAACGCAAGTCGCCGTGCAAGAGGTACCCCTGCGTCATTATTTCCTGTAGCTCCATCGTGAGCGAGTAGCTTGGCCCCTGGTCACGCGTCCCGAGCTGCTGATCCCACCGGAGCCCGGCCGCGGGGAGGATCGAGAACCACGAAAGGGGCCGATACTCGAACCCTGCGCGGAGGAGGGTGTTCGACACATTGCTGAGCGCGAGCTGCCGGTTGTCCGCTGCGATTGTTGACGACGCTTCGAGTACCGCGCTCAAGCTCGGCGCGACGGGAGCGCGGAGAAGAAGAGAGAAGGATTGGTTATCCTGCACGAACCTCTGTCCCGATGCAACGACGCTTGACCTGAACCCTTCGATGAAGCGGACTCCGATTCCGCCAAGCTCACGGTCGAGCGAGATCTTGCCGGTCAGAAGCGTCGTGTTAACGAACCGGCTGAACCGGACCGATGCTGTGCTGTCAAAAGCCTGGGCCGGAGCATACGAGGTAGAAACCGTTGTCAGGAACATGAGGGCGAGAGCTCCGGGAAACGTTTGAAGTGGGCGTCCGCTGAGGGGGGAAACCCGGGTGTGGCGTACGGCTCCTGGATCTCTCATCATCGGGTTTCCATCAATACATCCGCAGCAAGCACGTCAAGTCTCCGGACGCGTGCCTCATCGCCCCGGACTGACCTCGGGCAGAAGGTGCTGCCACGTGTAGCGGGGGGAATAGTCAAGGAGTGATCCGGCCCGGGCGGACGAGATCAGTGAGGCCGTCTCGCCGACGGGCGATCCTGCGACCGCCACTTTCATGGTAGGTCGAACTCCTGTCCGCGCTCGGGGATCATGACGGAGGAGAATCCTGCGCCTTCGAGCGCCGCCGAGAGCTTCTGCTGCTGGTCGAGGTCCCCGTGGACAAGGAATACTCTCTTGAGACGCTTCCTGTCGAATTGCGAGACGTAGGACAGTGTCTCCGCCTGATCGGCATGGGCGCTGAAGCTGTTCATGACGATCACGTCGGCTTTGAGCCTGTACTCGTTGCCCATGATCCTGACCTCGGGCTCCCGCATGACGATCTTCTTGCCGAGCGTGTTCTCCGCCATGTAGCCGACGACAAGGATCGTGTTGCGCGGGTCCTCGATGGAGTTCGTGAGGTGGTGGAGGATGCGTCCGCCTTCGCACATCCCCGAGGCGGCGATGATCATGCACGGCTCCTTGTTCTTGTTGAGGGACTTCGATTCCTCGACGGACCTGACATAGTGGAGCCGGTGGAATCCAAACGGGTCGTCGTCCTTGTTGATGAGGTCGAGCGTCTCGCGGTCGTAGCACTCGTGGTGCAGGCGGAAGATCTCCGTTGCATCGACGCTGAGGGGACTGTCGACGTAGATCGGAATCTGCGGGACGGAAGTAGTCTCGAAGAGATTATGGAGCGCGTAGACAAGATCCTGCGTGCGGCCGACGCTGAAGGCGGGGACGATGATCTTCCCGTTCTCATTCACGGCGCTCTGGATAACGCGTGTGAGTGTCGCATTCACCTCCGACATCGGCTTGTGGAAACGTCCGCCGTATGTGCTCTCGAGAATGAGGTAGTCGACATCGCCCATGAACTCGGGGTCCTTGAGGATCGGGAGGTTCGGCCGCCCGAGGTCGCCGGTGAAGCCGAGCCGGACCGTGGTACCATTCTCGAGGAGGTCGAGCACTGTGAGAGCGGAACCGAGGATGTGCCCTGCGTCGTGGAACGTCACGGTCACGCCATCAGCGACGGGAAAGGGCGTCAGGTACTTCTCGCCATCGAAGTGCTCGATGGCATGGAGCGCATCGTCGACCGTGTAGAGGGGTTCGACGAGAGGCCGGTTGCGTCTCGCGTTTTTCTTGTTAAGGTGGGCAGCGTCGAGCGACTGGATGTGTGCGCTGTCCTGCAGCATGATCTTGCAGAGGTCGCGTGTTGCGCTGGTGGCATGAATCTCTCCCTCGAACCCATGGCGAGCGAGGCTTGGGAGGTTGCCGCTGTGGTCGATGTGAGCGTGCGACAGAACAACCGTGTCGACGGATGCCGGCTCGAACGGGAAGTTCCGGTTCCGCTCAAACGCCTCTGTGCGCTTCCCCTGGAAGAGCCCGCAGTCGAGGAGGACATGTGAGCCGTTGACGTTGAGTGAGTGCATCGAGCCGGTGACGGTCCGTGCCGCCCCCCAGAACTGGAGCTTCATGGGTGCCTCTTCTGTAGTTTATCGCTTCGCGCGTCGGTCTTGGCGCTGCGCGTGATATTCTTTTGCGGCGTGGACAAACTCTCTGAAAAGGGGATGCGCCTTTGTCGCACGCGAACGGAGCTCCGGATGAAACTGTCCGGCCACGAACCACGGGTGGTCGGGAAGCTCGATCATTTCGACGAGGTAGCCGTCGGGTGAGAGGCCGCTGAAAACCATCCCCCCGTCTGCGAGCCGCTTCCGGAACTTGTTGTTTACTTCGTAACGGTGGCGATGCCGCTCGGTGATGAACTCACGCTTGTATGCGCTGCGCGCCTTCGTGCTCTTCTGAAGGACGCACGGGTACGAGCCGAGCCTCATCGAGCCGCCAAGCTCCTTCACGCTGCGCTGCTGGGGCATGATATCGATGACATCGTACCGCGTGTGTTTGAACTCTGTGCTGTTTGCCCCGTCCATACCGCAGACGTTCCGTGCAAACTCGATGACGGCGCACTGGAGTCCGAGGCATATGCCGAAGAATGGGATCCGGTTCTCGCGGACGTGCCGGATCGATTTAATCTTTCCCTCGACGCCCCGCTCCCCGAAGCCGCCGGGCACGAGGACGCCGTCGACGTCCGTGAAGTACGATTGCGGCCCGTTCGTCTCTACGTCCTCGGCGCGGATCCACTTCAGCTCGACGCGGACGTTGTTCTCGGCACCGGCGTGGATGAACGCTTCCATGATGCTCTTGTATGCGTCGAGAAGATCGGTATACTTGCCGACGATGCCGATCTTCACGGAACCGGATGGGTTCTTCAACTTCTCGACGAATCTTTTCCAGAGACGGAGATCCGGTGCACCGGTCTTAAGGCCGAGCTTCTCCAGGACGAGCGCGGCGAGGTTCTCCTTCTCGAACATGAGGGGGACTTCGTAGATTGACTCGACGTCGCGGCCTTCGATGACGGCCCTCGGCTCGACGTTGCAGAAAAGGGCGATCTTCTCACGGACTTCCTTCGAAAGGCGCCGCTCGGTGCGGGCGATGAGGATGTCAGGCTGAATCCCGATCTCCTGCAGAGCCTTCACGCTGTGCTGCGTCGGCTTCGTCTTGAGCTCGCCGGCGGACTTTATGAACGGTACGAGCGTCACGTGGATGCTGATGGCATTCCGGCGTCCCACCTTGAGCATGAACTGCCGCATCGCTTCAAGGAAGGGGAGGCTTTCGATGTCGCCGACCGTCCCGCCGATCTCCGTGATGATGACGTCGTACCGGCCGCCGGAGGCAAGGCGGGTGTACCGCCGACGGATCTCGTCGGTGATGTGGGGAATCACCTGGACCGTGTCACCGAGGTAGTCGCCCCGCCGCTCCTTGCTGATCACCTCGAAGTAGACCTGTCCCGCCGTCGTGTTGTTCTCGCGTGTGGTGTTCGTGTCGAGGAAGCGCTCGTAATGGCCCAGGTCGAGGTCGGTCTCTGCACCGTCGTCCGTCACGTACACCTCCCCGTGCTGGAACGGGTTCATCGTGCCGGGGTCGACGTTGATGTAAGGATCGAATTTCTGGATGGAGACGCGGAGGCCGCGAGACTTAAGGAGGAGTCCGAGCGAGGAGGCAGCGATCCCTTTGCCGAGCGAAGAGACGACGCCTCCCGTGACAAAGACATACTTTACATGGTCTCGTCTTGCCATAGAACGTGCTTTCTGAAGGAGGTGGGTTGGTTCATTGTCATCTGGGAGAATTCACCACGGATCAGCGCGAAAAGAGGACGGATTCACACGGATCAGGATTATTCCCCGCAAAGACCTGTCTGTGCCGGCAAGCCAGAGCTTTCATTCGTGGAGATCCGTCATTCTTCCCTGTTCATCCGCGGTTTCAGTCACTTCCCCAAGAGAGCGGAGACGCGCATCACGTCCTCAGGCGTGTCGACCGCAACGCTTTCGAGCGTCGTTAAGACAACCCTGATCTTCATTCCGTGCTCGAGGAGGCGGAGTTGCTCAAGCTGTTCGCAGCGCTCTAAATGTCCGGCCGGAAGCTCGATGAAACGTCGGAGCGCTTCCCGCCGGTACGCGTAGAGCCCGATGTGTTTGAAGTGACGGAACGGCTTCCCGGTGTCTCTCACGTACGGGATCGGAGAGCGTGAGAAGTAAAGCGCGTACCCGTGCCAGTTGGTTACCACCTTTACCACGCTCGCTCGCTGGAGGTCTTCCGGATCGGAGATCTCGATGGCGGGCGTGGCGACGTCTGCCGCGCGGTCGTCGACGAGTGCCTGCACGCACGCATCTATGTTCTCGGGCGGAAGAAGGGGTTCGTCCACCTGGATGTTGACGATGATGTCGGCGTAAGGAAACTGTTCTGCCGCCACGGCGATCCGGTCGCTCCCGGATGGCAGCGCGGAGGATGTCATGACCACACGGCCGCCGCACTGCTCGACGACCCACCTGATCCGGTCGTCGTCCGTCGCGACGATCACCTCGGAGAGGAGAGAGGCGCGTTTCGCCCGCTCGAAAACATGGAGGATCATCGGCGCACCCCCGATCGTGACAAGCGGTTTACCGGGAAGCCGGGTTGACCCGTATCGCGCCGGGATGATCCCGACCGCGCGCGTTTCCGCGGCACTCACCGTATCACCTTGGGCACTTTGAAGAATTTCTCTGTCCGGTCGGGGGCGTTCTTGAGGATCTCTTCAGGTGGATACGACGGCTCAACCGTATCCTCGCGGAATACGCTGCTCAGCTCTATGACATGGGAGAGAGGCTCAACCTTTGTCGTATCAAGCTCCTTGAGCTTCTCCATGAAATCGAGGATGCGATTGAGTTGCCGGACCAGCCTCTCCTTCTCGTCAGGCGTGAACGAGAGCCGCGCGAGTGCGGCGACGTGCTCAACGTCCTGGACGGTTACCGACATGCTGAATCCTTTGTCGTTGGGAGCACTGCGCCAGCGGGCGCGCCGCTCAGCGTGTGGTTCCTGAGAATGATGGACTGCACCTGCTCCATGAGGTGCGTCTCTCCTTCGCGCGTATCCATTCCTTCCGTCGGGATGGGAGGCTCGACGACGAGTTCGATCGTTCCGGGCCGGATCGCGAGGTGTCTCTTCGGAAGCACGTGCTCGCTGCCGTTGATAGTGACCGGGATGATGGGAACACCCGCATGTGCTGCGAGCGAGAAAGCGCCGCGTTTGAACGGCTGAACCCGTCCGTCGGGCGATCGCGTCCCCTCGGCGAAGAGGATGACCGACATCCCTTCACGGATACGTCGCGCCGCTTCTTCGATGCTGCGAGCGGCCTCGCGTCCGCGTTCCCGGACGACGGGGATGTAAGTGCTGGCCTTCAGCGCCCACCCCAAGAAGACGACTTTCTGGAGTTCCTTCTTGTAGACGAAGTGAACGGCATCCGGTATGCCCGCCAAAACTGCGGGGATGTCGAAGAGACTTGCGTGGTTCGATACGTAGACATAAGGCCGCCCGGGAACGATGTTTTCAGTCCCTTTCGTCCGCACACGCACGCCCGACGTGAAAAGAACCATCCGTGACCAAGCCCGGGCACACCAGTCGAATATCTCCGTCCGGCGGGTCACCGCCGGAGCCACGATCGCGATGACTGCCACCGGCGCTGTGAAGAGCGCAATGATGGCGATCCGGATGTAGGAAATCAGCCGCGTGAAGACGGAGACATGCCTGACGCCTTGACCGGTCATGAAAGCTTTGCGAGACCCCCGAGATCAATGCTGTGGGCGACGGAGTGAACGAGATCGATGTCATCGCTCCCGCTCAGGTTGAGGATCACGACGTAGCGTTTACCGACGATGATGGTAAGCTTCGCCTCCTTGCCTCCCTCGGTATGCCGGACCTCCTCCAGCGCGGGCCAGCCGGCTACCTCCACTGTTTTCTCATACCCTTCGGCATCCTCGCGTTAGTGATGGACTTCCTGCCGTGTTCGGTTCCTGTGAAGTTTACGATTTTGTCACCGTTTCTGCAAGCACTAATAGACACGGCCCACCGCCCGGCCGAAGCGGACGATCATGCGGTTTTCCCTTCGAGGTGGGTGTGACGCGGGGGAGACGGCACGGCGCACCTGCCCATCCGCCTCTCCCAGGGGGCAGGTAGGTGCACCACGGGTCTTAATCGAGCGGCGTGAAGCTGTTAAGTATCCTGTTTATGAGCTGCCTGTTCTGCTTGAACAGAGACCGTTTGGTCGCTACGTAGATCAGGTACTTGTGCTTCTTGTAGGATGCCCCCATGACATAGAGACCTGCGTCCTGCGTCTCTGCCTTCCCCGTGGCTTCGCAGAGCCAGATCAGAAGTCCGTTGAGGTCCCCTTCCTCAGGCCGCTTCGTCAACGAGAGGTCCATGTCCTTGACCGCCTTCTCGAAAATGCCACGAGGAGCAAGCTTGGTATCAAGGGTATAAACAACGACGACGATCGACGAATCCGGGGAAAGGGAGCGGGCGTACGGGTCCTCGTCGTCGCCCCCGGTCGTCGTCTTCCAGCCCGCGGGTGTCTTGAACTCAATGGAGTGATCCTTCCATGAGAACTTGTACCAGTCTTGAGCCATTGCGAGACTGCCCAGGAGGCCGATCATAACGATGCAGCCACAAACCAACCAAATTCCCCTTTTCATGGGTCCTCCTGTGTTGCTGTATCTCCGTTTGAACAAGCCAATGCCCTGTCAGTGGAACTCGAACTGGAATCCATGGCCGCTACTCAGATCGTCGTAGTTGTGGACAAATTCCATCATGTCGCCCATGCGCTTGCTCCTTCCTCCGTGCGCCGTCTAACGTACGCTTCGAAAGAATAAGGTAACAAGTTGGAGACGAGCAATAAACATCCAATATACTTAAAAATAAACGCCCAGTGAATAAGAGCCAAGCCGGCGAATTGACTCTGTAAATCGGAGACAAGGGACGCGCTGTTGTTTGACTTTCTAAGAACCTCTTCCGAACTTAGACAGTATGATTTGATGAGGTCTACGGGGCCTCCCCCCTCCGATGAAG
>Ga0210056_1002830_pt1 | contig 14383 bp, 12 predicted proteins | sample CryGeyCG2014_080_2_FD_183965 | JGI IMG/M metagenome (GOLD analysis project Ga0210056, IMG submission 183965) | Groundwater microbial communities from aquifer - Crystal Geyser CG07_land_8/20/14_0.80 (SPAdes) (version 2) | ecosystem: Environmental > Aquatic > Deep subsurface > Groundwater | place... | reverse complement strand
ACTTTAAGAGGGAAAATATACATGACTATCCTCCGTGGGGAAATAGTATATAAAGACTATGAAGGGGTAATTGGGGAAAAAGGATATGGGGAATTGGTGAAGAGCAAGGTAAAGTAATAATTAAAAGATTTGGAATTAATCGAATTTTAACTGGAAGCAGGAGGGAAAGAAGCAATAGTTACCAATCAGAGTCATTAAAAAGTCTTAAAGGGCCAGACGAGAACTTATATTTACCTACAGAAGAGATGATGCTAAAAATAAATAATTTCTTGAGGAGGTGATAGGCTTCAGTTTTGTAAAATTTAATTCTAATAATAGAGGAAGGAGGTGAAAAATAGTATTAGTGCCTGAATAATTAATTTTGTTAAATTAAAAAATAAAAATTAGGTGGTAATGAAAAAATGAAAATAAAATATTTAAGGTTTTTTATAGTAGGAATGTTAGTAATTTTTTTAGTCAGTGCGTTGTCTATATCAGGAATAGCAAAGGCTCCAAGTGATTATAAAATGGTTTTAATTCTACCCGGGCCCATTAACGATCAAAGTTGGAATGCCGCAAACTATGCAGGCTTATTAGCCTGCAACAATACACTGGGCACAAAAATGGAATATGTAGAAAATGTTCAAGCCAGCGATTTTGAATCAACTTTCCGAAATTACGGTGAACGCGGCTATGATTTAGTAATTTCTGCTGGGACACAATTTGATGAAGCTGCTAATAGAGTTGGACCGAGTTATCCAAAGACTACCTATTGTGTATTTAATGGGATGATTGCTAATCCCCCCAATATATGTCCGGTTTTACCCAAAGAATACGAAGCAAGCTTTTTGGCGGGTTTAATCGCTGGTTATACCACCAAAACGGGTAAAATTGGGATTGCAGGAGGTTTTCCAAATAAGCTTATGATAAGGCTTCTAAACACCTATGAATATGGAGCACGGATTGGTTCGCCAAGAGTTGAAGTTATTAGGGCTTATGCAAATTCATGGAGTGATGTAACATTGGGCAAACAAATGGCGGGTTCTATGATTGATAAGGGAGCTGATGTTCTTTTCTTCTATGCAAACCAAGTTGGTCTTGGCGCTATACAATCATGCAAAGAAAAAGGTGCTAAATTTATAGGTTTTGCAAGTGATCAAAATAGTATTGCTCCCGGTACAGTAGTAGCAAGTGCATGGTTTGGAACAGAGGATATATACAAATGGATTGCAACTAATTATATGTCCGGCAATTTAAAACCAGTTGTAAACGAATTAGGCATGAGCGAAGGAGTTATCAGTATGTCCTTTACTGATGAAGTATCGCCAGAACTCCGCGAAATAGTTAAACAAGCTGAAGATCTAATTGTTGAGGGAAAATTATTGAAATTTATTTCGCAATTTCCAGAACCTTTAGAGTAAAATAAAAAATAACTAGAGTTGGAGGGTCTTTAATGACCCTCCTTCTTATTTTGAAAGAAAAATATTATGGATGCTAAATGTAATTTAATTACTTTAAAAAATATTACTAAATTTTTCCCAGGAACAATTGCTAATGACCATATTGACATGGAACTTGCAAATGGAGAAGTATTAGCTCTTTTTGGGGAAAATGGCGCTGGGAAAACTACTTTAATGAGTATTCTTTATGGATTGTATCAACCAGATGAAGGGGAAATATTTATTAAAAGAGAACAGGTGAAAATTCGATCCCCGCATGATGCCATGGAATATGGTATAGGTATGATTCATCAACATTTTACCCTTGTTCCCGTACATACAGTAGTAGAAAATATAATTTTGGGCACAGAAAAAGCTTCTTTGAAATATTTAAATATTGAAGAAAAAGTAAAAAAAATTGAAAAAATTGGAAATAAATATGGACTTGAAGTAGATCCTTTTGCAATAATCCGACAACTTCCTGTAGGCATGCAGCAACGAGTAGAAATTATTAAAGCCCTATATAGGGATGCGCGAATTCTTATTATGGATGAACCAACTTCAGTCCTTACTTCTCAAGAAACAGAGAAGTTATTTAATTTTATACGTGATTTTAAAACGAAGGGACATTCTGTTATTTTTATCAGCCACAAACTTAATGAAGTAATGGAAATTGCAGACAGGATTACCGTATTAAGAGACGGCAAAGTTGTGGGTAATGTTTTCCGCCAGGAAGCATCAGAAAGTCAATTGACTCATCTGATGATAGGACGAGATCTTATAATACCGAAAATAAATGATAGAGTTCATCCAAAACCAGAAATGCTTAAAATAGAGAATTTAACTATTATGGGAGATAGAAAGAGCAAAGTTATTGATGATTTATCTTTTACGGTTCGAGAAGGAGAAATTTTTGGAATTGCAGGTGTAAGCGGTAATGGTCAAGAAGAACTTGCCCAAGCATTATGTGGTTTGCGTAAGGCAAAGAGTGGACAAATTACTTTATCTAATAAAGATATTACCAACAAAGATGTTTTATCAATTATTCATCAAGGAGTAGGATATATACCTGCTGATCGACATAAAGAGGGATTAGTTCTGGATATGTCAATAGAGGAGAATCTATTTCTTAAAAATCATTCTAATCCTTCATTTTTACATTATGGTTTTCTGAATCAGAATAAAATTCAGAAAAACGCAAGAAATTTGATGAGAGATTTCGAAATTAAAGCTGCTTCTTCAACAAGTCGGGCTATGACTTTATCAGGAGGGAACCAACAAAAAGTCGTAGTCGCAAGGGAGATTAATATTGGTACAAAATTACTTGTAGCAGTTCAACCTACTCGCGGCCTTGATTTAGGTGCGGTTGATTATGTCCATAAAACCTTATTAAAAGAAAAAAAAGAGGGAAAAGCAATTCTTTTAATTTCAACAGAATTTTCTGAAATAATGACTTTATCAGATCGGATAGGTGTAATGTATAGAGGAAAATTATTAAAAATAGTACAAAGAAAAGATGCAAAGGTCGATGAAATCGGACTTCTAATGGCAGGGATTACCGAAGGGAAGAAAAATAAAAAAAATTAATAATTTAATGAATAAGATAGATAGCAGAATTGAACAATCTTCAATATCACAAGACAATAATACTTGGTTTAATTTTATGCCAGTATTTTCAGTGTTGCTTGGTTTGCTAATGAGCGGGTTAATGATGTTACTTTTAGGATATAATCCCTTAATAGTTTATACTAATATGTTAAGTTATGCCTTTCGTGATATTTATAATATAGCTGATATATTTGCCAAGGCAACCCCTCTTATTCTTACTGGATTAGCTTTTGGATTTGCTTTTCGGGCATCTTTATTCAATATTGGGGCTCAAGGCCAATTTTATATAGGAGCAGTAATGGCGGTAGCTTGTGCCCTAAAATTAGGATCACTTCCTTCGTATCTTACTCTTATAATATGTTTTATTATGAGCCTAATAGGAGGAAGTTTATGGGCAGCTTTTATTGGTTATGTAAAAGCGCGTTTTAATGCAAATGAATTTTTAGTTAGCATGATGTTAACTTATGTTGCTATTGCGATTATGAATTTCTTGCTTGTAGGGTTGCTAAAAGAATCTAAAGGAGAATATCCCCAAACTGATGTCATCCCAAAGAATGGCTGGTTACCTTCGCTTATCCCTCATACCAGGCTTCATTGGGGTTTCGTACTTGCTTTACTAATTGCTTTGCTAGCCTATATAATTCTATGGCGGACATCATTGGGATATAAAATTAGAATGGTTGGATTTAATCGAGATGCGGCTCGCTATGCTGGGATAAATGTCGAAAATATTTTTGTGATTGTGTTTTTTATAAGTGGGGCATTTGCCGGGATTGCAGGGTTTACAGAAGTAAATGGAATGCAGCACATGTTAATTGAAGGATTTAACCCCATAATTGGAGCTGAAGGAATAGGTATTGCTATATTAGGAAATGCTCATCCTTTGGGTATAGTACTTTCTGCTCTTTTGTTTGGTGCTTTAAAAGTAGGCGGAAATTTAGTATTGCAAACATCAAGAATTCCCGCTAGTATTATTGGTATTACAGAAGGTCTCGTTATATTGTCGGTGATTTTATCTTATTATATAAGAGATAAATTAATAATTTTAAGAAGTAAAAAAAAGCTTGCAGTACAAGAAAGGCATAGGTTATGAATATTATTACTGGATTGCTTGTTGCTACCATTCGTATGAGTACACCTCTAATGCTTGGGGCATTAGGGGAAGTATTTGTTGAGCGGACTGGTGTGATGAATATAGCTATTGAAGGAATCTTTCTTATGGGTGCATGGGGAGGTTTTGTTGGAGCTTATTTGACTGGAAAACTATGGGTTGGTTTTTTATTTGCTATAGTGGTGGGAGTTTTTTGCGGAGCAGTCTATGGATATTTTACTATTAAATTAAAACAACATCAGATTGTTACTGGAGTGGCAATAAATATCCTTACGTTGGGTTTAGGATTATTTCTCTATCAGCTGTTATTTGGGATTCCTCTCCTCCCATTAACCGTAGAACCATTGAAAGATATTTCAATTCCTTTTTTATCTGATATTCCTATTATTGGAAGCGCTTTCTTTAGCCAGAATATTCTTACTTACTTAGCAGTGGTACTTATAATATTAGGATATTGGGTTTTATTTCGAACACCTTTAGGTTTAATTATACGTTCTACCGGTGAAAATCCGGAAGCAGTGGATGTAGCGGGTATTAATGTGGAACACATCAGGTTTCTCGCTGTGCTAGGATCAAGCGCATTAGATGGCTTAGCTGGCGCTTTTTATTCTATCGGATTTTTAGGGCTTTATACTAATGATATTATTGGAGGAAGGGGATGGATTGCTTTTGCAATCTGTTTTTTAGGAAATTGGAACCCATTGGGAATATTGATAGGATCTTTAATATTTGGATTAGCTGAGGGGTTATCGGTGTTTTTACTAACCTCTAATTTTAAACTGATTCCAAATGAATTTTTAATAGCGCTCCCCTATATTTTAACTATCATAGCTACTATTGCGAGGAGACAATTTAATGTTCCCGCTTTTTTAGGAAAACCCTACATTAAGGAACGTTTTTGATTAATTTTCAAGTAGTATGAGGGTGAGTTTTAATAAATTAACGAAATTAGTTACTTATAAATTCTTACCTTAACAAATAATGGTAAGGATTATACTACTCATTGGGCAGGCGGTAAACATGAGTAGAAGAGATTCTTAAAAGAAAATAGAATAAGACCTACCAGGAGTAAACCGAGGACTCCTTAAGAGTAATGGCCTAGTAGAAAGATTTAATTGTGCCCTACTTTAAGAGTTCTACCAGATTGCTATGATCAAGAAGGTGTATTCTTCTTTAGCTGAACTGTAAGATAATCTGGATAAGTTTATCTATGATTACAATTTTAAAAGAACAAATCAAGGTTACAGGCTTAAGGGAAAGATCCCTGATCAAAAATTCTTAGATGGTAAGCGTAAATATGCTTTACCTGAACCCCGATAGATAGTATTATATCTCTATAGGAAAGAGTAAAAAGTATAAACACCACTTAAAAGTAATACACCGAACCTACATCTGGTAATATATCTAGGGGACAAAGAGGGAGAATGGAAATAAAAGTAACCACTTATGGGATAAGCTGCCATGGGTCAGCACCAGAAAGAGGGGATAATGCCATATATAAAATGGCTCTAATAATAAACGAATTAAAAGCGTTGCATGAAAATTTAAGGGACAATGTTTTTTAGATAAAGGAAATTTAACTGTTTTTGAAATATTATTTTAATTTATCTTAATAATTATCTCTAATAAAATTTATCCCTAGAAAGGGGGGAAACGAATAAATGCAAACTATCTTTAAAGGTAAGCATTTTATTACACTTCAAGATTGGACTAAAGAGGAAATAGACACCTTACTCGAAGTCTCTTTTGATTTAAAGAAAAAATTTGCCATGGGTATACCCACACCTTATCTACCGTATAAGACCATATTTTTAATGTTTTTTGAGCAGTCCACCCGAACCAGAAACTCTATGGAAGCAGGGATCGCTCAGTTAGGTGGTCATGGCAATTTCCTGGATACCAGTACCATGCAAGTAGCTCATGGTGAAGCAGATAAGGATACCGCTATTATTTTATCCAGATTTGGTCATGCTATAGCCTGTAGAAATTGTGTCTGGGAAGTAGGGAATAAATATTTAAGAGAAATGGCCAAGTGGTCTACCGTCCCCATTATGAATTTACAATGTGATTTATATCATCCCATGCAAGGAATTGCTGATTTGATGACCATGAAAGAAAAAATTGGAGATTTAAAGGGGACTAAAGTATCTATTATCTGGGCTTATGCCACCAGTCATAAGAAACCAATTTCAGTTCCGCTTACTCAAGTTCTTTTATTCCCAAGATATGGAATGGAGGTAACTCTGGCCTATCCAAAAGGGTATGATTTACCAGACTGGGCTATTCAGCAAGCTAAAGAAAATGCTGAAAAACACGGTGGAAGCTTAACCATAACCCATAATATGGAAGAAGCGTATAGAGAGGCAGATGTAGTCATACCCAAGAATTGGGGAAGCTGGGTAACCAATCCAAAAAGCGAAGTAGTTGATGCTTTACTTGAGTCCTGCAAAACTTGGAAATGTACCGAGAAAATGATGAAACTTGCCCATAAAGAGGTAATATATATGCATGCACTTCCAGCAGATAGAGGAAATGAAGTTGAAAATTCAGTGATTGATGGGCCTCATTCCATTATTTACGACGAAGCAGAAAATAGATTACATACGGCAAAAGCAGTGATGACGCTAACTATGGGCGGTAGATAGAAACTGGAACGCATATCTATCCGTAGGGGAAATTATTGCTAAAAATTTATAATTTATTAAGGAGGTGATATTCTAAAGAAAAAGAGAAATGAGTTTTTAAATACAGGTAAAATAAATAAAAATAAATAGAAAAGGAGAAAAATATTATGAAAAACTTTAGATTATTAGCTATATTACTTATGATTGCGATGTTAATTAGTGTATTCGCAAGTGTAGGCCTGACAGAAGAAAAGATCAAGGTAGCTTTCATCTATGTAGGGCCTCATAATGATGGTGGATGGTCACAAGCTCATGATGAAGGCAGAATCTATTTAGAAGAAAAACTTCCTTATGTGGAAACAGCTTACTCGGAGACTGTTCCAGAGGGAGCTCCCTGTGAAAAGGTGATTAGAGATTACTGTAACCAGGGTTACAAAGTAATCTTTACCACCAGTTTTGGATTTATGGATCCCACTTTCAATGCAGCTAAAGATTATCCTGATGTAATTTTCGAACACTGTTCTGGCTACAAAACTTTAGATAATTTGGGAAATTATTTTGGTAGAATATACCAAGCGGACTATCTTTCTGGTTTAGTTGCCGGGATGATGACTAAATCTAATTATATCGGTTTTGTTGCTCCTTTCCCTATTCCGGAAGTGGTAAGAGAAATAGATGCATTTGCCATCGGAATGAGAGAGGTTAATCCTGATGCGGAGGTCCATGTAATCTGGTTAAACTCCTGGTTGGATCCGGTCCAGGAAGCTAATGCTGCCCAGACCTTTTTAGCTAATGGTGCGGATATTATTGCCAGTGGTATGGATACCCCTGCTTCACTGCAAGTTGCTGAAAAAGCCGGGAAGTATGGAATAGGTTATGATAAAGATATGGCCGCCGCCGCTCCTAAGGCATGTTTAACCTCTCGTATTTGGCATTGGGGCTTATATTATGTACAGGTTCTCGAAGCAGTTCGTGCAGGTACCTGGAAAGCGGGATCATACTGGAAAGGAATGGAAACTGGCCTGGTCGAACTTGCCCCCTATGGACCGATGGTGCCTCAGAATGTCCGAGATTATGTAGACAAGAGAAAACAAGAAATAATAGAAGGAAAATTTGAGTGCTTTACCGGACCACTTTATGATCAAAATGGAAAATTAACGGTGAAAGAAGGAGAAGAAATTCCCGATGCCGATAAATTAAGTCTTCAATGGTTTGTTGAGGGAGTTATAGGAACTATACCTAAATAATTGATCAAGCCCCGGGTAGTAGTTTTCTTTATTCCCCGGGGTAATTTTTTATTTTAAATTTCTGAGGGAATAAATGGGCGCAATAGTCCTTCAAGTAAAAAATATTAGCAAACATTTTCCCGGTGTCCTGGCTAATGACCATATAAATTTTGGTTTAAGAAAAGGAGAGATTCATACTCTTCTCGGTGAAAACGGAGCGGGGAAAACTACTTTAATGAATATTCTGGATGGTATCTACTATCCCGATGAGGGAGAGATTTACCTGAATGGGAAAAAGGTGGATATTCGCTCTCCCTTTGAGGCAACTAAAAATGGCATCGGAATGATTCATCAGCATTTTATGTTAGTGGATACCCTTACGGTCCTGGAAAATGTGGTATTAGGTCTTGAATCCCAGGGATTTTACCTTAATAAAAAAAAGATTGCCGAGAGGATTAAAGAGATATCCCAAAATTATAATCTGAACATCAACCCCTATGCTAAGATATGGCAGCTTTCGGTGGGAGAACAGCAAAGGGTAGAAATTATAAAGACTTTATTTAGGGGAGCAAAGATTCTTATTATGGATGAACCTACTGCAGTATTGACCCCTCAGGAAGCAGATACTTTGTTTAAGATATTAAGAAGAATGATCAAAGAAGACAAATCTATTATTTTTATCAGTCATAAATTAGATGAAGTTATGAAAATATCTGACCGAATTACAGTTTTAAGAAAAGGGAAATTAGTAGGTACAGTAGATAAAAAAGAGATTAAGCAAAAAGAATTAGCTAAAATGATGGTGGGAAGAGAAGTTCTCTTTAGATTAGATAGAAATCCAATACGTAGAAAAGGCGAGGTCCTTAAAATAGAAGACTTAGAAACCCATAATGATAAAGGTATAATAATTTTAAGAGGAATAAATTTTTCCCTACCGGGAGGAGAAATTTTCGGATTGGCCGGAGTTTCTGGGAATGGACAAACAGAATTAGCTGAAGTCATTGTTGGTTTAAGAAGAGCAATTGCCGGGAAGGTTTATATCAAAGGTGAAGAGGTAACTAATCTTTGTCCCAAAGCTATTACTAAAGAGGGAACCAATTATATTCCTCCCGATCGGCTTAAAGTAGGGCTGGTGCCTAATCTTAGTACGGTAGAAAATGCTATCCTCAGGCGATATGATAGAGAGCCGATCTCCCGGGGGATTTTTTTAAACTATGAGGAAGCTGCCAAATATACCAGAGAATTAATCAAGCAATTCAATATTATGGTACCCAGAGAAAATGCTCCGGTAAAATTTCTATCCGGAGGTAATTTACAGAAACTAATTTTAGCCCGAGAAATCAGAGAGGAACCAGCTTTATTGATCGCGGTTCATCCTAGTCGCGGGTTAGATGTAGGAGCTACCGAATTTGTCCGGAAAAAATTATTAGAAGAAAGAGATCAAGGTGTGGCCATACTGCTCATCTCAGAAGATCTTGAGGAATTGCTGATGATTTCCGATCGAATTGGGGTAATCTATGAGGGTAAAATTGTGGGTATGGTGGATATAGATGATGCCAATATTAATGAAATAGGATTGATGATGGCTGGGGTGCATAAAAATCCTTTGCTCAAAGGAGAAGAGAATGTTAAAGTTTGAGAAGAGAGAAAATATACCGCTTCATTTGCGTATTCTCATTCCCTTAATATCTATTCTTTTGGGTGTGTTAATTGGTGGTATTGCCGTGATGTTTTCCCAGGTAAATCCTCTTACGGTTTATAAAGCGATATTTATCGGTGCCTTTGGAAGTACCTATGTATTTTCCGAAACCATTGTAGTTGCCATTCCTCTTCTTCTTATCTCGGTTGGTCTTATCCTGGTTTTTAAAATGAACTACTGGAATATAGGTGCCTATGGGCAGTATATTATGGGGGCAATTTTTTGTACCTATTTTGCCCTTAATTCTGCGGAAACGATGTCCAGACCAATTCTTCTTATGATGATGTGTATTGCCGGGATGGTCGGAGGAGCCCTCTGGGCGCTGATACCGGCTGCCCTGAAAGCCTATTGGAAAGTAAATGAAGTCATAGCTACTCTATTATTAAATTATATTGCTCTTTATAGCTTAAAATTTTTAATGTATGGTCCCTGGAGAAATCCACGCAGTTTTGGGTTTCCCCTTACCAAAATCTTTGACTTAAATGCTCAATTACCTAAATTAATTTCACATACCAGAATACATCTGGGATTAATTTTTGGAATTATTGCCGCTATTATTATCTGGATTATTATTAAAAAGACCAAATTTGGTTATGAAATCAGGGTGATTGGAGAAAATGAGATAGCGGCCAGATATGCTGGTATTAATATTGCGAAAAATATTATTCTAGCTATGATTATAAGCGGGGGTCTGGCTGGTCTGGCTGGCATGGCTCAGATCTCGGGGATTATTCATATGTTACAAATTGAGATTAATCCTGACTACGGATATACCGCCATTATTGTAGCCTGGCTTTCTGGTCTTAATGCTCTGACCGCCATGATAGTTTCTTTTTTCTTAGGAGGATTATTTGCCGGGGCCTCTCAAATACAGATTACTATGAAAGTTCCCATAGGAATTGTGGGGCTGATAGAAAGTTCGATTCTTTTCTTTCTTTTGGGAGGGGCAATCCTCACTAATTATAAACTCTATTATAAAGGGAGAAAGATTATATGAGACCAGATGCTTATGCAATTACCATAATTCTTTTAGCGGCAACTGTGGAATCCGGAACCATATTGCTCTTTCCTATCATTGGCGAAATATTTACCGAACGTTCCGGAATTCTTAATCTGGGAATCGAAGGTATGATGATTATTGGAGCACTGGTAGGTTTTGCCACCGCTTTTATGACCGGTCAAATTTATTGGGCCTTTTTTATGGGCATGCTGGCCGGTGGTTTAGCTTCCCTAATTCATGCTTTTATTTCTATTACCTTAAGGGGAAATCAGGTAGTAAGTGGTCTGGCTTTAAGTATTTTTGGTCTGGGTGTAACTAATTTTTATGGACAAGAATTTGTAAATCTGCAATTAGCCCATACTATACCTCAAGTAATAATTCCAGGACTTTCCCAAATTCCCTTTTTTGGTCCCATTCTTTTCAAGCAGGATTATATGGTGTATCTGTCCTATATTCTGGTAATTATAACCTGGTTTATTTTATTCAAAACTAAAGCGGGAATCCAGCTAAGAGCGGTGGGACAAAATGCCCAGGCAGCTGATGCTATGGGGGTAAATGTATATAAAGTAAGATATTTCTGGACCTTCTTTGGGGGGTTGATGGCTGGAGCAGGAGGGGCTTATCTTACCCTTAATTGTGCCCCTTTCTGGTTAGATGGCATTACTGCTGGCCGGGGATGGGTGGCGATTGCTCTGGTAATATTCGCCAGGTGGAATCCCCCGTATGCTTTAATAGGCGCCTATTTATTTGGAGCAATTAATGCCCTCCAATTTCAACTTCAATCGATGGGAACCACCATTCCTTCAGCACTGCTTAGTATGCAGCCCTATTTTCTTACCTTTATATTAATTATTGTGGCAACTTTATTAGTAAAAGCTAAACATATCGGAGTTCCAAAAGAATTAGGAATTCCTTATGCCAGAGAGGAGAAATAGAATGAGTTATGTCCAGAAATTAAAATGCTTACTGTGCGGAACAGAATATAAACCTAAGGAGATCAAATATACTTGTCCCCAATGTGGAGATGAAGGTATCTTAGAAATTATTTATGATTACTCTGAAATTAAAAAAATATTTACTAAAGAAATACTTAAAATGAAAAGTGAATATTCAATGTGGAGGTATTTACCACTTTTACCGGTGGACGATATAACTAAAATTGGGCCGTCAAAAGTTGGTTGGACCCCTTTATATGAAGTGAAAAGAATAAGAGAAGATTTGGGAATGTCCAATATCTGGATTAAAGATGACGGAAGAAATCCCACTGCTTCTCTAAAAGATAGGCCCTCAGCTATTGCGGTGGTAAAGGCTCTAGAATTAGGAGAAAAAATGGTTACCTGTGCCTCTACCGGCAATGCGGCCTCTTCACTAGCGGGAGCTTCTGCCTCAGTGGGTTTAAAGAGTTACATTTTTGTTCCTCAAACCGCACCAAGTGCTAAGATGGTCCAGCTTTTGGTATTTGGTTCAGTCGTTTTTGCGGTAAGAGGCACTTATGATCAGGCCTTTGATCTTTCCATTAAAGCAAGCAGAGAATTTGGGTGGTACAACCGTAATACTGCTTTTAATCCCTATATGGTCGAAGGGAAAAAGACGGTTGCTTTGGAGATTATTGAGCAGATGGACTTCCAAGTCCCCGATTATATATTTGTCCCGGTAGGAGATGGCGGTATCATCTCCGGGGTGGCTAAAGCGTATAAGGATATGTTTTCCTTAGGTTTTATTGATCATTTACCTAAACTGGTTGCCGTACAGGCAGAAGGATGTCCGCCGATTGTGGAGGCAGTTAATGGTGATGGCCTGGTAAGATTTGTGGAGCCAAAGACGATTGCCGATAGTATTGCCGTAGGGATTCCCAGAAATCGGGTAATGGCGGTAAGAGATATAAAAGAATCAAAAGGATTTGGGATGGCGGTAAGTGATCAAGAAATACTGGAAGCGATTAAATATTTAGGTTCGAAACAGGGAATATTTGCTGAACCTGCCGGTTCTACTGCCTTTGCCGGTATGGTCAAAGCCCTGAAAGAAGGGAAAATTTCCAGAAAAGAAAAGGTGGTGGTATTGGTTACCGGGAATGGTTTAAAAGATGTAGAGAGTGCTAAGAAAGCGGGAGGAGAAGTTTTAGTGATAGATCCCAATTTAAAAGCAGTGAAGGAGGCAATGAAGTGAACGATTTAGAGAAGAAAGAATTAAATGAACTTCTTCAAAGGCTTATTCAGATTAAAAGTGTAAATCCTCCCGGAAATGAAGATGGGATTGCTAATTTTATAAAGGGATTCCTCATAAAAAATGATATCCCTTCCGAGTTGGTTCCTTTGGAAGAAGGAAGGAGCTCAGTCGTGGCTAAAATTGAGGGAAAAGAGGAGAGGAATATTACTCTTTGCGGACATTTAGACACCGTAAGAGTAATAGAGGAGGATTGGAGCAAGCCACCCTTTCAGGGGTTAATGGAAGAGGGGAAAATGTATGGGAGAGGCACCGCAGATATGAAGGGTGGAGTGGCTGCTATTATTTATACCTTAATACTTTTAAAGAGAAGGGGTATCACCCCCCAGAAAAAAGTCCAATTAGCTCTTACGGCAGATGAAGAGTGGGGTTATAGAGGAGCAAAGACCTTAGTTGATCAGGGATTTTTTGATCAAACCGATTTTCTTATTATCACTGAGCCAACCAACCTTCAGGTAGCGGTTGGAGAAAAGGGAGAAATATGGATAAAAGCTAAATTTTACGGAAAATCAGCCCATGGTTCAACCCCTGAGCTGGGAGTAAATACAGTGGTACCGGGAAGTAAATTTGTTCTTGAAGTGAGTGAAGAATATAAAAAATTATTTAATCCAGACCCTTTATGGGGGAATAATTCTATTAATATAGGACAATTCCACGGTGGGGTGCAGGTAAACGTTGTCCCCAATTATTCAGAAGTACAGCTTGATTTTAGAGTAATTTCAGAGGAAGATAAGAAGAGAGCGTTAGAATTGGTCAGAAAAAAGGGTCGAGATATAGCAGAAGAATTCGGAGTACAATTTAAGGAAGAAATATTTAATTATCATCCCCCTATCTTTACCAGTTTAGATAATTTATATATCCAAAAATTTATGCAAGTTGCCGGAGTGAAAGAGGCGACCATTGTGAAATACTGTACTGATGGAGGAACCATTATTCCTGAAAAGAAGATACCCTTTATTGTATTTGGCCCTGGTGATATTGCCCAAGCTCATCAAAACGATGAATATATCGAATTGGAATCTCTTTACCAGTCAGTCGATACTTTTCTTGAATTTTTGAAATCATGACCGGGGCAAGTCTGCCAGGGGATTATGGTCGTGGAAAGCATGTATTTCGCAAATTAAATGTAGCTGCACTATATAATTAAAAAAACGAGGAGGTTTTCAATGCGTAGTTTTTTAGGAAGAGATATCCTTTCTTTGAAGGATTTCGAGAGAGAAGATTTTTTTAGAATTTTTGAAGTTGCTAAAAAATTAGAGCCCATTGCTAAGAATCGTAAAAACAGTAACATTCTGGCCGATAAAACTATGGTAACCGCATTCTATCAACCAAGCACCCGTACCCGCTTGTCTCACGAAGCAGCCATGCACCGTCTTGGTGGTCATGTGCTTGGTTTCGCGGATGCGAAAATGACTCGAGCTGGTGATTTCTATCAGGAAAGCATTAAAGATACCGTTAAAATGCTGGAATATTA
>Ga0210056_1002829_pt1 | contig 14384 bp, 18 predicted proteins | sample CryGeyCG2014_080_2_FD_183965 | JGI IMG/M metagenome (GOLD analysis project Ga0210056, IMG submission 183965) | Groundwater microbial communities from aquifer - Crystal Geyser CG07_land_8/20/14_0.80 (SPAdes) (version 2) | ecosystem: Environmental > Aquatic > Deep subsurface > Groundwater | place... | reverse complement strand
CCATCTGTCTCACTTTGGCTTGTCTAAGCTTAGACCCTCCTGCACAAGAAGAAGGTTTCCGCACCCAAGATTCTTCAGTCGCTTCGCTCCTTCAGAATGACATCTAATCGCCGTTTGCTATTTGCTATAAGAATGACATCTAATCGTTATTCGCTTCGTTCAGAATGACATCTAATCGCTGTTCACTGTTTGCTAATCGCTCCTTCAGAATGACATCTAATCGCTGTTTACCATTTGCTATAAGAATGACATCTAATCGTTATTTGCTTCTTCAGAATGACATCTAATCGCTGTTTGCTATTTGCTATAAGAATGACAACTAATCGCTATTTGCTTCTTCAGAATGACAGTGACCAACCGTTGAATTACCCAATGATCGGCTCAAACAATTCCACCGTCACCTTATCTCCGGTTTTGATCTCCTCGACGTCTTCAGGGACGACCATCAGGCCATTGGCCAAGGTCATCGGTCTGAGGCTGCCTGATTTTTGGGAGCCGCTCAGGCGCGCATTGAAACCGCCGTCCGATTTCTCGACGATGAGATGAAGTTTCTCAAGCACCCCATTGCAGATACGGCGCATTGAAACCGCCGTCCGATTTCTCGACGATGACGCGCACCATATTACGCCGCCCCGTCCGATTTACGAATGAGGGATCCGTAAAGATCGCCCCGACCGTCATCCTGATCAATCTCTCTATCCCCTCTCTTTCTCAAGCAGAAGGCAGTAAGCGGTAGCCAGACGTTTTTCTGCTTACTGTTTACTCCCTGCTGCCTACTATCCTCGCTCCGTCCGTATAAACTTTCATGTTTGCGCCGCGTACGTAGCCGACTACTTCGATGCCGAGTCGTTTCGCTAAATCGGCCGCCATGTCGGTTGCGGCGGTGCGCGTTACCAAAACCGGAATCCTGGCTTTTGCCGCTTTCACGACCATCTCATAAGAAATCCGACCCGTCGTAAAGAGCAGCACGTCACGGTCATCGACCCCGTCCAGCCAAAGCCTCCCTACGATCATGTCAACCGTGTTGTGGCGCCCGATATCCTGGCGGATGAACGCTATCTCACCGTCTTTTATCAGGCCGGACGAGTGCATGCCGGCACGGCGGCTGCTGCGCAAAAACTGCTTCATAAGCTCGGGGATATCCTTCGCGGGTACGGTGAACCGCGATTTGTTCTTTGCGATATTGAGGGCATCCCCCAGGCTTACAAACGAAAATCCTTTGCCGCAGCCCGAAGTCACAAATCGTTTTCCCATTGATTTTGAAGCGTTCGTCGTGGATTTTTTCGTGCGGACCCTGACCTCGCCGCGCTCCTCGTTTATCCTGATATCAAGTAACTCGCCGCGCTCTTGCAGCACACCTTCCGCAAACAGAAATCCGCAGGCAAGTTCATCCAGGTGTTCGAGGCTGGCCTGCACGGTTACGAGTTCTTCCGAGTTAACGTAGATCGTCACGGGGCGCTCAACAGGGATACGCTCGTCGTCGTCATCGAGATCGACGACCTTCGGGCTATTATCTTTCTCCACAGACATACCCCTCACCTGGACCTGGGCATCCTTCAGGTCGCGCTCGGTGTTCACGTTAAGAAATGTCGTATCCGCCCCCTTAAGGCCTACCATCTCGGCATGCTCGACTGTTCTTACGTTGGCCTGCGGGAACATCGAGATTATCTTTCGCTCCCCCTGCGCCAGCGCTTTTTCTATCGCGGGCAGGCTGCGCTTGTTATAAAAAGCAAAGAGCGGCTCTAAGCCGTTGGGTGTCCGGGGCACGACGACATCCGTCTCACCGGCGAATCCGGCGAGGTACTCTACGACATCCGCACTGATAAACGGCATATCAACCGCGATGACGAAGTTGTTCTCGTGGGACGACGCCTTAAGACCCGCGCTGATTCCGCCAAGCGGGCCCTGATACGGCACATCGTCGTGAACAACCCCGGCACCGTTAAGCTCGATCGGAATATCTTGATTGGTAACTACGACCACCTCGTCGAACAGCTCGCCCAACACGCGTACCGCACGCGCAAGCAGCGGCTCGCCGTCAAATTCAACCAGGCTTTTATCCCGGCCCATGCGGCTGCTCTTGCCGCCTGCCAGAATAATCGCGGTCATTTTATTAGTTTTTATTACGTTGCCCATGCTATCATCCATGTTCGCCTTCGCGTGAAATTATATGAACACCCGTCGCTTTAAACGATGCCCATACCTTTTGGCCGACCGTGAGGCCCATATCCTCGACCGAGCGCTTCGTTATAAACGCGACCAGGGGAAACCCGCAGTCGAGGATTGCGCGGTAAAAAACGCCCAGGTCTAGAATCGTCGTTACGGTACCCGAAAAATGATTGCGGACGCCCGACCCGGTGCCGGTTTTTGCCAATGTAATGGTAACATTTTCGGGTCGTATCAACACCCAAACTTTATCGCTCGGGTTATCAGGGCCGATGGCCTCAACCTCGGCACCATTTACCTTAATCCTGACCAGGCCGTTTGCGCGTGCGACGGTTCTTCCTTTCAGGATGTTCCGCACCCCGACAAAATCGGCTATCCCCCTGGTCGCGGGGGAAGCAGTCACTTCTCGAGGCGACCCTATTTGTTGGATAACGCCCGCATCGATAAACGCGCAGCGGTCGGCCAGTATCATCGCCTCGGTCAACTCGTGGGTCACATAAATCACTGTCGTATTCAGTTTCTCTAAAATCTCATATAAATCAACCAGAAAAGACTCTCTGGTGGGGGGATCGAGTGAAGCCATAGGCTCGTCTAATAATAAGAGTTCTGGCTCAAGTACGAGCGCCCGCGCCAGCGAACTCCTCTGCGCCTCGCCCCCGGAGAGACTTTGGGCGGATCGGGTTAGCAGGTGCGCGATACCAAGCGTCTCGGCAATAGCAAGTACTTTTTGTTCTATCTCGCTTCGGCCGGTCTTGCGGACCTTAAGCCCGTACGCGATATTGTCAAAAACAGTGCCCGAGAAAAGAAGCGATTCCTGAAACACAAACGCCAGACGCCGCCGGATATCAAGCTCGCCTTCAGGTTTCTCACCCGCGACAAACTCAATACTTCCGTTGCTCCGCTTTTCAAGGTGGGCGATCAGGCGCAGCAGCGTGCTCTTGCCCGAGCCGTTCGGGCCGATTACCGCGAGGACCTCACCCTGGTTAACGGTGAGTTCCTTGATATCGAGAACCGTCGTTGTGCCGTAGTGCATCACCAGGTCTTTTATTACGAGATACGGCGCCATATCGCAGTCCCCTTTTGCTGGTAATGCGTCAAGGCGTAGGTGGCCGCAAACGTCACGGCCAAGAGGATGAAACTCAATGCCATCGCCCGGCTGAAATCACCCTTTCCGACCAGCTCAACGATAGCGGTCGTTAATACCCTTGTCTGCCCGCTAATATTGCCGCCGACCATCATAACGGCACCTACCTCGGATATTACAGCGCCAAATCCTGCGATTACCGCCGCAAGCGCGGTAAGCTTCGCTTCTTTGATCAACGTAAAAACCATCTGGCTTTTGGTCGCCCCGAGAGCGAGAGACTGCAGCCTGAGCTTCGGATTAAGCTGCTGTATTGCCGATACAGTCAACCCCGTTACAAGCGGCATGGCTATTATTACCTGGGCGATAACCATTGCGGACAGCGTATACATAAGCCCCATGAATCCCAAAACCCCCGAGCGCCACAAAAACAAGGCGACAAACAAGCCGACGACAACCGGCGGCAGACCCATACCGGCGTTAAACAATGCCACAACAAAACTCCTGCCCGGAAAGCGGGTAAGCGCAAGAAGCAACCCGATCGGGATACCCAAAACCAAAGATATCACAATCGCGCTGCCCGATGTCTCAAGCGAGCGCAACGTCGCCTCAACGACCAGGGAGTCACCCGTAACTATCAATATAAACGCTTGTTTTAACCCATCAATGAGCAGTTCCATACCTACCGTCTTTATGATCGTTATAATTACCGTTCTTTGCGTTACTTTCTTGCAATTATGATCGTTATAATTACCGCTCTATGTGTTACTTCCTTGCAAGATAGAGCGGTCAGGGCTTCCGGCCGGATACTCTCAGATATTTGCCTACTGACCGAAAGCTCACCGCTTTAGATTACCAACTATATGTTGCTCAGCTGTTTGTTACTTAGCCGATTTTACAGCATCGGGGATAAACAGCGACTGCCCGTACTTATCCTTGCCAAAATCTGCAATTATCTTCTGTCCCTCGGGTGATGTTATAAAATCGCTAAATTCGGTAGCGCCATCAACATTAACTTTAGGGAACTTATCCGGATTCACAATGATAACGCCATAGGGGTTCAGGAGGTCTTTGCTCTTCTCAAGTACTATGACCAGGTCGATATTGCCCTTTTGCACCAGGTAAGTGCCCCTATCGGAGAGCGTGTAGCCCTGCTTTTCGTTAGCTATCCTGATAGTGGCGGCCATCCCCTGACCCGTCTTGACGTACCAATCTCCCTGCGGTTTTATCCCAGACTTCTTCCAGATTTGAAGCTCTTTTTTGTAGGTGCCGGAATCATCTCCGCGTGATACAAAGGTGGCTTTTTTGGCGGCGACTTTCTTAAAGCCCTCTGCCGCGCTGGTGGAATCTTTTACCCCCGCAGAATCATTTTTAGGCCCGATAAAAACGAAGTCATTGTGCATGACATCTTTTCTAACTTTTCCAAACCCCTTGGCCATGAACTCGTCTTCCGCCGGGCGTGCGTGAACAAGCAAAACATCGGCGTCGCCGCGCTCGCCCATCTTTAAGGCTTCACCGGTTCCGACCGCGATCGTCTTGACGGTAATCCCCGTTTTCTTCTCAAACGCGGGGATCAGGGCATCCAGGAGCCCGGTGTCCTTAGTGCTGGTGGTAGTGGCCAGTATAATTGTCTCGTTTTTGGCCTGTTTTTCGGTGGTAGAAGTTTTTTCCGAGGTTGTCGTAGCGCTCTGATTGCTCGAGCAGCCCACAACGACAAGCATAGTTAACAGAGCTGCCAATATGACAGCGGCAAATCGTTTCATCTGTCTCCTTTCCAATGTCGGGAGGCAAAGCCGTTTCCGGCTCAACCCTGGCCGAAAACCCACCTTTACGGCAAGCTCGGCGCCCTCATCCCATAGCCTAAAAACCGTAGGGATTTCGGGTCGGTGTAAAGCCCCGGGTTTCGTAGAGGCTTTCAACCTACAATTTCCAAAGTCTTTTCAGACACGTTTTCGCTATAATACATCGCCTCCTTTTCCGCTGGCGGAACGTAACCGATCTCTTCGTCCGACAGGCCGCGCTTGCCGCCTCTGCTTGCCGGGGCGTTTTTGACCCAATATCTGACGGTCTCCCGGTTAACGCCGAGCTTCTCGCTAACGCGTCGAAGCGCTCCTGGTTCATCTAACTCGGCAACCATCCGTACGGCTCTTTCTCGGAACTCTTTCGGGTACTTGTTTGGTGTTGGCATAACTCTCCTTTTGGTAGCTTAGGAGCCTCCATTATACCCGGGGCGGTTCACGGTGTCTAGATATATCTCTTACATTTATATCTTATGCTTATATCTTTAGCTTAAATCTTACGCTTAAAAGAATAGAACGAAAAGGGAAAGTTACCAAGCCCTTATGGTTTGATCTGGCTTACATCAAGCTTTTCAATACAGGTCATAAACGCCTGTGTGGATCGTGCCGGTGCGTGTTTACTGGTAACCAAATAAAGGTCTCTTAAAATCGGAGGCCCAGGTAGCTTAACAGTTACAATCTCACCCAGCTTAAGCGAGCGTTCTGCCGCCCACTTAGAGGTAATCGCCACACCAAGACCCGAGCTTACGGCGTTTACGACGGCCTCGCTGCTACCAAGCTCCATGACAATGTTGAGATCGTCGAGCGTTAGACCCTGCTTTGCAAGATGGCTCTCGATCGTCTGCCTGGTACCCGATCCCCGCTCGCGCAAGATGAATTCCGCCTGGCTGAGGTCATTTAAGGTAACCATGCGCTTCTCGGCAAATTCGTGCCCCGCCGGGACGATAAATACCAGCTCGTCATTGAGAAACGGGTGGGCGCTCAGCTGCGCCACGTTCGGCTTTGCGCCGACGAGCCCGATTTGAAGCTCTCCAGAGATAATCATCTCTGTGATCTCATTGGTATCGCCGATTTTCAGCGTAATTGAGACCTCCGGGTACTCTTTCTTAAATTTGCCGAGAATTTTCGGCAGCACATACTCGCCCGGGATGGTACTTCCGCCCACGGAGAGCCGGCCCTTTACGGATTCACCAAGCTCCTCAAGCTGATGCTGCGCGTTATCCATCTGCGAGACGATCTGCAGCGCGGTGGGATAGAACAACTTGCCAGCCTCGGTGAGCTGGACTTTCTTGGTTCTGCGATCAAGCAGGTCGACCCCGAGAAACTCTTCGAGAGCCTGTATCTGAAGACTCACCGCGGGTTGCGATACACCCACGGCACGCGCCGCCGCCGAGAACGTGCCCTTCTCGACTATGCTGACGAACGCCTTAAGTTGGTTGATATTCATAGCGCCTCCTATAACTATTAATTATAAAAAGTATCGTTTAACTATTGGCTTTTATTATAGCAAGTTAAAATAATTTGAATAGAGCGGGGAATCACCTAGCATGGATTAGCGAACATCAATCGGCTGAATTGTAGAAATTAATGGGGTGGAGTCACCCCCCCCATTAAGCGGCTTTCATAACCGGTAAATCGGGATCGGCCGTATTGGACTGCACCCCTGAGACCGGACAATCAAATAAGGCACAAGGTTTGCAATTATACACGTCTTCGATAAAGTAGCCAATGCGGCCTAAGGCATCGAAGATATCCTCATACTCGGACAAGTTCACCTCCTCTTTCTTTAATGTTGCCATGAAGGATTCGGCAAACGCATTATCATACGGATTGCCGGATCTACTCATGGAGATGGCGATACTATTGGTTAAAAGCAGTTCAACGTAGTCGTGGCATACATACTGCACCCCGCGATCAGAGTGATGAAGAAGCCCAGGCCTTATGCTGCGCCTTACGAGTGCCATTCTAAGGGCTGCAAGGGAAAGTTCATGGTGGAGATAATCCCGCAGCGCCCAGCCTACGACTCTGCGAGAGAACACGTCCACAATTACAGCCAGATATACGAAGCCCTGCTGAAGCCTGACGTAGGTGATATCGGCCACCCACAGCCGGTCAATCTCGGTGGGAACAAATCCTTTGGCAAGATTTGGATATACCTTGAGCCCGTGGGCGGAGTCGGTGATCGCAATATATCTGCGCTTTTTCTTCTTGGTAAGCTTGTTCTCTTGCATGATGCGAAGAATGTGCTTGTGGTTTACGATATGGCCTCTGCGCTTGAGCTCAGCCGTCACCCGTCGATAGCCGTAGCCTGCAAACTCGAGAACGATCTTTCTAATTTTCTCTGCAAGGGCCGTATCGTTATTGCCCACTACCCGATCCCGGCCAACCCAGCCATAATACGCGCTCGTCGATACGCCTAAAAGCTCGCACATCCGAGCTACGCAGAGGCGCCCCCGATACTCATCGATCAGCATATGGATTACCTCTCGATTTCTTTCAGGCGCTTCAATGCGTTTTTTAAAAAATCGATCTCCATGGCTTGGCGGCCGATGAGGCGCTCCATCTCGGTCATCTTGGCTTTCTCGGTAGAACGGGAGCCATTGCCTGGAAACGGGTTTTTCGGCGCTGCTTTTAGATTGCGGCGCCACCGATAGAACATGCCGCTCGTGATCTCATAGCGGCGGCAGATCTCCGCTACCGGAACCCCGGCATCTGCCTCGGAGAGAACTTGTAATTTAAATTCTGGACTAAATTTTCGTTTACTGCCGGACATTAAGATACTCCTTCCTAGTTCAAGAGTGTCTTATCTTTTTGTCCGGTACAAGGGGTTCACTCCATCCGAGCGAATACCACTAAGAAATATTAGGATTATGACCCATTGGCAAGATAAAAACCATGTAAGGCATTCGCAAACTTGGCCTATCTCGTGGTAAAAGCTTATTAATGACAATGCGATGTATCATTTAGAGTGTGGCTTAACTTACTCTGTTGCCGATTGCCACACTAATCTTCTGGGCACTACTCCATTTTTTGGCAGCCATTATTGATTAGCATTAATTGAAGAAGGATTATTCATCAGCCTTGTAGGATAAAAGCACAAATATGTAAAAGGAGAGCTTGCTACGGACAGCAAATCAGATTACCTTAGAGTACCAATCAACTATGCCACCAGCCACGTTAAAGGGCCTTGTGCCTTGAGAGCCTTAGTCTTAAGGCTAAAATCACAGGCGACAAAAAGCTAGCTAATACTGAGCTGGTTAGGGCTGCTGTTCGGTTTATGCTAGCTGCTGGGGTTGATGTAAGCGGATGCAAGAGCGAAGAGGATTTACTTGCGAGGATGAGAACGACACGATAGATTATTGCTTTTCCTGGTCGTAAAGCACCTGAGGTCATTAAATCGAGCACGCACACAGAATAGCTCATACCCCGTTAAATTGTGGCTGATATTTTTAACAAGGTCTAGGGTTCAATTATTGTGGTGCTAGCCGAACTGAACTCCTGCTATACCCTCCTGGAATGTTTATATCTGTCACGCTTTCGAGAACTATCGAAGGACTAAGGAACTCTGGCAGGGTAACGTTGGGCTGACCATGAACCCATAAAAAGAGTTCGCAACCTAAAACTGAAGGGTGAAAAATCAACCCGTCCTTAGGCGCACTTTCATAACTTAATTTTATCTTTTCAACAGGCCCTGCTTCGAATAAGCTTTCGATAAGGCCCTCATGTGATAAACCAATCAAAATATGTTGCGTTATGGCATTACCGCGAGCAAATTCCTCCTCATTGTAGTCCATTGCCGCATCAAACACATCAACGGGAATAAAAATTCCCATTGCAGACCTATGCGGGCATCGCCAATATTATAACTGCTTCCATCATATAGCTTCTTGACGATTTTGTAGAAGATAAAGTGCGCCCTAATTTGGTAGGTAGAGAGTCGGGTAACAAGCGCAGCCTTACCAACGCCTCTATCGTCACGAGGAATCCCACTTCTCGATGAAGCAAGTACCCCTCCGAAGTATTCGGCAGCTAGGGGGTCCTCGGAAAAGGAGCCATCATCCAAGATGGATTTAAGTACCTTAGGGGGAACTGACTCGTCCTGGTCGATCCTATCACCGAGCTTCTTCTCGGCGATAGAGAAGATTCTTTCCACGTTGCCAGCTCTCTTCTCAGCCCAACCCTTTATTCCCTCCCCTAGATAGTCTGCAGTTGGCCCTAGAATCTTTACCACAATTTGAGCAGAACCGAAGATGGTGGCTAATTGTATAGCATCCATCGGTAGACCCCCTATGAATTATTATCTAATTCATATACTAAACGTTTTAACGGCCTCTTAACACCAAACACATGTTCGTTTATACTACCCCCCCATAGGTGGTATATATGCCTATTCGTATATTCGGAGGTCATGGGATAGTAAACATAACGACACTGGAAGAAATCCTTAAGCACGGAAAAGCTGTTGGCGAGGATTTGGCGACAGGCAAGCGCATTGTTGCCGATCTTACAAAAGAGGAAAAGCGAGCGTATCACACCTATTTAAGAAGCCTAGGCAATCATAAAATGTAGTCTTTTCTACTTCCTGGTTACATCTACATGCACTCGACCACGGCAACAAGGCACTCATGCTGTGAGCATTGCAGATGTATGCCGTTTTAACTGTGCCACAGATTTTGAGAATGAGATTTAGCCTCGACCCCTATAGATTAAATGCAATAGCCGAAGTCATTTTGACGCGGTTGAAGCACACAAGACGAGCAATCGCCCTTACTTGATAAGTTCCAATCAAACGGATAGAGTGGTGCTAACCGTAAGGTAAAAACGGAATTGATCTTCGAGACAATATGACTGATGATAAGTTGCGGCTTGTAGAGTCGCTAATACGTACCATTCCAGAATTAACTACTGGCCAACTACACTGGCTACAACGTGTTATTACCGTTTTTAGCGCTGAACATGAATATACTCTAAACGAATCGGATATATTCGATACGATAACCTTACAGAACTTTGGGGATGCAATCCGTGTGCATCATAGTTTCTCATCGGAACCTTTTACTAAGGATAAATTTGAGCATGTCTTAGTTAAGGTTCTGAATATGGATGGGCATAAGGCCATTCTTGCGCCAAAGACCAATCCTGGTCATGATATTACTGTTGACGGGGTTAAGCTCTCGCTCAAGACCCAGGCTGATAAGGGGATAAGAGAAGAAGCCCTTTGGATCAGCAAGTTTATGGAACTCGGAAAAGGACATTGGGGTGATAACCCCGCTGATCTCGAAGGCTTACGCAATCAGTTCCTTTCTCATTTGAAGAGCTATGACAGAATTTTAAGCCTTCGTTCCCTTTTAAAAGGCCCACAATGGAAATATGAGCTTGTCGAAATACCTAAGCAAATTCTCTTAAGAGCACAAGCTGGGAAGCTGGAAATGATGGTTAGTAGCAAACAATTTCCTAAGCCTGGATATTGTTACGTATGCGACCAAGATGGAGGCGCTCTTTTCGATTTGTATTTCGATGGTGGTAGTGAGCGAAAACTGCAAATAAAGAATCTGCGAAAGGCATATTGCAAGGTTCATGCGGTTTGGGAGTTTCTTATTCCTCAGGACTAAGGGTAGCCTGGACTGCATTAGTTCGCCGATTGGCAATAGCTACATATTCGTCCTTTAGTTCAATCCCAACACAGCGCCGCCCTAGTTCCTTTGCTACTATTCCAACCGTTCCGACCCCATAGAATGGATCAAGAACGAGGTCGTCAACTCGACTGCCAGACAGCATACATGGCCTCACGAGCGCACGTGGAAAGACTGCAAAGTGGGCTTCAGGGCAAGGCTCAGTATTTATCGACCAAACTGTTCTTTTATTCTTTAACCCATTGCCGTTTGCTGTTTGTTCCTTAATGGCCTCTTGATTGAAATAATACCGCTCTGATTTCGTAAATAAGAACATATACTCATGGGCAACGGTAAATCGATCCTTAACACTTTCAGGTTGACAATTGGGTTTATACCAAATGATATCGTTGCGCAAAAACCACCCGTCTTTTTGGCATTCGAGGGCGAGCAACCAGGCTATGCCAATAAGATCTTTTTTCTTTAGGCCTGGTGGCGTTGGTGGCCGATAAGACATCGCTCTCCCCTTGTTCTTATCATCGGCATCTCTCCATTTTCGACCACCCGATGTATAAGTGTTCCCGATGTTAAGCCAAAATGTTCCATCAGGCTTTAGGACTCTACGAACTTCTCTAAAGATATCAACAAGGCTTTTAATGTAGAGGTGCAAATCTGGCTCTGCTCCGATTTGGTTTTCCATACCATAGTCTCTTACGCCCCAGTAGGGAGGCGATGTGACCACACATTGAAAGGTATTATCCGGAAGCCGACGTATCAATTCTCTTACATCTCCAGGTAATACAACCAATGGATGTTCTTCAGTTGGCCATTTTATCCCATGTCTTTGGTTGTCTTTATTAATAACAATGTCATCCATAAGCAAAATTTTCGCATAATCCTAACGCATGCGCAAGTATTATTATCGCTCTTTTTTAGGCCTTCCGGTCTTTTTTTTGCCGATTTTAGCAAATTCGGCTAGGTCGCTTTCCAGAATCATATGGTCCCTGCCAAATTTTTCTGAGGGCAAGCGCTTTTCCGCAATTAACTGGCGGATCCTCGATGGCGTCACGTTAAGATATTTTGCAGCATCTTCAGTAGTAAAAAACTCATTCATATACTACAGATATTATGGTACCTCATATATATGTTCAACTATCTTCTCCTCAGCAATCACTAATAGATACCGCTAGAAGCTCATACTCAGCTAAATTGTTGTTACTCGTTCTGTCTTACATTCTTAACAAGGGCTCTGAGGTGCGCCCCAAAACTTGAACTACTATTAAAATTTCCTAAGGTGAACGGCGGTATTAGGCTGTCGTTAATGCAAGCTCTCGTTTGATGAAGTCGTCCGGTGCAAGGTAGCCGATACTTGAGTGCCGGCGCTTTTCATTATAATAACACAGTGCTTTATTGATAAGCTCTATCACCTCGCTTTCTGTCTGTGCGGCAGCAAACACATCGGCCCACTCGTCCTTTAGTCTGCCAAAGAAGCTTTCCATCCCGGGGTTATCCGAGGGTGTTGCAATGCGACTGTAGGATACTCGCACGCCATCCTTTATAAGTTCACCTACATATTCATAACCGGTGTAGACGCTGCCCTGGTCCTGGTAAAAGATAACGCCGGACAGATCTGACGCCCAGCTTTTTTAAATACGCTTTTGCTTGGCGACATACCCCGATAACCATATGAAGAAGAGAGGTGGTGCGCCGGAAACCTACATCGCTCCCACGGTTCGCAAAAAGAGTCCCGCTAAGATGCCAACCGCTAGCACCGAATCTTTTAAGCCCGAGCCTGTACCTGATACGACCGAATATGAAAGCATTCTTACCATCATGCAGAACATGGTAACCGTCATTGAGAGGAGCCCGAGCGCGTTTAAGAATATGCAAGAGGAAGATATCCGCCAGCACTTCCTTGTCCAGCTTAATGGTCAATATGAAGGACAGGCAACCGGAGAGACATTTAACCTCGAAGGGAAGACCGATATTCTTATCCGCGTCGAGGGCAAAAACATATTCATCGCAGAGTGCAAGTTCTGGAAGGGACCAGAATCCCTTAAGAAGGCAATTGACCAGTTGCTCGATTACACAACATGGCGCGATACAAAAACAGCAATCGTAGTATTCAACAGAAACAAGAACTTTTCAGCGGTTCTTGAGAAAATACCCGAAATCGTGAGAGAACACCCTAATTTCAAACGAGACCTAGATTACAATTTAGAAACAGGATTTCGGTTTGTCCTCAGTCAGCGAGATGATTCGAACCGCGAAATCGTCTTGACTGTCTCGGCCTTCGACGTACCTATGTAATTCCCCGAGATACAGTGGAAATCCTTGACAGTATAAGCTCAGGTTTGTAACACACATTCTTATGGTATGAGTTTCCCCTCTTTATCGTGCACAACAGAGTCTTGATAACCATAAGCGTTAGAGAACCTAACCATAAGCTTATTAGCAATCGCGTCAACTCCAGCCCTTAGCTCAGTAGAACTTACCGTTAGCCTAACTAAAATATTAGGATACCGGCATAGCTTTATACCATAGTCTTCTTCTTCCTCTTTGTGCTTCTCTTGGTATAGGTGTATTTTTGTCTTTAACGTACCTCTTACCGCGAGGGCTACTTCATAATCAGAATAGTAGGTAGAAAAATCTGCTAGGTTCGCTAGAAATCCTAAGAAGCTAGTTAACCTACGAGCTATCTCTTTAGGAAAGAGATACATGTCTTGAGCTGATGCGAGACTGGCGTACTCAGCTGCACCATTCCGATAGATATGCAAATACCTTGATGCTTGCTTTTCCCATACGTTAAAAAGCCAAAAGCCGTCAAGCGTAACCTCCAAGGCATGTTTAGGCATAAAGAAGTCTTCCATCGGCGGATATCGATGATTGTGTGGCTGAATCCAATCAAGAAACTCACCGCCCCCAGTATCTAGGTTTCCCCTCTGTAGCAAACGTGGTACTGCCAGGAACTTCACTAAACGTTCCTCACTCGTTTCGTGAGGCTGCAGCTCTTTTGCATAGCGACAAAGACCAAACTCGGGGTCTTCTATATCTTGCAGGTGATGCTCTTCGAAAGTCCTCTCCATGAGGTCTAAGAACCGCAGGCTTCTCATAAACATATCCCTTACCTCGTATTCTTCAGCCGGCAAAGACTGATATTTGTGACGCTTATGGTAACGGTTATCGTTTTGGGAAGTTACCATGTGGGGTGCTGCCGCGCTAGGCGGTACATATAGCACGAGCACAACCCTATTTATATCATGGCTACATTCTAACGCTCGACTCATCTCAAAAGCAGGGCGCTGAGCTATGCCACTCGCAATAATCTGGGCAAGCCACTCTTGGACAGGCTGAGAGCTTATGAGTCTAGGTACGCCCGTTATGGATTTTGGTACCTGCTTTTCCTCAAGAATACCGTAGATAATGTAGCCACCTTGGGAATTAGCCATGGCGCTAACGTCTTTTGCAATCTCTTTCTTGTCTTTAGGGCTTCCATCAAGGTCGCTCTTGTAATCCAGGTTTATTCCTTCAGGGGTTTTAGATTGAATTAACCCATCAACATCAGTTAAATCAATCTGGCTTAGCGGCTTATTAAAGATTGACAATATAACAGCCCCCTTTGCTCTTTCAAGATGACCCTACTATTACAGCATACCTCTCTTTATGTAGGAAGCCGCCGGTTACGACGGTTACGAAGGTAGCGGGGGGAGCCCGAAAAAGCCGTAA
>Ga0210056_1002828_pt1 | contig 14385 bp, 14 predicted proteins | sample CryGeyCG2014_080_2_FD_183965 | JGI IMG/M metagenome (GOLD analysis project Ga0210056, IMG submission 183965) | Groundwater microbial communities from aquifer - Crystal Geyser CG07_land_8/20/14_0.80 (SPAdes) (version 2) | ecosystem: Environmental > Aquatic > Deep subsurface > Groundwater | place... | reverse complement strand
TACTTAGTTACGTCCTTTTTCTGGTGTTTTGTTGGAATTTTTCTTTTCATGCTTGGAATTTACAGTGTAACTACTGCCATCGTAAAGAAAGAGAAAACTGACGTAACTCCACACTTCTCAATTTTATTTATAGGGATTTCTATTCTACTTTTTGTTTTTTCAATCATTGGATTCACAACCATAATGCTGTTTTCAGCGATTCTTGCATCATTTGGCTTAGCGTATATTTTATCTGGATGTTTCTTTAAATACTCTACAAGGAATATAATTGCAGGCTTTATTTTGCTTGGGATCGCAGTGCTTCTGTTCCTTCCCCTTGCATTCAATGTATCTCACGAAGTTTACTCATTGATTAAAGATTATGCCTTAGGAATTTTGCTCGTTATACTTGGCATTATAATTTTCTTGCCACATAAAAAAAGAAAATTAAAAAAATAGCAACGATAGCACAAAAACATAAATAATAAACTTTGAATAAGTTGTGGAGGGTAAAATGGAAATAATAAAGGGCGTTGAGAGCTATTCATTTGATGGTAACAGTGATATAGGAGTATTGGTGCTTCAAGGATTCACAGGAACTATATACAATTGCTTTTAAACTTCATGTTTATATAAATAATGTAAGTTTTAAAATTAAATGGAACTTTTTCAATATTTGAGGAGTCTAAAATACAAATGGAGGCGAAGTATGAAAAAGAAACTTTTAGTACTTATCGTAACGTTAGCTTTTTTGAGCGTTGCAGTGGTTGGCGGTCATGCTCTTCCAAAAGGGACAGCAGTTGCTGATGTAATTATTACAAATGAAAGAACTATTTCTGTTTCTGGAACTGGAACAGTACAGATTGCACCTGATATTGCATTGGTAAACTTTGGGATAAGCGTGGATAATAAGGATGCGTCTCTGGTAATGACGATGCTATCTCAAAAAGCAAATGCAGTCCTGCAATCGCTTTCAAAGATTGGAGTAAAAAAAGAGAATATTCAAACAACAAATATAAGTCTTTATCCTGTTTATAGTTACGACAAGGATACCGGAAAACAAACTCTCGAGGGTTACAGGGCAACAGAATCCTTTAACGTAAAAGGAGCAATTAATAACGCAGGCAAAATCCTCAGCACGGTTTCAGCAAATGGTGTAAATGAGATAAACAGAATAAGTTTCGATGTTTCTAACAAAGACCAGCTAAAATTAGACGCCATAAAGCTTGCCATGAAAGATGCCAGAGCAAAGGCTGATGCATCAATTGATGGAACCGGGTATAACATTAACAGCATTAAAACAATTTCTATTGAAGCTTCGTCACCTGTACCTATGTACAAAAGCTTTGCTGGAGCAACAGAAAACCTTCCTGTCGAAGGTGGAACAATCAGTGTACAGGCGAATGTGAGCGTTGTATTTACCTTTGAGTAAAAATTTATTTTAGAACATTTTGGCCGGGGATGGTAGAATAAAAAAGAATAAATATATAATAATACTTATTTTGATTACTGCAGCTTTTGCTGGCACTGCATTTATATGGAAAAATAATCAAAGCAATAAAATTGAATCTATTAATATAAATGTATATGGCCAGTCAATCATCGCAGAGATGTACAATAAGGCCTTGAGTATTGTAAACAAAAATAACGAATACCACCTCACTTATATTTGCAATACAAAAGAGCCCGGAAAATTCTGTAACTGCAGCAATTTCGAAAAGACAGTATTAAACGAAGAATTAACAAAATTCATAAAAGAAGTAGAAAATTTAAAAGACGAAGGCGAAAAAGCCAAATGTTGCGACCATCCCTGGACTGAAATAACAATAAAATATATGTCTTCAAAGGAAAAATCATTAATCTTTTCAATGGAACCGATTGACATTGAAAAAACCTTTAATATTGATTGCACAGTTACAAATTGATAATTTGGTGCCAGGCACCTTTCTCTAATTTTATTGGAATTTGGTGGCAGGCACCGTGCTCTAATGTCTGGACTTGACAAAAATAAAAGTTTAAATAAAATTTATTTGCTCTGGTCTCGTCCCCTGGCGGGGTTTTTGTGGACCCTTACACTTTCCTATCCTTATTAAAGGAAGGGAAGAAGAGGACAGACCGGGGCATTATTTCTACTTAAATGATTCTTCAAATGATAAATAAACCAGTCTTTCACTCTTCATAAATTGTTCAATGTATTCCTTCAAATGAGAAACACTTTCTGGAATATCCGGTTTTTTTAAATTATCGAGAGCAAAAAAATTTTGATCAAGAGAATCACTTCCAGCTTCCAAGTTTCCAGAAAAATCATCAATAAAGAAATCTACAATAACGTAGTGGTACGTAACAATATCGCCATTTTTATAAATTTTATCAAGAATTATAAAGGGTGTACCGCTTTTAACTTCTATACCGCACTCCTCTTTCATCTCTCTTTTTAGAGCTACAAAAAGGGTCTCTCCTTTTTCCACAGCACCACCGGGGATACTCCACATAAATTTATCGGGAGGGTCTCTTCTCTTTGATAGAAGGATTTTAGAATCTCTGTGGACAATCCCACCAATTGCTACAATAGGCCTTGAAGGATACTTCCTCTGCAATTTTGCTCCAAACTAACTCAAACCAAACTACCTCATATCCAAACTATCTCATATTTACAAGATAACCGTTCTCAAGCATCCAGTCAAAAATCCTTGATATCTTAGCGTATGTTCTATCCTGTGCAATATCTTTATAACCTATTTCCACAAGGTTATTGTCTTCTATAAGGAACAGATATTGAATAATGATGTTACCACCAAATGGTGCATCTCTATTTTTATCTATGTAGAGATTCAGGATATCAAAATGGGGAATCCTGTTTGGGTCAACCCTACCTTCTCTGGTAGAGTTCATAATCTTTTCATAAAGAGTGTTTGTATCCTTAAAGTCTTTTATAATTACCATAGCGACATCAGCATCATATTCGATATCCCCGCCACCAGTAGAGTTAAACATAGTTGGCCTTTGCAAACTTTCTTCTGAATCTAACTTAGAACCTTCTTTATCAAAGGAAGATATGGCAAATATAGGGCAATTTAATTCAAGAGAAAGGCTGGCAAGACCACCCGAGACCTCGTCAACCTGCTGAGCTAAGTCCTGGTATAAAATCGAAGTTGGAATCTTTTGAAGATAATCTACAAAAATAGCCACCTTGTCTGTTCTTGCTTCCTGCATTATTGAAAGTGCATGGCTTCTTATCCTGTTCATAGTGTCTTCCCTTCTTCCTTCAATGAGATAGACATAGTTCATAAAGCTTTCAACCTTTACGTACCCCTTATCGTACCTTTTAGAAAAGGTAGGGTCATTTAATACATTTTTAGTTTCAAGAATATATGGGGGAATGAATGTTTGCTGTGAAAGAATCCTTAAAAACAACACCCTCGCCGTTTGCTCCCAGGAATAATAGAGAATCGGAATATGGGCATTATCAGCAATTGCAGATGCAGTTTTTAGCATAAGGTTAGTCTTTCCTCTTCTTGGAGCCCCTGCAAGCGAATAGTAAAACCCTTGTCTTGCTCCTGAAAGAGATTCGGTCAATAACGTAAAAGGTTCCATAGAATAGCCAAGGATAAGGTTTTCTTCTCCAGTGCGCGATTCAAGTTCTGCAGTAAAAACTATGAGGTTAAACCTCATAGGATCAAGCCTTCTCTTTACTCTGCCCTGGACTATTCCCCTGAGTTCACCGATAAGGTTTCCTGCAAAATCCATTATATTTTCTTTGTGCGCTTTTAATTCAACATATGATTCTATCTTTTTGCCTATTGATAAAAACTCCTTTTCCGCATATTTACGTTTAAGCACGTCCATATAACTTAGAAGCAACTCAAGGCTTAGTGGCTCTTCATTGGCAATTTCATCAATAAGCTCCCCGACTTTGGGAGTAAACGTTCCTTCCTCGGTTATCGCTTCCTTTAACAAACCTACATCCACAAAAAGTTCAGACTTGCTATAATTCTTAAGCACGTAATCGACAATAATCTTTTCTTCCTGAGATTCAAAAAGATCTTTACTAAGTCCTTCGGCAATGGCTCTTGAAAGTAAAAATCTGTCCTTCATAGCCGAAGAAATTACCTTTTTTGTTATGTCATCCATATAACCTTCCCTCCTAAAATGGCTGCTAAAACACTATTACCTATATTATCACTAAATAATGATTTTTCTAAAATCACAAAATCTGCTAAATTACCTTTTTTAATCTCCCCGGTTTAACCCTCAGAAAAAGTAGCGTAGAATGAATATTCATCAATATAGAGAGAAATTCCTTTAAATATCTCTTTGTTATCTTCCAAGGATAAAGCTTTCCTCTCCAATGGTTAATTTTACCTTTCGAACTTTGGGAAGCTCCGTGAAAGAAAGTGCAATTTGCCGCTTTAGAATTTCAAGGTCATCTCCATTTATATTCCCGATTTCGACAATCATTTCAATGGTGTCCCCGTTGAATTTATAAGAGATAAACTTTGCGTCTTTCGCAAGCTTCGTCGAGTAACTACCAGACGTTTTAAGAAGGTTAAAAAGATCATCAGGGGTAAATTTATTATATTTAAATAAGACAGGCATATAGAAGGAATTGTCATTAAAATTATAGACATAATAGGGAACAAGGTAGTTGTTTAAATTTACCATAAATCTTGTCAGTGGCGCAGAAATATCAACACTTCCAAAAAGAGTTGGGATAACTTGCCCCTGCACAGTTATTTGCACAGCAGTAATATCGGGAAGTTCCGATAATGTGTCTACAATAGAGAACACAAACAAGGATTCGATATGTGCACCAACCGGATTTTTAAGGATATCTGCTTTCAAGTCTACAATTCCTATCCCTCCAGATTTTATAGAAAAATTATTTAAATAATCTCCCTCTATTAACTGCGGCAAACCGTACATCGATCCATAAAAAAGTTCCTTCAAAACATTATTTCCAAAAACTACAGGGTCATCGGTATCTACAGCCTCTCTTTTTTCGACAACAAGCGTATTCAAATCCTGCGTTGGAAAATAAAAATTTACCTCTTTACCCTTTGGAAGCACTGAGTCAAAATGGATAAGGGGCTTATCAACCTCTATATAATGGTAAAAATACTGTGAGGGGTTGCCGTCTATCAATATCTGAACTTCTGAAATGCCATTTAAGCCGGTTAAAGTATTGACGAGTCCATAAACAGCAGCTGCTTCTCTGCTTACAGAATAAAGCTGTGGCTTACCCTTTTGGAAAGTGAAGTCTACCGTGCAGAGGCTGCCTGAAATTCTAACAGCCCTTAAATTGCAGCTGCTATCGAGAAGAGGAAAAAGTCTACTGCTTTGAGGGTTTTTAAGCATATCAACAAGCATATAAACATTGGAAACATTATCCTCCTTAATAGGCACGTCCTTAACAACAGGAACGATTTCTTTGGTAACAGGGTCATAGTAATAAAGCATAGATGATGCAGGTTTAGAAAAATTCTTTGAACGAAAATTAAAATAAAGCACTACAAATGAAGCGACAATTATAAAAATAAAGAAAACTACGAAAATTTCACGGTTCTTTTTAACCATTCACCCAGACCTTTCTTAACAATAACACAATAAATTTTAACAAACTTTTTAATTCTTGCAATAAAGTCCATTATCCCTAAAATATCCTTGAACCTGGAGATGGACAATGTATGTAATTTTTGGATTAGGAAATATTGGCGAAGAGTACAAAAACACAAGGCATAATGTTGGTTTTATAGTTATTGACTACCTTTCAAAAAAGTGGGGCATAGCTCTTAAAAAAGCTAAGTACTCTACATTTTTTGGAAAGGGAGAGGTTTCATTTGAAGAAAAAACGGAAGAAGTAGTACTTGCAAAACCCCTTACATTTATGAACCTCTCGGGAAGAGCCGTAAAGCCTGTTTCCAAATACTTTATGGTACCTCCTTCAAATATTATAGTTTTGCACGACGATATAGACCTTCACCTCGGAAACATCAGAGTAAAAATAGGCGGAAGCGATGCAGGACATAAAGGAATCCACTCCATTTCAACTCTTTTAGGCCCTGATTTTATAAGGGTAAGGATAGGCATAGGAAGGCCTGAAAATAAAGAACAAGTAGTCGATTACGTACTATCAACTTTTGATAACGACGAGAAATCACTTATCACCGATTCAATAAAAAGAGCAACAAAAGCAGTAGAAACAATCATTTTCAAAGGATTAAACGAAGCACAGAGACAACTTAACAGATGAAATTAAAGTATATTTTTAACGATTATAAAACTTTAGAAAACACAATAAAAGAAAAGAAAAACATAAGCATCTTTCCTAATTCAGGTATTATTTTAAGTGGAATTATTGAGGAGTTAAAGGAAAATAAAATCCTTATTATCGTAAATACCCAGGAAAAGGCACAGAAAATTCATGAAATATTTCCTCATTCATTACTAAATCCTGAGTTTGGGCTGTTCCCGTTTGAAATAGATTTTGCTCACGATAGCACCGTACAGTACAAAATACAATTCCTTAAAGATTTCTACGAAGGAAAAAATAGAATAGCCATTTCAACACTTAAAGCCCTATTTGATCCTGTACTTCCTTATGAGTCTATAAAAATATTCAACCTCGCAAAAGGCGAAACACACAAAGTGAGTGAGGTAATAAAAACCCTGGCAGAACTCGGTTATAAAAGAGTAAAAGAAATTTCAGAAACAGGCGAATTTGCCGTAAAAGGAGACATAATTGATATTTTTACAAGCAAAGAGGAATTCCCCATAAGGATTACATTTGGCATTGAAGGTGAGATAGAACAAATTCGACTTTTCGACCTCCAAACGATGAAATCTTTTGAAAAAAAAGAAAAAATATCGATTTTGCCAAACACATACTACCTTTTCGAAAAGAACGACTGGAAAAAATTTCAAAACAGAATTCAGGAAGAAATCAAAAAAATCGATGACGAGTATATCAGGGATTCTATTTTAAGAGACCTTCAAGAGATAGAAAAAGGTAGCAATTTTGGCATAAACTATTACTTCAAATTTTTCAAAAATGGCAGGATTATGCCATTCCCAACGCTTATCGAAAACATAGAAGAATTTACAAAGATTTTTGTCGAACCAATAGAGCGAGACAAATTTCTCAAAGAAACAGAAGAGATTTACAAAAGGAGTTCGGAAGCTTCAGAAATATTAGAAGACAGAAAAGATATCCTTACCAGAGCCCTTAAAAAACTGAACGAAGGAAGAATTTTTACACTTAAAAACGTGCCCGACGAAGATACCATAGAACTTCCTGCAATCTCAATACCTGAAAACTTCTCATTCATTTCAAACATAGAGGAATTTATATTAACCTCGGTAAAAGAAAAAAGCGTAATTATATTCACCGAACAGTTTAACAGGATAAAGGAACTCCTGAACATATACGAATTCACCCCGGAAAAAACACTCAAAGAATTGCAGGGGCTTTACATACTGAAAGGCTACTTTGAAAAAGGCATAGAAACAGACAGAGCAATTGTCCTCACCGATAGAGAAATCTTCCCAAAATACACTCAACAAAAAGCCCGCAAAAAACCAATGCCAACAAAAAGCATAACAACGGTAGAGGAGCTGAAAGATGGAGACTACGTTGTCCATAGAGATTTTGGCATAGGAATATTCAGGGGCCTCGTAAAACTTGAAGAACATGGGACCAAGGAATACCTGCTCATTGAATATAGGGATGGCGAAAAGCTCTACGTTCCACTTGAGAGGATCGGATTTGTTGACAAATACATTGGAGATAGAGCATTTACAAGCCTTAACAGGCTTGCAGGAAACGAATGGAAAAACACCAAAGAAAGAGCAAAGGAAAATGCAAAACTCCTTGCAAAGAAACTCCTCCTCACACAGGCAGAAAGAAGGCTGAACAAAGGATTTTCATTCAGCACGTTTTTAAAAGAAGAGCGAATCCTTGACCTCTCTTTTCCTTACGAACTTACAGAAGATCAGGAAAAGGCACTTGAAGAAGTATACAAAGATATGGAATCAAACGAACCAATGGACAGGCTTATATGCGGAGATGTTGGTTACGGCAAAACAGAAATTGCAATAAGAGCATCCCTGCGGGCTGTATTAAGCGGCAAACAGGTCGCAGTGCTTGTGCCAACTACAATCCTTGCAATGCAGCACGAAAAAACCTTTATGGAAAGGCTAAGAGCATTTGCCGTCGAAGTAGCCACTCTTTCAAGATTGACCGAGCCAAAAAGAGAAAAGGAGATCCTCAACAAACTTCAAAATGGCAGTGTTGACATAATAATAGGCACTCATAGGATTCTTTCTCAGGACATAAAATTCAAAGACCCCGGCCTCATTATAATAGATGAGGAACAGAAATTCGGCGTGAAACACAAGGAAAAATTAAAAGAAATGAAAGCAAATGTTGACGTACTGACGCTTACTGCAACCCCGATACCACGAACGCTCCACTCGGCAATCATCAAATTAAAGGCGGTTTCACTGATAAATACACCTCCCATCGGAAGAGTACCAGTTAAAACATTTGTTTTCCCCCGAAACTTTGAGATTATCAAAAAGGCAATTGAATTTGAACTCCAAAGAGCCGGCCAGGTTTTTGTGGTGCATAACAAAATTGAAGACATTTATTCTTTTGCAATGACTGTAAAACAGCTTGTGCCAGAGGCTAGAGTAGATGTCGCTCACGGCAAAACGAGAAAAGATGAAATAGAAAAAATAATGCTTTCCTTCTATGAGGGAGAGACCGATGTGCTTGTATCTACTACGATAATCGAGAATGGCCTGGACATTCCAACTGTAAACACACTCATAGTTGATAACGCTCAGGACTTTGGACTTTCACAGATGTATCAACTGAGGGGTCGTATTGGAAGGTCTCACATAAATGCTTTCGCTTACTTTTTGTATACTGCAAACAAAGACCTCAAATCAATTGCAGAAGAAAGACTTGAAACAATAAAAGAATTCTCAGGACTTTCCTCTGGCATCAAAATAGCCCTTAAGGATTTAGAGCTAAGGGGTGCTGGAAACCTGCTCGGTAAAGAACAGCACGGGCACATAGTTTCGGTTGGATATAACCTCTATGTGACACTCCTCGAAGAAGCTGTAAGCGAACTGCGCGGCGAGAAAAAAGTGGAACTAAAAGGCATTCCAATAAGGCTTAACGAAACATATTATATACCAGATACCTATGTATCGGTTAATACAGAGAGGATGGATTATTACAGGCGCATAACAACAGCAGACACGGTACACAAAATAGACGAGATAAGGAGTGAACTTTTCGACAGGTTTGGGGGGTTGTCCAAAGCAGTGGACAATTTGCTCCTCATTGGAATAATGAACTATCTTGCAAGAGAATCAGGTGTCAGAGAGATATACCAGGAAGGGTCAAGAGTATTTATATCAATTGAAGATGGGAACAAAATCTCTTTTGAGGGATTGGAAAAATTGCTAAAGTCAAATGTAACAGCAAGGTTTGGAGAAAATTACATATCTTTTGAAGCAAATAATTCTCCCCTCAAAGAAACACTTGAAGTTATGAATTTGTTGAAAGGAGTAAACCATGCTGGTATGGATTCTAAAAAATAAATTTGCCATTTCGGATTCAACAAAAGAAATAACCAAAAATGACAAAATCAGAGCGGTTTTATCGACCTCTAAAGTAAAAAATAAAATCACCAAAAATAGTATTGAGGTAAGAGAGTTTAATCTAAATAAAATCTCGCTTTTCAAGACAAGAGAGTTGATTCTGAATGCTCAATTTTTTGAAAAAATCGGCTTCCCATTTGTAATATACTCCGCTGACAATATTGCAAAGTCGTCTCTTCTTGCAGTTATCTATTTAATTTGTAGAGACAAAGATGAAAAAAATGCAATAGCCCTGATAGAAAAAAAGGCAGGGCTAAAGTTCAAAGCATTGGATAAAGAATTTGTAAAAAGCACTGCTAAAAATGTTGAACTTTTTGCATTGAACGAAATTCTTGATGCCTTCTTTACTATAAACGAGCTTATCAAAATCCTCAGGCATCAATGCCCGTGGGACAGAGAACAAACCCATTCTTCGCTAATCCCGGAAATCATAGAGGAGCCCCTTGAACTCGTCGAGGAAATTAATAGAAGCAATTCAGAGGGTATAAAAGAAGAACTTGGCGATGTTTTGCTTCAAATACTACTTCACAGTATAATTAGCGAGGAAGAAAAGAAATTTAACATTGTAGATGTGATTGATAAACTTTACGAAAAAATGTATGAAAGGCATCCACATGTGTTTGGGAAAAGCAAAGTAAAGGAAAGCAAGGAAGTGCTTGAACAATGGGAAGATATAAAGAAGAGGAAAAATGGAGATAAAACTCTGAATATTGCAAAAATTCTTGCAAGTTTTATAACAACAGTAGATGTGCAGGAGGCTGCAAGAAAAGAAGGGCTGGATTTCATATCGGTAGAACAAATTGAAAAGAAAATATCAGAGGAACTCAAAGAGCTTAAAGAGGCCAGAGAATTGGGAGAAGGAGTATCTATCGAAGTTGGGGACCTTCTTTTTTCAGTAATAAACCTTGCTCGCTTTCTCAAAATTGACCCTGCTCATGCGCTATTTCTGTCAATGGATAAATTCAGCGAGAGATTCGAAAGTTTAAAGAAAAAAGGAGGGAACCTCACGAGTATTTCTAATAACAAGAAAGATAAAATGTGGGAAGAGATAAAGAAAAATGGATGATTTCAATAAAATAAGCAAAAAAACAATTGCAAAAGAAACTCTTTTTGCGCTTTTTGCCGGATTGATTGGAATTCTTCTTATTTCGTTTCTGACCCACAACTGGAATTTTATTTCCCTTATAAAATCATTTCAACTTTCCCTTCTCCTTATCTCCTTTCTCATGATGATTGCAAACTGGTTTCTGGAAGCATATGTTTTAGAAATCATCACGTCTATGCTCAACTATAAAATATCATTCAGGCAGTGTCTCAGCACTTTTCTTATCGGCGGATTTTTCTCAAGGATAACGCCTTTTGGAGGAGGCGGTGGAGAACCGGTCCAGGTGTACGTTCTTTCACAAGAAAACAACGTCAAGGCAGGAGATTCCACTGCAATAATAGCAATCAAAACATTTATAGGCACTTTCGTAAGGTTAGCTGTTTTTCTCCTTATTCCATTCTGGTTTGCCCTCACAAAACCAACCTGGACAATATCACGACCCGTTAATATTCTTATCAATTCAGGGTTAATACTCACGTCATTGCTTTTTCTATTTCTCATAATTGGCTTACTAAATCCGCACATAATTGAAGGTATCGCAGTTAAAATAATGCAAATAAGATTCTTCAAAAAAATATTCAGAGAGGATAAAATTAAAAAAGGAGTTGAGTCGCTAAAAAAGATTGTAGAAGATTTCAAAAACGCAAAGAATAAAATTTTTCAATCCAATTCTAAAAAAATTTACTATGCTTTCTTTTGGAGTTTTATATCATGGGGTCTGGTGCTTTTTACCCCTGTGGTGCTGATGAGAGGTCTCGGCATAAACTCTCCCTGGCCAGAAATTGTTATTACTGCAGTTATCTTTTATATATCATCTGCATACATACCCACGCCCGGTGGCAGTGGAACTTCTGAGATAGAGATACTTGCTCTTTTTGCAAGACTAATCCCTCAACCTCTTATAGGAGTTTTCGTGATTACATGGCGACTATTTACACACTATTTCTTACTGTTATCTGGCGGACTTTTGACTCTGAGAAAATTCAGAAAAGGAAAATCTAAAACCCCATAAATAACCGTTCCCCAAGGAATGGGGGCAACCCCCTCCCGATAATCTTGTTATACACTTTCTCTATGTCATACTTAAACCTTACAAATTCAACATTCAATAACTCGCTGTCAAATATTATAAAAGAACCCAGAGGAATTCCATCCCTCGGCTGACCAACGCTCCCCACATTAATAAGGTATCTATAATCGTCTTTTAAATCAATTCTTTCGTGAGGAGCACCCCTTATATATTCAATCTTTTTATCCTTCCCCATAGAGAAAACGCCCGGAATATGTGAATGCCCAAAAAAACCTATGGGTGTCTTAAGATTATCGAAGCTCTCTATTGCATCACCCTGAGATATAATATAACGAAATGGGTTTCGTTCACTCAGGCTTCCATGAAACATTGTAAAATGCTCTTTTTCAACAAACAATGGAAGTTCTTTTATAAAGCTCTTTGTCTGTTCAGAAACTCTGTTCCTTGTCCATCTTATCGCATCTCTTGCATAGGTATTGAAATAATTTTCATAATCAAGGGAGTTCAGGCCAAAATCGTGGTTTCCCATGACAGAAACAATGGATTTGCTCATTATTATATTAACGCACTCTTCAGGGTCAGGCCCATACCCCACAATATCGCCAAGGGCAACAATAATATCAACCTGTTTCTCAGTGAGATTGCTCAGTGCAACATTTAACGCCTCGATATTGCTGTGTATATCAGATATGATACCGTATCTCATAGCTTTATTATAGCAATTATCAATAATTTAAAAACGTACTGCTATATGACCTTGTGAAAGCTATTCGACAATCTATTGAGAAAAAAGTGTGACTATAAAATTTTTTCTATAGGTATTTGATGAGGCAATTTGAGGTATTGACTTTATACTTCAATTGCAGTATAATTAGTTTGAGGTGATAACATGAGAAGACAGACAAGCATAAGAGTAGAAGATAGGTTTTATAAAGAATCAGGTAAGGTATTCGATGCACTAGGATTGAGCTTTGGAGATGCAGTGAACTTGTTTCTTGCAAAAGTAGCATTGGAGAAGAGGATACCATTTGAAATAGGTATTCCTTCAGATGAACTCATAGAGAGAATTCATAACATTGAGAATGATGAAGATGTAGAAATTTACAATACAGCAGAGGAACTCTTTAAAGAATTGGGAATTTGACATTGCTGAAGATAAAAATTGAGAAAGGATACAAGAAAGATATTGAAAGAGATAAAAAAAGCGGTAAATACTCACAATTAGACTTTGATATATTAAAGCATATCATTGAAACACTGCAAGAAGAGAAACCAGTTGATCCTATTTATAAAAGACACCCACTACTTGGAACATTGAATAAATACGAAGCAATGCATGTTAAAAGTGATTGGATTCTGGTATTTAAAATTGAAAAACCCTTTCTAATACTTGTCATGATTGGTACACATCCCCAGGTATACAAAAAATCCAGGGGGTGATGATAGAAAACAATCAACAAAAAGGGGTTACATTGCAGCGTTGGAAGAGGACAATCTCCAAGTTCCTGAAGACCACTTTGATGCGCTTTTAGTAGCAGTATGAGCAAACTACCAACGATTTCTGGCACGGAGTGTGTCAATCTCGTCGTTTGAAGAGTAAGACCGCCGTCGCCTTTGGCGAGCATTTATTTCAGGGCTTACAATAGGAATTCTTTCTTGCTTCCCTCCTGGATATGGGCCATTAAATCCAAAACTTTTAAGTCCTTTTATGAGGTTTTTGCAGGATATAGGTTTAAGTTTAAGCATTTACTTTTGTGGTTGTTATCCTTATCCCGTCTATCTCAGGTAAAGAAAGATGTTTTTCGAGGCTGATTATAATATAATCTTCAAGGGCCTCTTTAAGATTTTTTCTACATTCTTCCAGAGTCTTTCCTGTTGCCCAAATACCCTTGATAGAAGGGATTTCCCCATAATATGGTTCTTCGTCTTTAATGATCTCATATTTTGCTTTTTTTATTACTGCTTCTATGTAATCTGTTAACATGTAGTTCACCTCTTTTAAATTTTATCACAAATCGTTTCTTTGGTGAAATGCAACTATTACCGCATTTACTTTGTTCGGTCGGCGATCAGTGGCTGTCATTGCGCAACCATTTCCTTCTTTGTCGTTCTGAGCACATTCGCTTCGCTCAGTGTAAACTCCGCGAAGAATCTCGTCTCAATTGAAAGGGTAAAAAGACCCCTTTCAAACTGACACGTAGTTTGTCATCCCGAACGACTTTTGTGAGGGATCTCCTCCTTTAACTACGGAGACCCCTCCTCACTATCGCTCCTCGCGGTGACAGGAAAAATAAGTTGTCATTCTGAGCCTCCGAAGGAGGCGTGAGAATCTCGTCTTTCAATTGAAGGGGTGAGCTAACCCCCTTCGAACTACTCCCAAAGGAAATGGCAAAAGCGAGATTGCCACGTCGCTTCACTTCGTTTCGCTCCTCGCAATGACAGGGGAAAAAGGGTGGAGTATAGAGGAGGGTTTTCCCACCTCCTCAAATTAAAAAACTTGAATTTTTTAAATAAATGCTTATAATTTGATGTTGTGCGGAGAGATGGCCGAGTAGGCTTAAGGCACTCGCCTGCTAAGCGAGTGAGGGACCAAAATCCTTCC
>Ga0210056_1002825_pt1 | contig 14392 bp, 12 predicted proteins | sample CryGeyCG2014_080_2_FD_183965 | JGI IMG/M metagenome (GOLD analysis project Ga0210056, IMG submission 183965) | Groundwater microbial communities from aquifer - Crystal Geyser CG07_land_8/20/14_0.80 (SPAdes) (version 2) | ecosystem: Environmental > Aquatic > Deep subsurface > Groundwater | place... | reverse complement strand
TTCACCCGTCACAGAGTGGATAGGCCACGTAAAGTGGGTTAGGAAATCGTCGCGAAACATACCCGGAAGATGCTGGAACTGGAAGGGCATAGCCTCGAATTTACCATACTCCTCACACTGGACAAACCAAAAGATTGGAACTAACCCGCTCGGGTGTTTTTCACGAACTTGTTTTTCCCATTTCTTGAAGAGTTCGCGGGCATTCATCTCCTGCGGGGTATATTCGTCACTGATCGGGTCTAGATATGCCTCCCAGTATGCCAAAAGTGCCCCTTCCCACTCATAGTCGGAAAGGCGACTGCGAACTTTCCAAGTTGGTGTTTGTTTTTTTGCTTTGACCATAATTCACCTCCGTGCTCACAATGTCACCAGCGGAGAAAAGCTCCCCGCGTCGGGGCAAAATCCAAACTTCTGTTGAGGCGTGGTTTGTCATCTACATAACCGAAAACGACCAGCAAGTATACATCTAACTTTCAGATAAGGTTGGAGCATTTAAGGAACGGCAGGTTCAATAATGAAGTGCAACACTTGGGGAAGCGGGAAAGGAGATGCTATCCTAAGTGTCTATGGAAAAGAGATATGAGCACTTAAAGATGGAAGAACGAGAGGTCATAGGGCAGATGTATTGGGCAGGCAATAGGGTAAGCGAGATAGCCCGTGCTATAGACAGGGATAAGAGCACTGTATCGCGGGAGTTGAAGCGGAACTCCTCTGCTCAATACAAGCGTTACACACTGTGCCAGGCGCATCGCCGAGCCGAGGAAAGGAGGACAATGGCGAGCAAGCGGTATAGGCTGAAGAATACAGCAATACGGCAGTATGTGCATGACAGGCTTGAGCTTGGGTGGTCACCTGAACTCATAGCTGGGAGGCTTTCACTGGAACATCCTGGGTTAAGCATCAGCCATGAGGCAATTTATCAGTATATTTATCATCCTGAGACGGAGGGCAGGGAAACACTCATTGCCTTTTTATGTCGTGGTCATAGGAAGCGAAAGAACAAGGGCATAGGCAGAAAGGAACAAAGGACGAAGATACCCAACAGGGTATCCATAGAGGAAAGACCTGTGGAAGCTGAATATCGTTTTGAGATTGGGCATTGGGAAGGAGACAGTCTTGTATCCCGCAAGAGTCTTGCTGCATTAAACAGTCTTACAGAGAGGAAGAGCCGGTTGTTGCTGTTGACAAAGATAAATCGTAAGACAGCACAGGAGACAACAGATGTGGTAGTGGGACGGTTTGTAGAAATGCCTGAAGCAATGAGGAAGACATTAACTATGGACAATGGCACAGAGAATGCGGGGCATGAAGATATAACAGCACAAACAGGAGTGAACTGCTATTTTGCTCGTCCATATGCCTCATGGCAGAGAGGGACAAATGAACACATCAACGGGCTTGTCAGGAGGCACTTGCCAAAGGCAACTGACTTTAGTAAAATCACAGATGAACAGATTGCTCGGATAGAGTGGCTGATAAACAATCGCCCAATGAAGTGTCTGGGGTTTAAAACACCATTTGAAGTCGCTTCTAAGGCTGTTGCACTTGGAGGTTGAATGTGGGAAGCAATCGAAAGGGAGAAATAAAATATCCTCCGGGCAAACATAGCAATACGAGGAGGTTTTATATGGATAATCACGTGATGAATCTACGTCAAGAGTGGGAAAAGGAACTAAGGGATACCTATGAGAAGAAACTAAGATTCACTTTGCCAAAATACAACAACGAATCGGGCATCGAACTAAAATATGTCTATGATCCTTTAGATATCGGCGACATATCCCCGGAGATGCCCGGCCAATACCCTTATACCAGGGGTATTCGTGCTCTGGGCTATCAGTATATGCCCTGGATGATACAGATGCTCCATGGTTATGGTACAAGCGAGGAGACACGTCACAGAACAGATTTCCTGCTTAAAGAAGGAATGAGAGGATACAAGGAAGAGCAACCAGTCATTTTGATAGAAGTTGACCCGCCTACTACGGTTGGCTTGGACCCTGACGACCCTAAGGCATTTGGTGCCGTAGGTCTGGGTGGTCCTTCAGTCAGCACTCTAGAAGACCTTGATAATTTACTTAAAGGATATGACTTGACCAAGACACGCTTTGCTCCGAATACTCGATTTACCTGCCTTCCTATTCTAGCCATGTATGTAGTATATGCTGAGCAAAGAGGCTATAAACCAGGCGAACTAAATGGGCAGAGCCAGAATGATCCCTTGAGCCGGTGGATAACCACGGATATAGGTGGCCCCACCCCGTCAACTCAGTTTAAACTGCGCATGGAGCTTATTAGGTATTGTAGCCAGAACATGCCCCAATGGAATCATACTAATCTTTGTGGCTACTTATATGGTGAGACATGCGCTGACCCAGCGCAGGAGCTAGGCATAGTAATGGCTGAAGCTATTGAATCAATAGAGGCAGGAATCAAAGCCGGGCTTAATCCGGATGATTTTGTCTCCAGGTTTAGCTCTCAAGTCCATATTAGCATGAGCTTTTTTGAAGAAATCGCTAAACTCCGTGCCTGGCGCAGATTGTGGGCAAAAACGATGAAGGAAAGGTTTCACTGCCAAAACCCGCGGTCGCTCCAATATCGAATGCACGTGCATACCGGGGGTTCAAGTCTAACTATGGAACAACCATTAAATAACATAACAAGGGCGGCACTCCAGGTTCTGGCCTCTGTGTTGAGTGGTGTCCAGTCTCTTCATACCTGTTCCTATGACGAAGCCATTGGATTGCCTTCCGAAGACGCAGTACGTACTGCTATTCGTGTTAATCAGATAATATTGCACGAGACAGATATTCCTTATGTTTCTGACCCGCTGGGTGGCTCATATTATGTCGAATGGCTGACTAACAAGGTGGAGCAAGAAGCTACCAAAGTGATAAACGAGGTAGAGGGACGAGGAGGGTTTCACAAGTGCGTTGAGGATGGTTGGCTGCGCCGTTTACTCGAAAGTCAGATGCTCAAATGGCGCCAACAATTGGATAGTGGAGAACGGACCATAGTAGGGCTAAACAAGTTCAAGGCAGAGGAAAAAATGGCGGTACCACCCTTTGTTGTCAGGGCGAAGGAAACAGCAGAAATCGCAGTGGAGCAAGTGAAAAAATGGAAGGCAAATAGAAATAGTGCCAGGGTAACCAAGGCCATTGATGATGTTAAGGATGCCATGCGAAAATATGATTCTATAGAAAAGGCTGGCATACTGATGCCTGCCCTGCTCGAAGCTGCCAGAGCAAAGTGTACTCTGGGAGAAATGATGGGGGCAATATATGAGGTCACAGGAGGGCGAGTTTACGCCAGTGAATATGGAAGGAGGTAAATCCATTGGAAAAGCACAGGCCAAAAATTCTCTTAGCTCGTTTTGATCTGGACGGACACGATAAAGGAATTGTCTTTATCATGAATGCCCTGAGAAATGCCGGCATGGAAATAGTTTATATTCACTTTAGCAATTCCAAGGAAATAGTAAAATCAGCGATACAGGAAGATGTAGATTTAATTGGCATTACTAGCTCGCTGGGACAGCATCTTCTGGTCTCTTCTATGCTCATGGAAGAGCTTAACAATAACAGGACAAATATTCCTGTTATTATAGGAGGAGTGATACCCAATATAGACGTACCAAAGCTGATTAACATGGGAATAAAGAAAGTTTTTGGTCCGGGCTCAACACCACAAGAAGCTGTAGCTTTTGCTTCCCAAATCACAGGGCAAACCGAATAAGGAGGATTTATGGGTTACTATGCTGAAGAAGTAGCACAGTGGGCAGTTTCTCTAGAGCGAAAAGATATACCTCAAGATGTTATTGACATTGGCAAGCATTGCCTCTTTGACTGGACGGGAATAAGCATTTACGGCTCATTATCCCCTTGGAGTCAAGCAATAGCCAGCATAGTTAAGGACGAAAAAGGAAAGGAGGAAGCCTCAATCCTGGTTGAAGGAACGAAGGTTCCCGCGCCTCAAGCTGCTCTGGTCAATGGCGTAAGAACATTGAGCTACGACCTTAGTGATACCTTTTTGGAAACTGCCTTACATCCAAGCTGCGGAATTATCTCCGCTGCTTTAGCCACAGCAGAAAGAGAGAAAAATAATGGTCAAGATTTACTCACGGCAATAATAGCCGGCTATGAAGTGGCTGCCAGGGTGGGGTACAGTTTGAACAAGCCACCAAAGCGACTGACATCGAGTAAAGGTTTTGAAGCAAACGCTCTAATTCCCTGTTTTGGGGCTACGATAGCTGCCGGCAAATTACTCAGGTTAAATCAAGAACAAATGTCCAATGCCTTAGGGCTTTGTAGCTGTTCCATGACTGCCGGACTGATAGAATACCTGCTCGATGGAAACTGGACTTACCGCTGGAATGCTGGGAAGGCAGGGCACGACGGAGTATTGAATGCTTTGCTAGCACAAAAGGGATTTGTTGGACCTCATGCTGTTTTTGAAGGACAATGGGATAACAAGGGTAGATACGGAGTTGTCAATGCTTTTACTGGCAGTGTAGATACGGCAATAGAAGTGATAAAAGACCTAAGTGAGAAGTGGTACTTAAAAGACATTGGCTTCAAATATTATGGCTGCTGCCATTACATTCATGGATTCATCGACGGAATCCTGAAATTGATGAAGGAGAACCAAATAAGCCCCAACGATATAGAAGAAATAACCTGCTTTCTTCCCCACATGACTTTATTCCTTGCTGTGCCCCGCAGGATAAAGGTCAAGCCAGCTAACCTGACAGTAGCGCAATGGAGTCTGCCTTTCTGCCTGGCGACAGCCATATTGGACGGTCATCTATTGCATCCTGCTGAGCAATTGTCACAGGAAAAACTCAGCGACACTAGGGTTCTGGCATTATCACAACGCATTCAAGGTGTGCTCAGGGAAGACCTGGATACTTTAGTCGAGGAGAAACATATTCTCCAATCCCCGTTCAAGCTAAAGCTGAAAAATGGAAAGGAATATGAAGCAACTACAGGCTGCAAGGGTTTCCCTTATAACCCCCTTACACAAGAGGAGACAAATCTTAAATTCGATACCTTAGTGTCAAGAATACTGGACAAGAAAAAAACTACAAATCTACGCTCTATGCTAGAGAAAACTGAGGCGATAAAAGATATATCTGAATTAGCCAGGGCTATGTGCCGCTAGTTTCTTAATCTACTGTCCTTCGGATGCGTTTTATATCTACTGCCTTACCAGTTTCTTCATTCACTTCGACTAAAATAGCATCGAAGACTACCATTCCCTTGCCTACCGATAAGCGGAAGGGCATCTGGGTGAGGAAACGTTTGATTACAAACTCGTCATCATCCCCGATGACTGAATCAATAGGACCAACCATGCCTATATCAGTAACATAAGCAGTACCTCCGGGCAGTATGTGAGCATCAATAGTGCCGACATGAGTGTGCGTGCCAAGAACAGCGCTAACACGGCCATCAAGATATCGGCCCATCGCTACCTTCTCCGAAGTTGCCTCAGCGTGGAAGTCAACAATGATAGCTTTGGGGTTGTTTTCCAGCCTGGCTAACAATTCGTCCATGGCGCGAAAGGGGCAGTCGAAATTGCCCATAAAAGTACGTCCCATAAGATTAACCACCAAGACCCCCTCCTTAGATAAATAACCATGACCCGGGTCCATCGGGGGGTAATTCAAAGGACGCAGAATGGCAAGGTCACCATCCAAGTAAGGAATAATCTCTTTTTTAGCCCAGACATGGTTGCCGGTAGTTATCACATCAATACCAGAGTCGAAAAGCTCCTTTGCTGTGGCTAGAGTAATTCCTAATCCACCAGCACAATTCTCACCATTGCCTATCACTAACCGAATATCAAATTCACAAAGTAAATCTGGCAGAAGTTTTTTCAGTGCCTTCCTGCCAGGTTCACCAATGATGTCACCTATTGCCAATATCCTCAAATTAAATCCTACCCTGAATCAAGTTCAGGGCTAATGGTGCTTGGGATTTCGGATTTCTCCCTCCTATTCCCTATTAAACTATTTGGCGTAATCTATTGCTGTTGTCTCTCGCACCACCACTACCTTTATCTGACCAGGATAGCTCAGAGTTTCCTCTATCTTCTTGGAAATGTCTCGAGCTAGCCTTACAGAGCCCAGGTCGTCAACCTGGTCTGGTTTTACCATAATACGCACTTCACGCCCGGCCTGAATAGCAAATGCTTTCTCCACTCCAGGAAGACTGGCGGCTATATCCTCTAAATCCTTAACGCGCTTCAAATAGTGTTCTGCAGACTCTCGTCTGGCACCAGGTCGTGAGCCACTTATGGCATCAGCGGCAGCAACAATGAAACCCATAACACTTGTGGTTTCAGCCTCACCATGATGTTCAGCGATGGCTTGGGCCACTACCTCAGATTTGTCCCACTGCCTAACCAAATTAGCGCCTATCAAAGCGTGGGGACCCTCTACCTCGTAATCTACCGCTTTCCCAATATCATGGAGTAAGCCAGCTTTTCTTGCTATACTAGCATCAGCTCCAATCTCACTAGCCAACATTCTCGCCAAATGAGAAATTTCCAGACTGTGAAGTAAAATATTTTGACCATAGCTGACGCGGAATTTAAGCCGACCCAGTAACTTAATCAACTCGGGATGCAATCCCGGTACACCAGCTTCGTAAGCAGCTCGTTCGCCTTCACTACGCATAATAGCTTCAACTTCCGTTTTAGTCTTCTCGACAATTTCCTCTATGCGGGCTGGATGGATACGACCATCTAGAATGAGTTTGTTTAAAGCAAGACGAGCTACTTCACGCCGTACGGGATCAAAGCTAGAAATGGTAACCGTCTCTGGAGTATCGTCAATGATAAGGTCAACGCCAGTGGCTTGCTCTAAAGCTCTGATATTACGCCCTTCACGGCCGATGAGCCGTCCCTTCATTTCATCACTGGGCAAAGAGATAGTAGATACTGTAGTCTGTGATACTACATCGGTGGTACAGCGTTGGATGGCTGTAGCTAAAATGCGTTGAGCTTCCTTGTCTGCCTCTTCCTTTATTCCGGCTTGCCAGTTCCTGACTTGTCGTGAGGCTTCCTCTTCAACTTCTTGTCTTATAGCTTGGAGTAGAAGATTTTTCGCTTGGTCTTGGGGTATACCCGCCAGAAATTCGAGCTGTGCTAGTTGTTTTTGCTTTATTCCCTCGATTTCAGTTCTTGTTCGCTCAATATCCTTTTCTTTGCTTTCTAGGTTGCGTTCCCGCCGCTCAGTGGAGTCTAATTTCCGTTCTAATGTTTCTTCTTTTTGGCTGAAGCGTTTTTCGGCGCGTTGTAGTTCAAGTCGGCGTTCTCTACTCTCCGCCTCAGCAACCCTGCTAACCCTGCTAGCTTCCTCTCTAGCCGCAACGAGTAATTCATTATATTTGGTTGTTGCATCTTCTAATAATTTTTGGGCTTCTTTTCTGGCGTTCCGAATTTGTTGATTGGCTATTATCTGCCGGGCAAAGTATCCAACAAGGCCACCCAAAATAAGCGCAAGAGCAACTAATATATATGTATAGTCCATTGTCCCTCATTTCACTAAAATAATTGATGTAATTCATCGCACATTAATCCTAAACCTTTTCTCCAGCGGCGTCAAATCCGTGAAATATAGGGTGACACAAGGATAGCTGTGTAGTTACGAAATTAAAAAGATCGATAAATAAAAACCTTAACAACTGCATAGTGGAAGGAAAGAAATCAAACACACATCATGGGTTATTAACACCTATGAATCGACCTAGGCATCGCGAGGCTTCTGCCTCTCGACTCCTTAGAAAGGAGGTGATTCAGCCACACGTTCCCGTACGGCTGCCTTGTTACGACTTCGTCACAGTCGCCAGCCTCACCTTGGGCAACTGCTTCCTGCCAAGGCAGGTTAGCCCGTTGACTTCACCTCGCCCTGGTGTCCCATCTTGGTGGCGGTATAGGCGTACACTCTATTCCTGAGCTATTAAGAATGCGGAGACTTTCCACATGACAGCCCTCGTATTGCTCCAGTTGAAAAGTTAAAGTATTTAAACCTGGACAAACTCCACGTATTTGGAGATAATTCTTAAAAGAAACGTCTGCGACAGAGGAAGAAGTAAAGTAATCAATTTTTCCATTAATTAAGTCTACCGTGCTCCAGTCGATCTTCAAAAGGTCATCCTCCCTTTTAACCCTGAATTTAACCTGGGCGCAGCAATAACCGTTTGTACTTGCGCTCACATAGGCGAGGTCTTCTTCGCTTTGCTCGCCAAACTTAATGTGAAAGTTCAAGTGGATAAGATACCAACTCTCTGGCCCTTGAGCGGCTTTCTTTGGCAACCTGAATTCAACCGAGCGGGTTTCGATTTCTTCTGTACACAGAAAACCAATATCCGAATATCCCAACTCTTTTAAAGTCCATACCCCAAAACCGTCTATAAGTCTAGGTTCAGAGTATGAAATGGAGCAACCATAACAAAGCCCTAGTCCCAAGAGAAGCACCACCAAAAGACCAAAACTTCTACGTTTCATGAAGTATCGCGCAGGATAGCAAAGGCGAACGACCTATAAATAAACTTCAGGGCACATACACCGCTGTAGCATATCCGCCACATTGCCACCAATGCTCATTGCCCTCTTCGTCCACTTCCTTGCGCAAAGGCTCATAATTGTAAAAGTTCCCCCAATCCTCAACTACTCCCCAACCTGGAACCGATTCAGCAACCAGAGCTGCCTGCTGCTCAGCCTCTTCACTCCAACCACATTTCGTTTCACCGTCCTTATCATAGTGAGTTGTTCCAAGAATATAATACCCCCAGGAAATGTTATACAACTGATCGTCTGAATCCGCATAGACTCTCATATGAATAAAATTAAGCCCTATGGGCTTCTTAACTCCCCTGTCAGTATCCCATATCCAATCATCACCTGTTTCATTCAACTTAGCCCATTCTGAATAGCCCCACAAGATCCAATCACGGAGGCGGTACTGGCTCTTAACTTTATCTATCTCAGCATTGTTCCAAAATAACATAGTTACTGGCCAACTACAGTTAGTATAATTGTCCCAATCACTTCCAAAATCATAATTCCTGAAGAGATCCTCCTCGATACTTAGTGTTGAAAGGTGTGAGGCGGTCCAAGCCAATGCGCTATTTACCGACAGCGACACCAACACTACTATACCTACCGCTATAAGAATAACTTTCTTTAAAGCCGTCTTTCTTATCATTGACTTTACCTGCCTTCAACTCCTTGTCCTTGGGATAATTCAAGTTCAGAGAGCAAGTTCCAGGGCTCTATGCTTACCACCTTCCCCACTTCTAGGTCAACGGTTATAGCTAAGTGGTCCACTATTTGTGCTTCATGGCGTATGCTCTCCTCATAATAACCTTGACTGTTTTTCTCTCTATAAACAGCTTCAGGCCAGTCATATTCAATGAAAAGCGGGCTATCAAGTGAAATAAGCAGACATGCCCCGATCTTTCTACTTCCTTTATGGGCTACCCCCACCCCCTTAATGGTGAAGTTTTTTCCTCTTAATACCTCTTGCACTCTCGAATCCTCAAGCACTATTTGCTTTGTCCTAGCTTCATCGTCTTTTGTCAATTGAGGAATATCAGGGGCAGGAAAGCTTTCAACCAGCATAGGTTGCTTAGGCGGTGCTGGCGGTTCAGAACCATGAATCATTACACCACTGTCAATAATCCCTATGAGCAACCCGCACACTAGCATTATGCCTATGACTGTAATTGTCCCTATTTTTCTCTTCATTTGTCCTCCTTGCACACTATTCTCGTTCATCTCTGAAAAAATCGAACATATTCAAGTGCTGTCAAGTTCTTCCCTATTCGTCTCTCCGAGCTGCGATATCTTGCTCTAAAAATATATAAAGACACTCTTTTAACAACTGGATAGTGGAAGGAAAGAAACCAAACACACATCATAAGTTATTAACACCTATGAATCGACCTAGGCATCGCGAGGCTTCTGCCTCTCGACTCCTTAGAAAGGAGGTGATTCAGCCACACGTTCCCGTACGGCTGCCTTGTTACGACTTCGTCACAGTCGCCAGCCTCACCTTGGGCAACTGCTTCCTGCCAAGGCAGGTTAGCCCGTTGACTTCAGGTGCTGCCAGTTCCCATGGCGTGACGGGCGGTGTGTACAAGGCCCGAGAACGTATTCACCGCAGTATAGCTGACCTGCGGTTACTAGCAACTCCAACTTCATGCAGGCGATTTCAGCCTGCAATCCGAACTGAGGACGCTTTTTTTAGATTAGCTCCGGATCACTCCTTGGCAACCATCTGTAGCGTCCATTGTAGCGTGTGTGTAGCCCAGGACATAAAGGCCGTGCTGACTTGACGTCATCCTCTCCTTCCTCCTTGCTGTACAAGGCAGTCTCCTGTGAGAATTTAACACAGGACAAGGGTTGCGCTCGTTGCGGGACTTAACCCAACACCTCACGGCACGAGCTGACGACAGCCATGTAGCACCTGTGCTAATTCCTGACTGGATACAGGTCGTCCTCCTTTCGGATTCCTACTATTAGCATGTCAAGTCCTGGTAAGGTTCTTCGTGTAGCATCGAATTAAACCACACGCTCCGCTGCTTGTGCGGGCCCCCGTCAATTCCTTTGAGTTTTAGCCTTGCGGCCGTACTCCCCAGGCGGGACACTTAAAGCGTTAGCTTCGACACGAGAGGGGTCGATACCTTCCATATCTAGTGTCCACCGTTTAGGGCGTGGACTACGCGGGTATCTAATCCGCATCGCTCCCCACGCTTTCGGGTCTCAGCGTCAGGAACAGCCTAGGAAATCGCCTTCGCCACTGGTGTTCTTCTCGATATCTACGCATTTCACCGCTACACCGAGAATTCCATTTCCTTCTGCCGCCCTCAAGTTCTCTAGTATCAGATGACCCTTTCTGATTAAGTCAGAAAATTTCACACCTGACTTAAAGAACCGCCTACACCCGCTTTACGCCCAGTAAATCCGAATAACGTTCGCCTCCTACGTATTACCGCGGCTGCTGGCACGTAGTTGGCCGAGACTTATTCCTCGGGTACCGTCAGAATTCTTCCCCGATAAAAGAGGTTTACAACCCGAAGGCCTTCCTCCCTCACGCGGTGTCGCTGGGTCAGGCTTTCGCCCATTGCCCAAGATTCCCTGCTGCTGCCTCCCGTAGGAGTTGGGGCCGTGTCTAAGTCCCCATCTGGCTGATCATCCTCTCAGACCAGCTACCGATCATTGCCTTGGTAGGCCGTTACCCCACCAACTAGCTAATCGGACGCAAGCCCCTCTCAAAGCGCTTTGCAGCTTTAGTAATCAAGCATATGCTTAATTACCGCATGCGGTATTAGCCTATCTTTCGACAGGTTATCCCCCACTTCGAGGTAGGTTACTTACGTGTTACTCAGCCGTTCGCCACTAAGTTGCAATCCGAAAACCACAACTTCGTTCGACTTGCATGCATAAGGCACACCGCAAACGTTCATTCTGAGCCAGGATCAAGCTCTCCATTAAAACTTTCCTTCCACTATTCAGTTGTTAAGGTTCTCTCTAGGACAAACATATTCTAAACCCTACACTAATTTTTGTCAAGCTCGTTTAGGAGGAAAAATTTTTTGAAACTTTAATTTATAGTTAACCGCAAAACTATTTATAATTTAGTTACTACCTATGGAAAATTCGCTTTGCCTTTCCTATTGACTACTAACGAAAATAAGTAATATTATATCGATGATGTGAAAGTATACAAGACGTCTTTGCTAGCACAATGCGATAGTGAAGTAGCTCGAATCATTCAGCTTGAAACGGAAAGACAGACAAACACTATAAATCTTGTTGCTTCAGAAAACCATGCCCATCCTTCTGTGCTCGAGGCGCAAAGTTGCCTCTTGACTGATAAATATGCTGAAGGATATCCCAAACATCGTTATTATGGTGGTTGTATTTATGCAGATGCAATTGAAACTTTAGCCATAGAGAGGGCTAAAAAACTGTTCCAGGCTGAGCATGCTAATGTCCAGCCCCATAGTGGGAGTCAAGCTAATATGGCCGCTTATTCAGCTCTATTGGAACACGGTGACACTGTTATGGGCTTGGATCTCAGTCATGGGGGACATCTCACCCACGGCTCAAAGGTCAATTTTTCCGGGAGGTGGTATAACTTTATTTTCTATGGGGTAAATGCGAAAACTGAAATGCTTGACTATGATGAGATAGAAAAATTGGCTCTAGCATGCAAACCCAAACTTATCGTGGCCGGAGCAAGTGCTTATCCCCGCACCATTGATTTTGAACGCTTTAGCTATATAGCTCATAGAGTAGGTGCTAAGTTGCTGGCTGACATGGCTCATATCGCAGGCATGGTGGCTGCTGGGCTGCATCCTTCTCCCGTTCCTTACGCCGAAGTAGTTACTTCCACTACACAAAAAACATTACGAGGCCCCCGCGGTGGCTTTATCTTATGTAATGAAGACTTAGCTTCGGCTATTGACGCGGCAGTTTTCCCCGGAATACAAGGTGGTCCCGCGATGCATATTATCGCCGCCAAAGCTGTATGCTTTTATCAGGCTATGCAGCCAGAGTTTATCGATTATCAGCTCTCTATATTAAGGAATGCCAAGGTTCTGGCCGCTGAGTTGCAAAATTATGGAATGCGAATTATCTCCGGAGGTACCGATAATCATATAGTTCTTGTTGACCTTTCTCCCCGGGGGATAAGTGGCAAAGAAGCTGAGGAAGCCTTGGAAGCAGCAGGCATCTTGGTCAATAGAAATACCATTCCCTTCGACCCTAAGCCACCACATCTTACCAGTGGTATTAGATTAGGTACCCCAGCACTAACCACCAGGGGTTTTGGTGTGGAGGAGATGAAACATATCGCCGCGCTCATAACTAAGGTAATTTTTCACCCTGGAGACGAGCGCATTCAGAAGCAAGTCTGTCAAGAAGTGAAGGAAATGTGCCAGCGTTTTCCCATCCCTGGGGTGGCAGGAGAATATACAAAGGGGAGCATTAATGGATGAATTAAGAGTATTCACTGGCAATGCCCATCCAGCTTTAGCAAGGTCTGTGTGTGATTATCTCGGTATACCTTTAGGCAAAGCCGAGGTTTTTGAATTCAGCAACGAGAATATCTTTGTTCGCATCATGGAGAATGTTCGCCAACGGGATGTGTTTGTTATCCAGCCAATTTGTTCCCCGGTTAACAAAAGCCTGGTTGAGTTATTAATAATGCTTGATGCTTTTAAGCGAGCTTCAGCCGGAAGAATCACTGCTGTCGTTCCCTACTATGGCTATGGTAGAACCGATAAAAAAGACCAGCCGCGGGTGCCTATCACAGCTCGCTTGATTGCTGATTTGCTTACTACCGCTGGGGCTAACAGACTGCTTACTATTGATCTCCATGCACCTCAAATACAAGGATTTTTCAATATACCTGTTGATGAGCTAACTGCCCTCCCTATCTTGAGCCGCTATTTCCATGAGAAAGCTATAGATAATCTGGTAGTGGTAGCTACTGATATTGGCATCTCCAAGCGGGCACGTGATTTAGCTGCTAAGCTAGGAACTCCTCTGGCTATTATTGAGAAAAGGCGCATAGGAAACATTGAAGCCGCTGAAACCTTAAATGTAATTGGTGAGGTAAAAGGAATGCGCGCCTTAACTGTTGACGATGAAATTGATACTGCCGCTTCTTTAATTGGGGTCGTGAATACTCTATTAGAACACGGGGCCACAGAAGTTTATGCCTGCTGTACCCATCCCGTCTTCTCTGGGCCAGTTATCGAGAGAATAGCATCGAGTCCGGTAAAAGAGGTGGTAGTCACCGATACTATACCTGTCAACGGCAATAAGAAATTGGACAGGATTACTGTGCTTTCGGTGGCTTCACTTCTCGGTGAAGCTATCCACAGAATTCACACCGGCTTATCTGTGGGAGCTATGTTTGAGTAGAAGGAAATTGCCGCCCGTGTCATGGAAAAAATTTGGTGAAGGAGGTATTGATATGGACAAGCTCAGGGTAACAGGCTCATTCAAATGGTCTCAAGCAGATATTATGGCAGAGGCAAAACCGGATGGCGGGGTTAGGATATGGTTTTACTTCAAAGATATTCAACAAGACAGATATGATATCGACCTCACCGCGGTAGAATGGGATAGGCTTGTGGCTTGGATTGAATGGCAGCGGAAGGAAGTTGCACTCCAAAAGAAGCCAGCAACACCTGAGGAAGGTAAATGAGCGGTTATCTACGGCAGAGATATTTGAGTATTGTATCGAGCAAAAATGTTCAAGTGGATTAGCCGCCTGATTGATTCTAACGAAAAGGAGCTAAAGCGCCTTCAGCCCATAGTTGAGCGCATAAATTCGCTTGAACCTGAACTTGAAAGGCTTAGCGATGCCGAG
>Ga0210056_1002822_pt1 | contig 14405 bp, 22 predicted proteins | sample CryGeyCG2014_080_2_FD_183965 | JGI IMG/M metagenome (GOLD analysis project Ga0210056, IMG submission 183965) | Groundwater microbial communities from aquifer - Crystal Geyser CG07_land_8/20/14_0.80 (SPAdes) (version 2) | ecosystem: Environmental > Aquatic > Deep subsurface > Groundwater | place... | reverse complement strand
TGCAAAGAATAGGCGTCAAATCGCTTTTAAGCGCGGCTTTTATTTTTTTATTTATCATTTCATCTGTTTCCTTTAGATATTTTCTTCTTTCTGAATGACCCAAAATTACATAATCACACCACCCCAGATCTTTTAACATTTTTGGAGAAACCTCGCCGGTAAAAGCGCCTTTCTCCTCCCAGAAACAATCCTGGGCGCCCAATTTAAGATTTAAGATTTGAGATTTAAGATTTAAAATATATAAAAATGGAGGACATATTACGATTTCAACGTTTTTTAAGTTTTTAATCCCGTTAGCCACCGAATCAAAAAGGAGCTTAGCTCCTTGTAAGTTTTGGGGATTCATCTTCCAATTGGCGACGATAAGAGGTTTCATAAAAAATTTGGAGTGAGGCAACAAGTTTCAAAGTAAATTTCGGAGGCGGCTGGGTATGGTCTCGCCGCAGGCGAGCCAGCCGCTGAGAACTTAGACCCCAAAATTGGGCTGGCAATTTTGAGGGTCGGTACTTTGAAACTTCGTTGCCGAACTCCATTACTGTTTTCTCAAATATTCGGCGGCTTTTTCAGGTTCAATTGTGGAAATTTCCATTCTGGTGCCGATTTCAAAACCCGCCCAAGTGGAGGTCTTAGGCAATATCGTCCAGTGCCAGTGGTAATAAGGATATTTTTTGTTATCACAGGGAGCGGTATGCAAATAGAAATTATAAGCCGGGTCATTCAAAGCTTTATACAACTTTTTTAAAGCAATCTGAAAGGCCTCCGCCAGCTGCCATTTTTCTTTTTCGGTAACTTTTTCAAAATAAGGCAGGTGTCTTTTTGGGGAAACAATCAATTCAAAAGCCGATTTTGAAGCAAAGGGACAGATAACTAAAAATTCTTTGTTCTCAAAAACAATTCTTTCTTTAGCCCTCCTTTCCCAGTCGTTCATCTGGCAATAGATGCATTTTCCGTTTTTTTTGAAATATTTTTTTGAATTAAAAAGCGCTTTCCTCAAATCAACATCAATTAAAGGAGTGGTAATAATTTGAGAATGAGGATGCGGTTGAGTAGCTCCAGCTTCCACGCCCTCATTGTGAAAGATAGAAACGTAGCTGACAAATTTTTTCTTCATTAAATTTAAATATCTTTCCTGATAGGCGTCAAAAACTTCTTTGACTTGAGCTAACGGCAGAAGAGCCAAAGACTTCTCATGGTCTCTTGTCATCACCAACTCGCAAAAACCAACAGCATTTGTTGTTTGATATAAATTTCCTTCAATCTTTTTTTCAAATTTTGGATGAGGTAAAAGTGCAGGAAATTTATTAGGGACAACAATGGTGGTCCAGTGGGAAGGAATTTTTCCATTAAAAGTAATCTTTTTGCCCGAAGCAAAAATTGAAACCGGTTTTTCTTGGCTTCCAATATTACAAAAAGGACAGATTTTTTGGGGAATTTTTATTTCCAGTCTTTTTTCTTTTTTAAATGCTTCCGGTCTTTTGGCTCTGCCCGTCGCAATTACCACCCAATCCTTACTGATAAGGTCTAAACGAAGCTCGGAGGGAAATTTTGTTTTTTTAGAATCCATAAGAAGCGAGGGTAAACTTTTCAAGGGGCACCTCGGAAACTTTTCAGCATGGTTTCCGAGCGAAGCGAGGAATGAAAAGTTGAGAGATGAACAAAATTTTCTAGGAGGCAGCTTCGCCTTAGGCGAAAGCTGAACTCCCGCCGCTGGGAAAATTATTGTGTCTACTTGAAAAGCTTTACCCGAGCGTATTATTCATATTTACCCGTAATTAAATTCCATTTTATTTTCAATAAATCAATTGCCATCTTCACTATTGATTTTACCTTAACTTTACTTTCCGGGTCGTTTTTCCAGTAAACCGGGATTTCTTTTATTTTATACCTCATTTTTTTAGCTATGACTAAAATTTCCGGATCAAAGGCAAAACGATTGATTTTACATTTAGGAAAGATATTTTCTGCCGCTTTTTTGGAAAATGCTTTAAATCCGCACTGCGTATCCTGAATTTTCCAAAGACCGATAATAAATTTCCTATACAATTTAAAACCCTCTCCCAGAATTATATTTCTTAAAAAGGGCTGTGGCGGATCCAAAACTGCCCCTTTTACATTTCTTGAGCCAATTACAATGTCAAAGCCTTTTTCAAATTCCGGCCACATTTTCTCAATTTGGTCAACGGAAGTGGAATTGTCAGCGTCGGTAAATAATCTATACTCTCCTTGGGCTTCCAGCATCCCCTGCCGGACAACACCGCCTTTGCCCTGATTTGTTTTATTGTCAATTAATTTTAAATTTTTGATTACAGCTGACATTCCTCTGCAAGCCTCGGCGGTTGTGTCTTTTGAACCGTCATTCACCACTAAAATTTCGTAATCGTAAACTGAGTGAGGCGAAGCCGAGCGAAGTGGAAGATGAGGCAAAGTCTCAGCGACCGACTGCTTTCTTAAATAATCATCAATCGCTTCCAATGTTTTGGGCAAGCGCTTTTCTTCATTGTAAGCGGGGATGATAACTGATAAATACATATTAAACTAATTATATCATGGTTAAAATTTTTGCTCCATTTTTCGTGACGACCATGGTGTGTTCAAAATGGCAGGATAAAGAGCCATCTTGGGTTTGATAGCCGAATCCGTCAGCGGATTTTTTCAATTTCCAATCCCCGACCGTAACCATAGGTTCCAGACAAAGAACCATTCCTTCTTTAATTTCGAGCCCAGAATGTCTTTTTCCGTAGTCCAAAATTTTCGGGTCTTCGTGAATTTCTTTGCCGATTCCGTGTCCGCAGAGTTCTCTCACCACATTAAACCCCTGACCCTCCACATATCTCTGAATTGTATTTCCAATATCACCGATGGTATTTCCCGGCCGAGTTTTTTTAATCCCTCTTTTTAAGGCTTTTTTTGTCACCCGAATTAATCTTTGGGTTTCCGGTAAAATTTTTCCCACCGGAACCGTAATTGCCATATCGGTATGAAATCCCTGATAGAAAATTCCCAAATCAAGCGAGATTATATCGCCGTCTTTCAATTGTCGCGCCGAAGGAACTGAATGAACAATCTCTTCATTTATTGAAGTACAAAGACAAGCAGGATAATCTTCATAGCCTTTAAAAGAACATTTTCCCCCTGATTTTAAAATCAGGTTCTCGGCGAGCCTGTTTAGATCTTCTGTGGTAATTCCCGGCTTAACATTTTTTTCCAATTCTTTCATAATTCCGGCCAGGATTTTCCCGCCTTCAGCCATTATTTGAATTTCCTCCAGAGTTTTAATTGAAACCATTTACCGAGTCCGCTTTAGCGGACGAAGATGAAAAAGAGATTTATCTCTTTGACTACCCGAGCCGCAGTAAAGGGTGGAGATGAACGAAGGTTCATTGACTACAGAGCTTTTAACACATCTTTGAAAACATCGGCTACCGATTGCTCACCATTAACTTCTGTTACCTTCAAGTGTTGTTTTTTGAAATAATCAATCACAGGAAGCGTTCTCTTTTTAAATTCTTTTAATTTTCCTCTAATGACCTTCGGATTGCTGTCTTCTCGATGGATTAGTTTTGAGCCGTCAAATGGGCAGGTTTTTAACTTAGCATTTTGTTCGTTGTATAAAATTGAATGGCGCATCAGTTCGCAAATTTTTCTTTTGCTGTTTCGCCAAATTGAAACTTCCGGTCTCTGTTTGATTAAAATTATTTTTATATTTGAAGCCCCATAAATCTTTTTAAAAAACGGAGTCAGCTCCTCTGCTTCGTAAAGAGTCTTAAAAGAACCAGACAAAACTACTTGTTTTTTCTCTTTAATTAATTCTTTGATTTTTTGTTTCAACCAAAAGAAAATTAAAGGAGGGCTCATCAATTTCCCCGATTGTCTTAATTTTCTTTCTTCCCAGAGAAAATATTTTTTAGCGCCGACTTTTACGAAATCGCTTTTTTTAATATTCCCGAAATTTTTCTCAATAATTTCGCTCGTTTCCAAATGATAAAAACTGAATTTTTCCGCCAATAATTCACCCTGCGTTCCTTTGCCGGAACCCGGCGGTCCCATTATAATAATGACTTTTTGTTTGTTAAAAACTTTCATAATCGCGCATTTGCAGCTGGGCTTGAACCTGACGCATAGTTTCCAAAACCACGCTGACCACAATTAGCAAAGAGGTGCCTCCGATTAAAAACTTGAAACCTGTAACCCCTGTAATCCCGCCGACAACTGAAGGCATTAAGGCTATGGTACCCAAAAACAAGGCGCCAATCAGTAATACCCGATTCAAAATATAATTCATAAAAAGGGCTGTACTCTCTCCCGGTCTGATCCCCGGGACAAAGCCACCCATCTTTTGTAAGTTTTGAGAGATCGCTTTCGGGTCAAAAGTAACGGCTGTATAAAAATAAGTAAACAGAACCACCAAAATGAAATAGAAAATTCCATAAATCCAAGGGTTCTGGAAGAAATTGCCTACCCCTTGAGCAATATCACCTATTTTACCGCCAGCTCCTGATAAAAAACTGGCTACCATTCCCGGAAAAAGCAAAATTGACAAGGCAAAGATAATAGGAATTACGCCGGCCGGGTTAACATTTAATGGCAAATAAGTTGATACGCCGCCGTAAAGCCGCATGCCCCGAACTCTTTTGGCATAAGAAACCGGAATATTTCTCCTCGCTTCATTGACCAGAACGACGCCGGCAATAATCAGCAGAGACATCGCAAAAAATAACAAATAACCCGGTATTTTTGACGGATCCCCTTGAAAGTCATTATAAGCTGTATAAATATTCATCGGTAAATCAGCCACGATTCCGGCGAAAATCAATAATGATACGCCATTGCCGATTCCTTTTTCGGAAATCAACTCTCCCAGCCACATCAGAAAAAAACTGCCCGCCGTAATAGTTAAGATTGAAGTGAAAAAATTTAAACCGGAAAGATGTCCAATCACGCCTTGCCGCTGAAACAAAGCTAACATCGCATAACCCTGTAAAGCAGCCAGAGGAACGGTTAAGAACCTGCCGTACTGATTAAACTTTTGACGACCGGCTTCTCCTTCTTCTTTATAAAGACGCTCCAGCTGGGGAAAAATCATTGTTAGTAATTGTAAAATTATCGTGGCTGTAATATATGGCCCCAAGCCCAGCATCACAATTGAAAGTCTTTCTAAGGCACCGCCCGTAAAGACATTCAAAAGACCGAAAGCCCGAAATTGGTTAAAAAAATTATTTAAGTTTTCGGCATTGATTCCCGGCATGGGGATACTGGCCATAACCCGAAAAACAGCGAGAATTGCCAAAACAAAAAGAATTTTGTTGCGTAAATCTTTAATTTTGAAAATTTGAATTACTTTTTGATACCACATTTTAAATTTAAAATTTTAAGGCGAAGAGGACTTCGTCCTCTTTTTCACCTTCGTCCCGCAAGCGGGACTCGGTAATTGACGTTGCCTCCTGCTTTCTCAACTTTATCTCTGGCACTTTTTGAAATCTGGCAATCTTCAATAACTAATTTCTTGGTTATTTCTCCTTTTCCTAAAATTTTAACTTCTGGTATTCTTCCTTTTATTCTATGCACAATTCCTTTTTCCAGCAATATTCTTGGAGTTATTTTTTCATCAGAACCAAACTTTTTTTCTAAAATATCCAAATTTACCTCCACACCAAAAATTAGTGTAGGGGTTGATTTTTGATTATATCCTCTTAACTTCGGATATCTCTTAATAAATTCTCTGATAGCCGGCTTTAATCTCTTGCCAGAGCGCGCTTTTTGACCCTTAAGACCTTGGCCGGAATAAGTACCGCGTTTGCCTCCCCGGCCAACGCGTTTTCTCTTTTTTATTTTATGAACTGGCTTTAATTCGTGAAGCTGCATATTATTTGTGAATCTTCAATTTATTTAATGCTTCAATTGTCGCTCTGGCATTATTTAATTTATTTCCTGTTCTGCCCAAAATTTTTGATGAAATGTTTTTTATTCCAACTAAATTGCAAATTACCCTGACAGTTCCACCGGCCGCCAGGCCCCGGCCTTTTCTTTTTGGTAAAAGTAAAACTCTGGCTGCTCCAAATTTAGCTGAAACTTCGTGAGGAATAGTGTCTTGAATAATGGGGACCTGAATTAAATTCTTTTTCGCCAATCTGGTTGCTTTATCTACGGCTTGAGCCACGTCCAAGCCCTTGGCCACTCCTACTCCTACCTTGCCTTGTTTATTTCCGATTACTACCACAGCCCGAAAGCGAAAACGCCGACCGCCAGCCGCTACCCGCGTCACCCTCGCCAAATCAAGGAGTTTTGACTCAAATTCCGGAGCCCGCTCTGACTGTGTAAATGTGGCAGTTGGACGATAGCCTTTTTTCCCAGCACTCTCTTCACTTTTTTTTACTCCGCCAGCTGGCGGATTATTTTCTTTTTTTACTTCTTTTTTCATACCCCGTATATCAACTTCCAGAGCCAAACGCCGTTAGGTGCGTTTTGCCATGTTTGTGATTATTTAATATTAATAATTTCATATTTACATTGCTTGAAGTTATGTCCCGGCGTTTGTTTGGAACGCACCTACTGGAAGTTGTATTACGGGGCATAAAAAATTATTATAATTTAAAATTTTAAACCGCCTGCCCTGACCCCTTCAGCTAAACTTTTTATACGACCGTGGTATTTATATCCTCCTCGGTCAAAAATGATTTTGTCAATTTTTTTCTCCGAGGCTTTTTTAGCAATTAATTTTCCGACTTCAAAAGCTATACCTATTTTTCCCGTTCTGCCTGTTTTTTCCTCCTTGGGTTTTTTATGCGACGTTGAAATTTCTTTTTGTCGAAGAACATTCGTTCGTTGAGCCGAAGGCGAAACGAGAGAAGAAACTTGTTTCTTTGAACTTCTCCGCCCTTCGCTTCGCTCGGGCATATGAGGTGATTTTTTTAATTCTTGATCCCGAGCGGTTGCCAATATAATACTTTTTTCATCATCAATCAATTGAGCGTAAATATGTTTTGCCGATCTGAAAACACAAAGCCGAGGAATTCTCATGGTTCCTTTTAATTTTGCTCTTATTTTTTTATGGCGTCTTATTTTTTTTTGCTGTTTTTCTAACATAAAAACTGTATCGTGCTAAAGTTCGCTATTAACTACCCGGGCCGTAGGGAAGGGTGGAAAAGTTCAAAGAAACAAGTTTCTTCTCTCGTTTCGCCTTCGGCTCAACGAACGAATGTTCTTTGACTATTTGGTCCCTGTCGCTACTGCTTTTTTACCCATCTTTTTTCTAATCTTTTCTCCCAAATACCTTATTCCCTTTCCCTTATAAGGTTCGGGCGGTTTCACTCTTCTGATGAGAGCTGAGGTTTCACCAACCAGTTCTTTATCAATTCCTGAAACAGTAATGATATTTTTATCTACTGAAAATTTTATCCCCGGGGGTGCCTTTATTTCCACCGGGTGACTGTATCCCACATATAATAAAAGATTTTCTTCTGGTAGCTGAGCCTTGTAACCTAATCCTTGTATTTCCAATTTTTTTTCATAACCCTCATTTACTCCTTTCAGCATATTAGCTAAAAGGGCGCGGCTCAGACCCCACAAAGCCTTGTTTTTTTTAGTTTCAATGCTGGCGTGTAATAAAATCTTTCCTTCTTTTATGTCAATTTTAATTTCGGGTCGAATTTCCCGAGAGAGTTCGCCCTTTGAGCCAGAAACTTTTATAATCTCGCCTTCAATTTTTACATCTATGCCCTGAGGTATTAAAATTGGTTTTTTGCCGACTCTTGACATAATTTTTTATAAATTAAGATTAAAGAAGCGAGGCAACAAATTTTAAAGTAACTTTCGCAGTCCCGTCGGCACGGTCCGCGTGAAACGCGGCGACGGGACGAGAATGTAGATAGTCAAATCTCGCTGGGATTTGAACTATCGGTACTTTAAAACTTCGTTGCCGAAGCAAATACTACCAAATTTCACAAATAATTTCTCCACCCAATCTCTGTTTTTTAACCTCTTTGTCAGTCATTAATCCTTTGGGCGTTGAAATTATTGCTATCCCGTAACCCGATCTTACAGGTTTCACTTCTCTAAAACTTTTGTAAATGCGCTGACCGGGTTTCGAAACCATCTTTAATCCTGAAATGACGGGGATTTTGTCGTTGTATCTCAAAGTAATTTCAATAGTCATTTTCGTTCTTTTCCTTTTTTTCTCCGCTTTCTCAATGAAACCTTTTTCTTCTAAAACTCTTGCAATTTCATATTTCAAATTAGAAAAAGGCATATCAACCTGTTCTTTTAAAACGGCTTGAGCATTACGTATTCGATTTAACATATCGCTAATTGGATCCATATAGTTTTACCACGATGATTTTTTAATGCCGGGTATCAATCCTTGATTGGCCATTTCCCTAAAACAGATTCTGCATAATCCAAATTTTCTCATATACGCCCTCTTTCTGCCGCACCTAAAACAGCGTCTGGTAATTCGACTGGTAAACTTCGGTTTCTTTTTAGATTTGGCGACTTGAGCTGTCGTGGCCATAAACTTTTTATCTTTTTTTTATTATTTAATTTTGTTTGCTATTGGGAATCCGAGCAATTTCAGTAATTCTAATCCTTCTTCTCTGGTTTTCGTTCCCGTTACTACGGTTATTTCAAACCCGAAATTAATTTTTGCTTTTTCCGGTAAAATTTCAGGAAAAGTGATTTGTTCTTTAATTGCTAACGTTAAATTTCCTTTTTTATCAAAAGAGCTCTGTTCAATTCCCCGGAAATCACGCGAACGCGGCAGGCCGATATGAATTAATCTCTCTAAAAAATCGTACATTCTTTGATCTCTTAAAGTCACTCGCGCTCCTATTGTCATCCCCTTTCTTATTTTGAATCCTGAAATTGATTTTTTGGCATAAGTCAAAACCGTCTTTTGTCCGCAAATCAGAGAAATATCATTCAAAATGCTTTCGCAAATTTTTTTCTGTTCGTCTGAGGTTTTACCGGAGATTAATCTTCCAAAACCCGTGTTTACCACCACCCTCTTAATTTTCGGAACCGCCATATCATTCTTATATCCAAATCTTTCTTTCATTTGAGGTATTACCTCTTTTTGATATTTATCTTTTAATCTAAGCATATTTTAATTTTAGATTTCTTGTCCGCATTTTTTACAAATCCTAAATTTCTTTTTTTGCACAATCTTATAACCTACTTTTATCGCTTTTCCGCATTTTGAGCATATAAATTTAACATTGGAAATATCAATCGGGCCGGGAATTTGGACAATCTGACCTTTTTCTCCTGTTTTTTTTGGTCTAACGTGTTTTTTCCTGATGTTAACTCCTTCCGCTATAATTCTTTTTTCTTTCGGAAAAACTTCTAACACCTTGGCCTTCTTTCCTCGGTCTTTTCCGGACGTTATTAAAATGGTATCACCTTTTTTAATCTTCATAACATTACGAATAATTTTTAAGCGAGGCAACAAGTTTCAGAGTAAATTTCGCAGGTCTGTTAGCATGGTCTCCGACTTTAGTCGGAGTAACAGACCGAGAATTTAGATAGTCAAATTTCGCTGGAAATTTGAACTATCGGTACTCTGAAACTTCATTGCCGAGCGACTATACTAATTCTTCTGCTAAGGTGGCAATTTTATCAAATCCTTTTTCTTTTAATTCTTTGGGCAAAGGCCCCGAAATTCTTCCTCCTTTGGGTTCTTTAGTCTTTCCTTCCAAAATCACGCAGGCATTATCATCAAACCTGATGTAAGAACCATCCAGTCTCCTAAATTCTTTTTTTTGCCTGACAACCACGGCTCTAACTACATCGTGTTTTTTCACAGGCTTCCTTGGTTCGGCCACCTTTACCGTCCCAACGATGACGTCTCCAAGACGAGCATAACGTCGCCGTGTGCTGCCTAAAACAGTAAAGCATTGAAGAATTTTGGCTCCCGTGTTATCAACGACTTTTAACATAGTGTGTGGCTGGATCATAGTGGTAATGCAAAGTTAGTCGCTCCCGAGCACAGAAGGAGTTATGTGCTCGGCTGCCGACCCCTCTCCGACGTGGGATGTTAATTTTTTAATAACTCGCCATCTCTTATTTTTACTAATCGGTCGACATTCTTCGATAACAACCTTATCTCCAACATGATATTCTCCCTGTTCAACGTGGGCTTGGTATTTTTTTGAAATTCTGTATCTTCTAAGATATTTAGGATGTTCCTTAATTCTTTCCACATTAACCACGACTGTTCTTTGCATTTTATCAAAAACTATTGTTCCGGTTAATTGACGTTTAGGCATAAAATTATTCAAATTTTATTTATTTAACCTTCTCTTTTAAAATAGTTAACGCTCTCGCAATATCTTTTTTTATTTGCCGGATTTCTCTGACATTTTTTACTTTTCCAGTAACCAAATCAAATCTCAAAGACCTTTGACGTTCTCTTATATCTTTCAGAAGTTTCCCTAATTCTTCTTTTGATTTTTGACGTAATTCTTTAATCATCGAATTTTTGTTTACAAGTTCGATGAGATGAATCTCATCTCTCGTCTCAATTCATATTTCATCCATCGAACGTCGAAATGAATCTTTAGATTCATTGAGCAAATGAAGATAAAGATGAAGGCAAACCCGAAGGGGCAAACTTCATCGCTTAATAAATTTGGTTTTTATCGGCAATTTGTCGGCCGCTTTTTCAAAAGCTTCTCTGGCCTGTTCTTCTTTCAATCCTTCCAGTTCAAAAATAATGCGACCGGGTTTTATAGGAAAAACATAGTGGTCAACGCCTCCCTTGCCTCCGCCCATCGGCACTTCGGTTCCTTTTTTGGTAACGGGTTTATCCGGAAAAATCCGCACCCATAGTTTTCCTCCTTTTTTTAAATACCTAATAACAGCCCGTCTCGCTGCTTCAATTTGTCTGGCGGTTATCCATTTGGTTTCTAAAGATTTAAGGCCAAAGGTTCCAAAAGCCAGCTCGGTCCCCCGAGTCTCAATGCCTTTTGACCTTCCTTTTCGCCATTTTCGGTGTTTAACTTTTTTTGGCATTAGTATCGCCATATTGGTACAGCTTTTAGAATTTTTCTCCCTTATATATCCAGACCTTCACTCCGATTACCCCGTAGGTACAGTGGGCTTGTGCCTGAGCGTAATCAATATCGGCCCGCAAAGTCTGACGGGGCAACTTGCCTTTTTTCAACCATTCAGTTCTGGCAATTTCATTTCCATTCAGACGACCGGCCAGTTCTATCCGACAGCCTTCTACTCCTTTTTGTGTTGCAATTTTCTCTATCGTTTGTTTTAAAGCCCTTCTGTAAGCAATTCTTTTTTCAATTTGTTGAGCAACCCACTGGCTGGATAAACTGGCTGATAACCAGGGGTTCTTAACTTCTCTGATTTCAATCCTTATCGCCACTTTGTCCCGACTTTGTCGGGGATGCTCGACGGAATCTGCATCAGGAATGGGAGATGAAAAGGGCATTTCTCTTTTTCCTCCTTTACCCGAGTACAGCGAAGGGTGGAGATGAACGAAGGTTCTTTTGCTAATCTTCAATACCTTATTCTCTAACATTCTTTTTAATTCTTCTACTCCTCCTCCTCCTCTGCCAATTATTAACCCGGGCCTAGCACTGGATATAATGATGTTTATTTTACCGGGAGATCTCTCAATTTCAATTCTTTCTATCCCAATCTTCCCTAATTTATTTCCTAAAAATTCTCTAATTCTAAAATCTTCCTCTAAATATTGAGTAAACTTTTTTTTGTCTAACCAGCGGGAATCCCAGTCGTTTAATTCTTTTAATCTAAATATTTTAGGATGAACTTTGTGTGACATAGTTAGAATGATTTTCTTCTGAATATTCTTTTTAGGCCTTTGTCAGCTTTTGGTCTGACCAATTCTTGCCTCGGCTTGAATTTCGGTTTTTCTGTCTTCTTTATCTCCTCTATTTCTTGAACAGTCTCTACTTTTTCTACTTTTTTTGCTTTTTTCCTTTTTTTCTTTTCAATTTCATCAAGCCAAAGTGTAACATGGGAAGTTTTTTTCTGAATTTCGTAAGCCTGGCCTCGCGCTCGGGGCATATGTCTTTTATATTTCGGCCCTTCGTCAACTGAAATTTTACGAATATAAAGGTTTGATTCTTCTAATTGAAAATTATTACGAGCTGAAGCAATGGCTGATTTTAAAAGTTTCAGCACGGGCTCGTTTGCTTTCTTTACGGTAAAGCGCAAAAGTGTTTGAGCCTGTTCAACCGATTTGCCTCTAATTAAATCAGCAACTAAACGGACTTTACGAGGCGCAATTCTAAGATATTTTAATTTAGCAACTACTGGCATATATTTATTCTTTTAGTTTTTCGGTTTGTTTTTCTTTTACATTGCTTTCCAATTCTCTTTGCATTCTGCCGCCGTGCCTTAAAAATCTCGTGGTAGGAGAAAATTCTCCTAATCTGTGACCGACCATTTCTTCGGTTGCCCTAACCTCAATAAATTCCCGACCGTTATGTACGCCAAAAGTAAAACCGATCATTTCCGGCGTTATAGTACAACTTCTTGCCCATGTTTTAATAATTTCTTTGGTCCCCGCTTTAAGATTTTTTATTTTTTTTAATAATTTCTCATCAACATAGGGACCTTTCTTTAATGACCTTGCCATAATTTATTATCAAGCTTCCGTAGGAAGCGAAGATGAAGAAGAGAGCGTAGTTCTCTTCGCCTATTAATTTATTTTTTCTTTTTTTGTCTTCTTTAAATAATATACTTATTTGTCCATTTCCTTTTTTTCCTCGTCTTGACTCCTCTGGCTGGTTTTCCCCATGGAGTTTTAGGAAATTTCAATCCAATCGGAGTCTTTCCTTCGCCGCCGCCATGAGGATGGTCCGGCGGAATCATGGCGGATCCCCGAACGGTCGGTCGCCAACCTTTTAACCTCCTTCTGCCCGCTTTCCCAACTATTTCAAATCTCTTTTCCGGATGGGAAATTTGGCCAATTGAAGCAAAACACTCTTGAGAAATTTTTCTAATCTCTCCCGAAGGCATTTCTAAATGAGTGAGTTTCCCCTCCTGAGCTAAAACCGCAGCTCCAGTTCCCGCACCCCTGACCATTTTTCCTCCCCGGCCGGGTTCCATTTCAATATTGTAAACCATGGTTCCTACTAGAATATTTTTTAATTTTGTGCGATTGCCTAACTTAATTTCAGTTTTTTCCTGACAGATTATTTTGTCTCCAATTTTTATGTCGTGGGGTGCAATTTGATACAGCTTCTCTCCGTCGTCGTATTCCAGAAGCATCAGAAAAGCGGTCCGGTAAGGGTCGTATTCTAAAGCGACAACTTTAGCGGGAATGCCTATTTTTTTCTGAGCAAAATCAACCATCCGATAAAGCCTTTTCACTCCGCCGCCGCGATGCCAAACCGTGATTCTGCCCGAACTAGCCCGACCACCCTTTTTTTTCAGGAAAAGCAACAATCTTTTTTCCGGTTCTTTTTTTGTTAAAATTGATTTTGGCATTTTTTTATCTCGGCATTACTTCAATTTTTTGACCTGCTTTTATTTTAACAATTGCCTTCTTATATCCTGCTCTCCAGCCCGATATTCTGCCCAACCTCCTTCTTTTCGGTCTTACTTTAATAATTCTGACCGACAATACGTCAATATTGTATAAATCTTCAATAGCTGTTTTGATTTCAATTTTATTTGTCTTTGGATAAACTTTAAAAACATACTGATTTTTTTCTGCCAAATTCGTGGCTTTCTCTGTAATCTGCGGCGCTTTCAAGACTCTGTATGCTATATCTGATTTTTTTTCTTTGATTTTTCGGGGCTTCTTCTCTGAAACAGTTTCTCTTTTCGGTTTTTCTTCTTCTATCTTCTTTGGTTTTTCAATTGGTTCTGTCTTTTTCTCTGGTTTCTTTTTCTTTTTAAAAATATTGAAAGCTGGCATAAATTATTTCTTAAATGTTTCTCTTATTACCTTAATTGCTTCTTTCGGCATCAACAGATATTTAGAAGAAAGCAAGTCTAAGCAATTTAAGTCTTTTGCCTGAACGGTCTGAACATCAGGCAGATTACGCGTTGCCAAAATCAAGTTTTTGTCCATATCAGGCAAAGCGATTAAACAACTTTCATTTCGGCAAGGTAATTTTTTTAGAATCTCTGCCATCGATTTAGTCAATTTTGTTTTTACCTGCCCCGTTGGCCCCTGGGGGTCCTGAGTGGATTTTTCAATTACCCGAGCGTTAGCGAAGGGTGAAGATGAACGAAGTTCATCGACTTTTAATTTGTCTAATAAAATCAAAAGGCTATTTTGGGCCTTGGCAGATATTACCATAAAGAACGCTAATCTTCGCATTTTTTTTGGAATTTCTTTTTTAAAAACTCTCGCTTTTGTCGGACCGAAAGTAACTCCGCCTCCTTTCCACAAAGGTGAACGGATTGAACCATGCCTCGCC
>Ga0210056_1002816_pt1 | contig 14432 bp, 14 predicted proteins | sample CryGeyCG2014_080_2_FD_183965 | JGI IMG/M metagenome (GOLD analysis project Ga0210056, IMG submission 183965) | Groundwater microbial communities from aquifer - Crystal Geyser CG07_land_8/20/14_0.80 (SPAdes) (version 2) | ecosystem: Environmental > Aquatic > Deep subsurface > Groundwater | place... | reverse complement strand
GAATAGTTACCAACCTTTTTTAATTTGAGATCTGGGATGGAAGGACATTTTAAGTCTCTATTTATTATCTTTAAGGGAAAAACACCCTGATTTAAGACATTGACAAAATTGTATGAGGAGATACAATGTCATTTGTGAAATATACTATTTATTTAAGGGAGTCTAAATACAAGTTTCTGGAGATCGGGGTCATTGAAGAAAAGCGGAAGAAGGAGAGGGGCCGCAACTTCACAGACCTTCTCAACTATGCCAGAAAGAGATACTCGTTGTTTGGAAGCCCAGATAGAATTGTTCTTGTTCCAAAGGACCTGAAAGCCCCTTCTGTCGGCGGTGAATTACACCTTTAAAGAAATGGAAATTATCACTGCCATTAAAGAGATGAAACATCTCCAATTCTGTGGTGGTGAAAGTCAAGGGAACACATCAATTGTCAATGAAAGGAGGACTAAGAGGACTAAGATGATAGGGATGGATTTCATTAGCTTTATTATTTTATTGGTTATCAGTATTGTTGTTTCTGGGGTTTTACATTTCGTCATTAAGTTTTACGTTAGACCAGGATGGTGGTCATATGCCTCCAAAGTCCTCATCGGATGGGTCGGGGCATGGTTAGGTTCCCCGGTATTCGGTTATTGGTGGCAAGGCTTAAATTATAAGGAAATATATATTATCCCTGCAATTCTGGGTTCCTTAGTGCTTCGATTCGCAAATACGATCACGTATCCTCATGCTGCGAATTGAAATAATTGCTCACTCAGCACTAAGTCCTGAGTAAATAAATACGTTACCGAATTTATGAATCGATGGACTTAGCAAGTGTGGTTTTTGTAGTGGACCTTATTAAGTTTTGTTCCACCATTTTCAAGAGTGCAGGGTAATTACCTTTTAAAGTTCAGAAATACTTTCTTCTCGGGACATCGCCTCTAACTGAATACGCTTGATATTGATCCTCATCTGTTGAAAAAGACCCTTTTCGTCCTTCACTCCTTTCAATTTCTCTCGAATGTTAAAGGTTGACAGTCCATCCAGGTCTTTTCTGTTCTAATAAGTATGGAATCACTTGGAAAATATCTGAAAGCAGAGAGGGAGCTTCGGAATCTGTCTCTGGAGGAAGCTGCCAAATTCACCAAGATCGGGAAACAATTCCTCAGGGCGATTGAAGAAGACAAGTATGACCTTCTGCCTCCCGCTACTTATGTGAAGGGATTTCTGACTGCCTATGCCAGATATCTCGGCCTTGACCCGAATGACGTACTTCTACGGTATCAAAAATATCTGGAAGATCTTAGCATCTCCCAGCAGAAACAAGTAGGGTTACCGCAGCAGATTTCAACTCCCCAAAAGAGAGTCAGACCATGGTTCTTTTTCTTCCTCATCTTTGGAATTATTTTCTTCATTGTAATTTTCATATATTACATCTCAAATAAGCCACTGGAGAGGCTCTCTCCTTCTTTTGAGGAGAAAGAGTCTAAACAAATTCCTTTACCCTCCGTTCCATTTCCTTTACCAATACAAGGAAAGGTAGGAACCCAAACAACCCATCAAGCCGAGCAGAGGGAGACTTCAAGGCCAAGGGAGGCGAAGGCCAAGGATATTATTACCACAGAGGCAACTTTTTTCGAAGTCCTGGAAGCCAGCATAGGGACAGGAATTGAGAGAGAAGGTGGTCGCTTAGTTCTGAGAGGAAAGTGTTCAGAATTTATATGCAATAACCAGAGAGCCTATTTCTTCACAAGAATTAAGACCCAGAGAGAAGGAAAGATTATACATGTATGGCTCTGGATGAGTAAGGAATTCAATAGAATAGAGATCGATGTCAAACCTCCAGTATGGTCAGTTTATAGCTACATTACCCTCCGTCCGCAACATGTGGGGAGCTGGAAAGTCGAGGTAAGGGATGGAGATAATGTTCTCAACAGCCTAGACTTTAAGGCTACCGAAGCTGATTTCTATTCTATTCAAGAAAAAAATTAGGGACATTAACAAAATTGCCCGTGGAGATAGAATTTATGGAGTGCACCGTTTATTAAGATCGCACCTGAAAACCCCGTCCTGTGGACGGGGATGAAAGGTGCGTCTGTCGAAGACAGGAAGAATGTGGTATATGAAACTTCATGACTATCCGAAGGACTGCGCACGCCGTTTACGACACAAAATACCACTTGGTATGGACGCCGAAATGTCGGAAATGGATTAAGAGAGAAGATATAGGGGACAAAGCGAAGGAGATATTTTTGGAGGTGTCGGAGCATTATGGTTTTGAGATTCAGGAGATAAGGGTGGCCGAGCAGTTTTAGTAGATATGAAATGTAACCGTCAAGGAAACAGTTGTACAATAACCTTAACTCCTTTAGGATAGAGCAATTGGGAACCGTAGAAAGAAGGGGCTCACATCTTTTTATATATAGAATGAGTTGGTTGTCAAGGAGAAACTTAAATTGGAAGAGAAATAGGGCAGGGGAAATATTTTTATAGACATGGATGGTAAATTTTTGTTATATAAAAGGAAATTCCAATTCCATTTCTGGAGAAAAACGCATGTTCCATATTGCAGACCCAAAAGAAATAAAGGAAGGGAAATTAACCGATATCTATTTTGTGAGGACGATGCAGGTCCTTAAGGCAAAAAAGATTGATAAATGGGTGAAAGCCGAATTCATTGCCAAACGGTTCCCGGAGGATTATGGGTGGGGAGTACTGGCTGGTATTGAGGAGACAGCCTACCTTCTGAAAGACCTGAAAGTCAGTGTCAGAACGATGAAGGAGGGGACAATCTTCAGGGCTTTTGAGCCCGTCATGGAGATCGAGGGGATGTACACAGATTTTGGCCTCTATGAAACCTCTCTTCTGGGACTTCTCTGCCAGGCCTCAGGTGTGGCAACGAAGGCCGCTCGCTGCAAAAAGGCAGCCGGTGACAGGAGGGTGATCAGTTTTGGCGCGAGGCGGATCCATCCAGTCGTGGCCCCCATGGTGGAGCGAAATGCCTTTGTGGGTGGCTGTGACGGGGTTTCCGTGGTTAAAAACGCCGAAATGATTGGTGAGGAACCTTCGGGCACCATGCCCCATGCTTTGATTTTAATCATGGGGGATACGGTGGAGGCCACCAAGGCTTTTGATGAAGTCATCCATCCTAAAGTGAGACGGGTCTCCCTCATCGACACCTTTAATGATGAGAAGGTAGAAGCCATCAGAGTGGCTGAAGCCATGGGGAAGAAACTCTTTGGGATCAGGCTTGACACTCCCAGTTCGAGGCGAGGAGATTTTCAGAAGATCATCGAGGAGATTCGCTGGGAACTAAATTTAAGAGGATTCGGACATGTTCAAATCTATGTTAGCGGCGGATTGGATGAGAAACGGATCCTCTCCCTGAATCCTGTGGTGGATGCCTATGGGGTGGGCACTTCGATCACCAATGCACGGGTGATAGACTTTGCGATGGACATCATCGAGATTGATGGAAAACCTCTGGCGAAGAGAGGGAAGATGTCGGGGTCAAAAAGTGTTTTCCGGTGCTCGAAATGTTTTCAAGACAAAATGGTTCCTTTCAAAAAGAGTCGAGGACGATCTGCTCCGGGTGTGGATCGATGTTCATGTGGCGGTCGGTTTAAAGAGCTCCTCATCCCTTTTGTTCAAAACAAAAAGATCCTTTGGGACCTCCCCAGACCACAGGCAATACGAGAATATGTTCTCGAACAACTTCCTCATTTCGATCTTTAGAGTCCGCCTATATTTTAATCAGGACGCGTCCTGTCCGGAGATAGGAAAGATGATATGAAGGAAGCCATGCTTTACAGTCCTTTAAAGGATGGGAAGGTGCAATGTCACCTCTGCAACCATCGATGTACCATCTCACTTTCAAAAAGGGGACTCTGTGGAGTGCGAGAGAACCGGGAAGGAAGGCTTTACACCCTCGTCTATGGCCGTGCGATTTCTCTGAATGTGGACCCCATAGAAAAGAAGCCACTCTTTCATCTCTTTCCCGGATCGAGCTCTTTCTCCATGGCTGCTGTGGGTTGTAATTTCCGATGTCTCCAATGTCAGAATCATGAAATCTCCCAGATGCCGAGGGATCACGATGGGCGGATTGAAGGTTCGGAGGTCTCCCCTTCTAAAATTATTTCGTTAACGAAACAAAACCGATGCCGCTCCATCTCCTATACCTATACTGAACCGACCATCTATTTCGAATATGCTTACGAGACTGCTGGCCGGGCCCATCCGGAAGGGATTAAAAATATTTTCGTCACCAATGGCTATATGACTGAGGAAGCCCTCGAGATGATCCAACCCTATTTAGATGCAGCCAATGTGGATTTGAAGAGCTTCAAGGAGAAATTTTATAAAGAAATCTGTGGGGCAAAATTGAAACCGGTTTTGGAGAACCTCAAACGGATGAAACAGATGGGGATCTGGGTGGAGATCACCACACTCGTTATTCCTACTCTAAATGATTCAGACCAGGAGTTTGAAGAGATCGCCCAATTCATCGTCTCCTTGGGACCAGAGGTTCCCTGGCATATCTCAGCCTTCTATCCAACTTATAAAATGCTGAACCTTCCGAGAACCCCTGCCTCGGCGCTTCACCGAGCGAGGGAGATTGGAATAAAAGCAGGACTTCGTTATGTTTATTGTGGAAATATTCCTGGTGAGGAAGGCGAAGATACCTTCTGCCCTCACTGTGGCCGAAGATTGATCGAACGGATAGGATTTCGAGTGATAAAAAATGATGTAGTGAATGGAGAATGTCGTCATTGTCATGGGAAATTGGACGGCATATGGGATTAAGTCCATAATTTTCATTTTGCAATTTGCATTTTTCCATTTTCAATGGGAAGCAAGAGGGTGGGGCAGACTCAGACTATCAATCGGAAGATGATCTGGACCATCGGAGGCGGGAAGGGAGGAAGCGGGAAGAGTTTTATTACCGCCAACATTGGCATCTGTCTATCAAAACTGGGTGTTCGGGTTGTCCTCATTGATGCAGATTTAGGGGGAGCAAACCTCCACACTTTCCTTGGAGTTTCCCCTCCGGCCCTCTCCCTTCCTGACTTCATTAAAAAGAGAGTCTCCCATCTTCGCGAAGTCCTCATCCCAACGGGTATTCCGAACCTTCAACTCCTGACTGGCGCACAGGACCTCCTTAATGCGGCGGATGCAAAGAGTGTTCAGAAGCGAAAACTGGTCCGTTCCATTCAAAGTTTGGATAGCGACACGATCCTGGTAGATTTAGGAGCCGGCAACTCGTTGAGTGTTTTGGATTTCTTCTTGATGTCTGATGGAGGGATTCTGGTAGTGACGCCTGAACCCACTTCCATTGAAAATACCTATCGGTTTCTCAAGAGCGCTTTCTATCGAAGACTTAAGCAATCGGTTTCCTCTTCGTCCGTCAAGGCCCTCATTGATGGCGCAATGGATCGAAAGAATGAGATGGGGATTCAAAACCCTCATGACCTCATTAAAGCGGCGAGGCGGATGGATGAGGGAGATGCCGATAGAATTATTGAGGAAGTCGAAACCTTTCACCCCAATCTGATTCTGAATCAAGTCCGTTCAAAGAAAGATATTGAGATTGGGTTTTCGATCCGAAGCGCCTGCCTGAAATATTTTGGCATCCATCTCCACTATTTGGGCTATGTCGTCTACGATCAGGATGTGAACAATTCCATTCGGCGAAGAAGGCCATTGGTATTGGAGAACTCCAGGTCGAGGGCCGCTCAATGCGTGATGGAGATCGCCTCTAAATTAGCAAACCATCATTAGACAGCTTTACGGTTTTAACGATTGTAAACATGAAGGGAATTAAAGACCAAACTTATTATGAGATCTTAGAGGTCAGCCCAACAGCTACGGCCAAAGAGATCCAGAGGGCTTATGAGCATGCCAAAGAGACCTTTCATACCGATTCATTAGCCGTCTATTCTCTCTTTTCCGAAGAGGAGGTGAAAGAAATACAATCCGTCATTGAAGAGGCTTATCGGGTTCTGATGGATGAGACATTGCGGAAAAGTTACGACCAATCCCACTTCCAAACGGTTGGGGGGCAGCCATTGGAAAAGCCTTATGAAGCCCAAGGGGTTTCCAAAGAACAAAAGGCTTCTCTCTCTTTTACAGGCCTTTTGTTCAATCCCGAAGAGGGACTCTCTCGTGGGAAGACACTGAAGCAGGTTCGAGAAAGAATGGGTGTTGAACTCCCGACCATCTCCGAGGAGACGAGGATTAGCATAAAGATCTTGGAGTGGATTGAGGAGGAAGCCTTTGAAAAACTTCCGGCCTTGGTTTATCTCAAGGGGTTTTTAAAAAGCTATGCCCAATCCCTCGGGTTGGATCCCCAAAAAGTCATTGAAGAATACATCCGTTTGATGGGCGAGTCTAAAAAGAAATAAATCCCAAATCCCAATATTCAAATCCCAAATAAATCCAAAATTCCAATTTCCCAAAACTTTATTCTAATTTTATGTAAGTTTCTGTCATTCGAGTTTGTTTCGAATTTAGGATTTCGATATTCGGATTTCCCCGAAAAAGCCGGGGATTAGGGTTTTTCTGAAGCGAGGTCTGCTACTTTGGCGGTTAACTGTTGAGCAATGGCACTATTAAATCCGGCTATCTTTTCTCGAATCTTACCTTCCTTATCGATAAGGAAAGTAGCTGGGATACCCGTAACTCGGTAACTCCTTACTACATCTTCTGGGGCGGTTACGACAGGATAGGGGATATCCATGGACTTGACGAAGCGGCGAACGACCTCTACATCACCTTTATCCACGTTCATTCCAACCAACACAAATCCACTTTCTCGATAATTCTTATAGAGTTGAATTAAATGGGGGATGGATTCCCGACAGGGTCCGCACCGGGTTGCCCAGAAGTCGAGGAGAACCACTTTCCCTTTGAGTTGGGAAAGCGTGATCTCCTGTCCCTCAAGGGTCTTGAGGGTGAAATCCGGCGCCAAACCTGGGGTGGGTTGTGATTTTTCTTTAGAACAATGGAAAAGAAGAAATACCCCTCCCATGCAGAAGCTAAAGATCACGACCCATGTAAGAAACGATCGTTTCGTATTGTGAATCAACATTGGCTATGAGCTGGGAAGCGAAGACTAAAATTACAAACCCTTTTCAATCAAAGCTTTTAAACGGGCCTTCGGCACCGCACCGACAATCTGATCAAGAATCTTTCCGCCTTTGAAAAGGATCAAGGTGGGAATGCCTCTCACCCCATATTGACTGGGTGTAGCAGGGCTCTCATCCACATTGAGCTTGGTCACCTTAACCCTACCGGAAAACTCTTTCGCTAACTCCTCAACGATGGGACTGATGCTACGGCACGGACCGCACCAAGTTGCCCAGAAATCGACCAGCACTGGAAGGTCTGAATTGAGCACCTCAGAAGCGAAGTTCTTATCATTGACATGAACCAAATTCGAATCATCTGCCATTTTCTACTCCTTAGATTCAACTTATTTTCCACAATTATAACTTATTCAAAATGCATTCCGCCATGCGCCACGAAGGGTGCCTGGCTCTGCGCCAAAATGGAATCAGGGACAAAGCACTGAACCCTGCGTGGTTCAGGGTACGATCTGTCTGAATGAAATCCTTTATAGCCTCCTGTCCAATACATAATTGGCCAGGGTAGAAAGGGCTTCTTTCTCCTTCGAATTTGGAAAGAGACGAAGATAATCTTTCGCCCTTTCGATATATCCCTTTGCCTTTTCATGAGTATATTGGATTCCATGATATCGTTCGATGATCTCCACCACTCGGAAAAAGGCGTCTTTCGTGATGGGATTGGACTCGACAGCCTTTCGAATAAAGGCGTTCTCCTCTTGATTACAATGATGGAGTGTGGAGATCAGGGGGAGGGTGATCTTACCATCTTGGAGGTCAATCCCGATCTTCTTTCCAAATTCCTCTTCGTTGGAAGTATAATCGAGACGATCATCAATAAGTTGGAAGGCGATGCCGACATTCATCCCGAACTCGGATAATGCTCTTTCCTTTTCTTCAGATACGTTTCCAAGGATGGCGCCAATCTGCGTGGCGGCTGAGATGAGGGAAGCGGTTTTTCGAGTGATGATCGAAAGGTAACCATCTTCCGTCAAAGAGAGGTCGTTGGTTTTAATCAATTCCTCTAATTCTCCCTCCGCCATAATCGTGGTCGCCTTGGAGATGGTTTGGAGAATATCCCAGTTCCCACTCTGCACCAGAAGGGAAAAACATTTTGTAAAGAGAAAGTCTCCAACCAGGACACTTGCCTCATTTCCCCATTTGGAATTGGCCGAGTCAATGCCCCTCCGTAACTCCGCCCTGTCCACCACATCATCATGGAGCAGGGTGGCTGTATGAATAAATTCAATAAGGCTTGCCATGGAAATATGAAGATCTCCTGGATACCCGCACAATTTGGATGAAAGTAAGAGGAGTTTGGCTCGGAACCGTTTCCCCCCGCTCAGGAGGAGATATTCTCCAATCGCAGAAATGATGGGGACATTCGATCTTAGGTTCTTTCGAAACTCTTGATCCACTTTTTCTAAATCGTCCCCAATGCATTCGAGGACGATCTCCAAAGGGGATGCCTTTTCTTTCGTGAGTGCAGGCGCGCTGTTCACATAATCCATGTTAAAAAATTATTATCCCATTCAGCCATCATTGTCAAAATATTTTTCCAATACGCCCTATCGGTGGAGGGGATTTAAGCGACCTCATGAAGGATTAAGGGCTCCATGAGTTTTAATTCCGCCCCGCTGGCTTTAATAGATTCGGTAAGGATGAATTTTGCTTCTTCCCCGATGCGAGGATGAACAAACTGCAATCGCTTCGGCTCCAATTTTCCACTTCTCAATGCCACTAAGAGGTCAACGGTTCTCAACGTTGGAAAGATCAAGTAGCATCTCCCCTTGGGGGGAAGCAGGTAAGAGGCGATAGAGATCAGGTCTTCAAGCGCTCCCCTGATCTCATGGCGTGCGATGGCTTTCTCCATGGAGGGGTTGATTCTGCCCGTTCGATATTTTCGGTAGGGGGGGTTGGAGAGGACAACATCGAAAGACCCTGGTGGGAAAATCCCTCTTAGCTCTTTAAAATCCTGCTTAAGAATGGATATCCGGTCTTCAAGATGGTTCAGGACCACATTTTTTTTTGCACATTCGGCCAATCCCTTTTGAATTTCTACGCCGACAAAAGAATGAGCTTTGGTGGTGTGTGACAATAACAAGGGCAAAATTCCACAACCTGTTCCCAGATCAATCACCCTTTCATTATTCCGAATTTTGATGAATTGGCTGAGCAGAACCGCATCAATGGAGAACCGATACCCCTTTTTCTTCTGAATGATTTGGAGTTTTTCATTGAAGAACGTATCCAATGTTTCATCAGGTGAAGGGAGAAGGTTCATAAGCCAAGCTTCGAGATAGAAAATAGATTGAGTTTAATTAACATAGGGGGAGTTAATGTGTCAATCGGGTTTCTTCTTTGCCATTTGAAAAAGGGTGTTCCTCCTTCTTTTTTATTCCCATTTATTACTTAGAAAATAAAAGGTTTCGTCCATCGGTAACGGTAACGATGCCCGTATCGTCCAACGGTTAGGTTGTTCGTCCTAAGAACTTGACGTTACCCTCTGACGCTAAACGAAACGGGCCTCGTAGCCGTAACCTTAACCCAGAACCATTTTCATTGTTCGTGGGTGACGCTCCGCCATGAAGGATTAGTTAAAAAGGTTAAAATTTGTTCAAAAATATGAAAAGTTTGCACAAAAACTATCCACCTCTCATCAGCAAGATAAAGAAATTCTTTATCTAATTTCTAAGAATTTCTAATATTTTTCGCTAATTAAATAAGATACTTTGAGGTTTGGTATGGATATTGCTTTATATTTTCCTTGACAATATAATGATAAGAGGTTAATTTTTAACAAAATTTTGTTTTTTTTAATGCTCATAAACCAATTTTGTGAAAGGGAGGAGGTTTTTATGAGAAGGTTAATTGGTGTCTTTTTTGCCACGATTTTGATGTTTTCCTTCTGTTTTGTTCTTCCAGGATTGACACAAGAGACAAAGGAGACGGAAGGCGTGTATACCATCAAAAAAGGAGATACGCTCTGGGATATCTCCTCTAAATTTTTGAAAGACCCCTTTCTTTGGCCAAAATTGTGGGAAAGAAATCCTTATATTACCAATCCCCATTGGATCTATCCAGGGAATCCTATTCGCCTTTCCGCGATTGAGCCAGTGAAAAAAGAGGAACCTAAGAAGGTTGTCGAGGAGAAACCTAAAGGAGTGGTTAAAGAACCAGAGGTTAAAAAGGTGGAACCCCCCTTAGTAGAAAAGAAACCAGGGTTGGTCGCTGAGGTGAAACCTGTCCCTGTAGAGGGAAAGCCACCCGCCTTTCCTGAGGCTCGTTCTGCGGGATTTATGAGCGATATTGAATACCGGGGGATTGGCCTTATTTTAGAGAGCAAGGAAGGAAAAAGCCTTATGTCGGAGGGCGATATCGCCTACCTGGCCTTCAAAACCCCAGAGTCCATTTTGATTGGAAATAAATATACAGTCTTTCGCGCTTCAGAAGAGATAAAACATCCCGTCACTGATAAAAAGGTTGGGAGAAAGTATAACATCATAGGAAATGTTCAAATCATCGACCAATATGGCAATTTCTTTACGGCAAAGGTCATTGAATCCTTCGATGCTATTATGAAAGGGGATTTTGTCAAACCTTATTTGAGGGAAAAGATGGAGGGTGTGGTAGGGAAATAGTACAAACTAATTAAATAATTGTAATCAAATTAACCTGCCTTCGTCCGCCAACCTGCTTGCCGAACAAGTTTTTTGGCAGGCGAGCGCGGGCCTCGCGCAGGCGGGGCCCCAAGCACCATCATCAAAGGATAATGAGAAATCTTGCCTATGGCAAGCGGGTATTTTGGATTTGGTGATTGGAAATTTTATCTGGGCTTTGGAGATTCACCTTTTATCTCCTGAGCCTTTTTTTATCACCTGACCCAACTTCAGTCTATAAAGCGCTCTCTCACCTGAGGATCTTTATGGCCGAAGATATTTTTTATTGGTTGGCCTTAAGCCTCACCCCCGGGGTTGGGAGCATCCTCATCAAACGGCTCTTGGATCAATTCAAGACCCCGGAAGCTATCTTCCGCGCCCCGATGAAGGAATTATTAAAAATTGAAGGGTTGGGAGAAAATGGTGCTCGTGAGATCCAAAAGGGTCCTTTGGAAAAAGCGGTGGGAAGGGAGTTGTCTTTATTGGAAGAGGCGGGAGGAAAGATTGTTACTTTAATGGACGATGACTATCCAAAGCGTTTGAAGGATATTTACGATCCTCCCGCACTGCTTTATCTCAGGGGGGAATTAAGAAGAGAGGATGAATTGGCCGTTGCCATTGTCGGAAGCCGAAAGACCTCTCCTTATGGGAGATGGATCACAGAAAAGATCGGTCAGGATCTTGCCCGTTATGGAGTTACCGTTGTGAGCGGAATGGCGAGGGGTATCGATTCAGTGGCTCACAAGGGAGCGCTTCAAGGAGGAGGGAGAACGATTGCAGTGCTGGGTTGTGGTGTAGATGTGATCTATCCCTCTGAGAATCGAAATCTCTTTTATCAAATCATCGAACATGGGAGTATCCTTTCCGAATTTCCGATGGGATCGCCTCCCGAGGGAGGACACTTCCCAAGACGAAATCGGATCATCAGCGGTCTTTCCATCGGAGTGGTCATTGTCCAGGCCAGCTCAAAGAGTGGCTCCCTTATTACCGCCAGCTATGCGTTGGAGCAAGGCAGAGAAGTCTTTGCCGTTCCAGGTAATGTAGGAGTCGAGGGGAGTCGGGGCACGAATCAGTTGATCAAAGAAGGGGCGAAATTGGTGGAGTCCAGCGAAGATATCCTCGAAGAGATAATACCCCAATGGAGAAGAGAGAAGGAGGCGCCCCAGAAGGCTGAGATGCCGGTTCCTGACCTCACGGAAGAGGAAAAGGTTCTCTTCAGACTTTTAGGGGAGACTCCATTGCATATCGATGCCATTATACGGGAGAGCCAATTGGATCCGGGAAAGGTCTCCAGTCTCCTTTTGGATTTGGAATTAAAAGGATTGATCTCCCAGTGGCCGGGCAAATGTTTCAGTAAAAAAATGTGATGGGAAATAGTGAATCCTTAGAGAAATTGTTGTAAAATCCAAATTCTGCTAATACGAACAGTAGTGACTGGCACCTTTTTAAATATTTGGAGCAGAAGAGAATGTCAAAAGGTTTGGTTGTTGTAGAATCCCCTGCGAAGGTCAAGACCCTTCAAAAATTTTTAGGGGGAGACTACGTCATCAAGGCTTCCGTGGGTCATATTAAAGACCTTCCAGAGGGTGAACTGGGGGTGGATCTTCAAAAAGATTTTCAACCCCAATATGTCACCATCTCTGGGAAAGGGAAGATCATTCGGGAATTGAAGAAGGCCAGCAAGGATGTGAAGAATATTTACCTTGGGCCAGATCCAGATCGAGAAGGGGAGGCGATAGCCTGGCACATTGCCGAAGAGATTGGAGATGCGGATAAAAATATTTACCGAGTTCTCTTCAATGAAATAACCCAAAAGGCGGTCTTGAATGCCATTCATCACCCTGGGAAGTTACAACAATCCAAATTTGAAGCTCAGCAGGCGAGGCGGATCTTGGATCGGTTGGTCGGTTATCAGGTCAGCCCCATTCTTTGGGAGAAGGTTCGACGAGGGTTGAGTGCGGGTCGGGTCCAATCCGTTGCTGTTCGAATCGTTTGTGAGAGGGAAAGGGAGATTCAAGATTTCGTCTCTCAGGAATATTGGAGCCTCACCGCGACGCTGAGGGGAAAAGATTCGCCGATCTCCTTTGATGCGAAACTGACGAAATGGAAGGGGAAAAAGGTAAAAATGGCCAACGAGGCTGAAGCCTTGGCCATCCAGAAAGCCCTGGAGACCGTTTCCTATTCTGTTTCAAAGATTGTTCAGCAAGAGAAGCAACGTCATCCCTTTCCTCCCTTTATTACCAGCCGACTCCAACAAGAGGCCTTTCGAAAGCTTTCTTTCTCCGCACAGAAGACGATGCGGATTGCCCAAAAGTTATATGAAGGTGTGGACCTGGGTCAACTTGGGATGGTTGGATTGATTACTTATATGAGAACCGACTCTGTGCGAGTCTCCACAGAAGCCATTCAACAGGTCAGGGAGTGGATTAAGGATCGCTTTGGGGATTCGTATCTTCCTCATAAACCCAATGTCTATAAAAGCCGCAGAGGAGCCCAGGAGGCCCATGAGGCCATCCGGCCCACTTCGATTGATTTGGAACCTGATCAGGTGAAGTCTTATTTAGATAAAGATCAATGGGCTCTTTACAAATTGATTTGGGACCGATTCGTCGCCTCTCAGATGCCTTCCGCAGACTTTCTCCAAACCACCGTCGAGATTAAAGCGGACGATGCCATTTTTATAGCTGTGGGCACGGTTCCTGTTTTCCAGGGTTTCATGGTCCTCTATGTGGAAGGAGAGGATAACCGAGAAAGTGGCAATGGAGAAAAGAGACTCCCGGCGCTCTCGGAAGGGGAAGTTTTGGAGCTACTGAATCTCACGCCCAAACAGCATTTTACCCAACCCCCTTACCGATTTTCTGAGGCAACGCTGATCAAAGAATTGGAAGAGAAAGGAATTGGAAGACCTTCTACGTATGCAGCCATTTTGGCTACGATCAAAGAAAAGGGATATGTCCGTTTAGAAAAGGGGAAGTTTTTCCCGACGGAATTGGGGTGTCTGGTAAACGACCTCCTCGTCGTCAACTTTCCCGATATTTTTGATATTGAATTCACCGCACAAATGGAAGAGAATTTAGATAAGATTGAAGAGGGCCAAAAGGATTGGGTGGATACATTGAAAGAGTTCTATCTTCCTTTCGAAAAGGACCTGGAGATGGCCAGGATCTCCATGAGGGATGTGAAAAGAGAAAAGATTCCCACCGATGCCGTCTGCGAACGGTGTGGTTCAAAGATGGTGAAGCGATGGGGGAAGAGAGGTTATTTCTTGGCCTGTTCAAGTTATCCCAAATGCCGATATACGAGAGAAGTGGAAGGGAACGGAGGGAATCAAGTGGAGACCGATGCTCGGTGTGAAAAATGCGGAAGTCCAATGGTCATCAAGACTGGAAAGTTTGGAAGGTTTCTGGCCTGCTCCAATTACCCGAACTGCAAATTCACCCGACCTTTGGATACTGGCGTCCGGTGTCCTCAGGAAGGATGCGACGGGGTGATTGTTGAACGAAGGACTCGTAAGGGGAGAACTTTTTACAGTTGTGCCAATTACCCAAGTTGCACCTACGCCTTATGGGATAAACCCATTCCCGAGAAATGTCCCCAGTGCAGTTTTCCCTTCTTGGTTGAGAAACCAGGGAAGGGCGGGGTTCTCAAGCGATGTCCTAAAAAAGAATGT
>Ga0210056_1002815_pt1 | contig 14433 bp, 15 predicted proteins | sample CryGeyCG2014_080_2_FD_183965 | JGI IMG/M metagenome (GOLD analysis project Ga0210056, IMG submission 183965) | Groundwater microbial communities from aquifer - Crystal Geyser CG07_land_8/20/14_0.80 (SPAdes) (version 2) | ecosystem: Environmental > Aquatic > Deep subsurface > Groundwater | place... | reverse complement strand
ATAATTGAAAGATATATAAAATATCAAAAGGAAGAAAAAAGTAAACAATTTAGGCTACCGGGAATATGAGATGCCCCGCCCCTTGGGGCGGGGAGTATATCACTTTTTTTTAATTTTGGGCTTTGTTTTAAGTTTGTGTGATATTGTGTAGTGAGTGTTCTTTTCTAAGTGGGCGCCCTTGACAAAAAATCGGATTCCCCTATAATAAGTTAAAGACGCTTATTAAAAGGAGGAATCCGATGGGCAAGGTTAGAGTTAACCTCACCGTAGATGTTAGTATACCACAAAAAGGAGTTTCTGTCAATATTCTTGTATATGAAATAGGGAAAATTATGCCCAGGATCTTTTTTGCACTTCTGGAAAGTGTGTTTTCTGCCGTAGAAGAAAGAACTACCCGTGAATTGAGAGCCACTTCTCCAGGACGGTATGTAAAAAATGGGCATCAGAATAGCAGTCGTCAATTGCGCACTCCTTTTGGCTTATTTCGTTATAGATTAGCACAGGTCTGGGATAAATTGGAGAGTAAAAACCTCATCCCCCTGTACAGAAAGATATTTATTCCCTCACATAGACAGTATATTGCCCAAACAACAGAACCAGGCGTAGGATTGGCCATACATCTTTCCTACAGGCGTTCCACTATGGAAACAGAGCGAATAAAGGAAGTTTCTATGTCTTACTCTACCCTTTGGCGTCACTTTCAGATGTTTGCTAAAGAGATGTGTTCCTGGCCAAATCTGAAAAAAATCCCTTACCGCTTTCTTATGGTCGATGGCACAAAGGTTTGCCTCCAAGAAAAAAACAAGCAAGGAACTCTCTCGAAGCAAGTGCAGATGCGATGGGCATTGGCTTCACTGGGTGAAAACAAGCCATTTGACCTTATTGGCTTCTGGATAGATGAAAGCTGGAACCACATTGCCCAGAAGTTAAAGCAAAGGTTAAATTATTCCCTCATGGAAGTGCTCTTTTCCGATGGAGAGCAAGGCATAGAGGAAAACCTGCTTGAAGAAGGTATGCGCCACCAGCCCTGCATACTGCACGGGAAAAGAGACTTTGCTTATATTCTTTACCAGGACGGCATTAAGAAGCCCGGTCAAGTACTTTTTCAAGAGAGCTTGAATTCAATCCCGGCAATGGGTCTTACCATGGCCAAATTAGAAAAACTTAAACCCGAAGACTACCCTCGGGTCAAAGAGCTTGCTGAGAAGACGAAACAGGGATTTAGAGAACTTCTTAACCTGCTGGATAAAGAAAGATATCCAAGTGCTCGGACCTACATAGAAAATTTCTCCCTACAGGTAAGTACCTTTTTCGATTGGTGGTTTACTACTGGCAAGTGGATCCCCTTAACTACCAACGCTATAGAGAGTAAGTTTAGCCAGGTCACCAACCGCATTAAGGCAGTTGGCAGGCGCTGGAGCAAACAAGGGCTATTGAACTGGTTGAAGGTATCAATGAACAAAATTTTCCATCCTGAAATGTGGTTTGATCTCTGGGAGAAGTACCTTGAATTAACACCTACGGTAGAAGTAAATCTTGTAAACGTTAGCTACCGTTGGGTATAAAATCACACAAAAATAAAACAACGTCTAATTTTGTGATATAATAGAAATGTCATATAAATATGACAAATTTAGTAAAATTTATCATACGAAAATGGAAAAAGACCAGATAATCACTGTTTTGAATAATTGGAATTTTTGGAATAAAGACCTTGATGTAGGAATTCTACGGGAAGATTACCTGAATAAATTAATAAAATTTATCAACACCGATAAAGTTATTTCGCTAATCGGGGTAAGAAGAAGTGGAAATAATAAAACCTTCTCAAAAGCCCTATATTTTTTTAGATGAAATTCAAAATGTTCAAAAATGTGAAAAATTTGTAAGAAGCATACAGGAAAAGAAGGAAGCGTTTTTCTTAATTACCGGTTCTTCTTCAAAATTGCTCAGTAAAGAATTGGCGAGCATCCTTACCGGAAGGCAACTATACTTTGAAATTTTTCCTCTTAAGACCCTCGTTCATTTTTATTTAAGCAACATCTCTTCCCTGATAAGCTTTAATAAAATTTCAAAATTTATAAATTTACCAGTGGAAACAATCCGTCGTTTTTCTTCTTATCTTGAAACTTCAAATTTAATATTTTTTGTAAAAAGATTTTCCTATTCTTTGAAAGAACAGGAGAATAGCCCGCGTAAAGTTTATTCCATTGATACAGGACTTTCAGAAACTGTTGGGTTTAAATTTTCTCGAAATTCAGGTAAACTCCTGGAAAATGTTGTTGCTTTAAAATTAAAACAAATTGTTTCACAAAATCCATTTTTAGAAATTTATTATTGGAAGAACCAATATGGAGATAGAGAAGTTGATTTTTTAATCAAGAAGGGTGGATTAATAAAGAGTTTAATCCAGGCATGCTGGAATGTAGAAGAAATAGGTGTAAAGGAAAGGGAATCAAAGGGTTTGCTTAAAGCAATGGATGAATTTAATCTGAAAGAAGGGATAATAATAACCGAAGATTTTGAGACGGAAGAAAAAATAAAAGATAAAAAAATAATTTATCAGCCAATATGGAAATGGCTTTTAGCTCAATGAGAAGGAGGGATTTGTGTTTCAGAGATATATTTTTAAGGACACAGATATAGAAATATTGGGCAAGAAAATTTTAAAAGTTTTGGAAAAAGTCGGTGTATTATGCCAGAATAAAGAGATATTGAAGGCATTAGAAAATAAGGGAGCAAAGGTTGATTATTTGCAGGAAACTGCCACATTTCCGCCGGATATGGTAGAGGAATTTGTGAAAATTTTCAGGAAGGAATCAAAAGATAATGACGATGGTCATAGAAAATTTGTTGCTCAACCATTGGCAGCTGTGACTACACAGGTAGCACAGTTTTTTTATGATTATGAAAAGAAAGAAAAAAGAAGTGGAAATAAAGAAGACTTTATCCGTCTTATTAAATTGGGAAATTCTCTTCATCATGAAGAGGGTGTAGGGCACGCCCTTACTTTAACAGATGTCCCTGCTGAGGTTGAGCCTCTTGAAGCAGCAATATTGCTGGCTGAATATGCACACAAGCCAAATCCTGCTTTTGCATGGAAATCTAATCAAGTAGATTATTTGATAGAAATGGGAGAGATTCTTGGGATTAAAGACTGGTTTAGTCTGGGTGCAATGTGTTTTGCCCACCCATTTCGTTTTGATAAGGATGTAGCAGACAGATTTGTTCGCCGTGTTAAAGCAGGAAAGCCTACCGGTATTACCTCAATGGCTGTTGCAGGTGTTACTACACCCGTTACTGTAGAGGGATATGTTACTGTGGCTGCAGCAGAACATATCGCTGCATGGATTGCAGCGCGAGCAATAAATCCAAAAGTTGAACTTTCCGGTTCTATGTGGGGCGGGTCAATAGATATGAGAACAGGAGCGACAAGTTACTCTTCGCTTGATGCTATGTTTTACGCTTTTGCCACAGTAGAATTTTTAAGGAGATGGTGCGGGATAAGTATTGGTGTTGGAAGCGGAGAGTATTGCGATGCAAAACTCCCCGGTTTGTATGCTGCCCTTGAAAAAGCTTATAAAGCAATGATGGTTGCTGCATTCCAGGGTGTTACTGCCACAATTGGCCAGGGTATGCTTGAATCAGGCAAAACCCTGAGTCCTGTGCAATTAATTTTAGATAGAGAGATAGGCAATGGCCTGTTGTGTCTGAGCAGAGAAATAGATACAAGTGAAGAGAATATTGCAATGGACACCATCGTTGATGTAGGTTTTGGTTTAAAGAAAAACTATCTTGAATCAGAACATACCTTAAGGCATTTTCGTTCATCTCTTTGGTGCCCGCAAATCTGGGACCGCAGCGGATGGAATGGATTTGAAAATGAAGAAAAAATATTAAAAAAAACGCAGGAGAAAGTCCGCAGTCTTGTCGCTGAATACAAGAAACCAGAGGTTGACCCTGATAAACTTTCAAAGATGCGCCAGGTTATAGAAAAAGCAAGAAAAAATCTTTTGTAGCGCTGCGATTTATCGGACATTGAATAGGGGGTGTTTATGTTAAAAACAGGAGTTGCTTATCACGGAAACAGGATTTTAAAACATGTAGAAGAGGACATGATTGACTGCATCAACCACAATTTTAATCTTGTGGTTCATATGTTTTCTCACAATGATTGGGACAGGCATCCCAACATTATGAAGGAAATCATCCAGATGACAGAAGGGTTAGGACTTGAAGTCTGGATTGATAACTGGGGAATCGGCGGTCCTCCCGGCGACAAATCACATTTCCTTTCTTATTTCCCAGACGCCCACCAGATTTATTCTAATGGGGAAATGGATCCGGTAAGAGTTTGTTTGAACAATCCAGATTTCCGCAAATTTACAAAAGAATGGGTTGATGTGGTAAGGGGAGCAGATGGCAAAACTATATTCTGGGATGAGCCTCATTTAGTTGGAAAAGACATAGAAGGTGGAAAACCAAAAGTATGGACTTGCAGATGCAAAAGATGCCAGGAATTATTCAAGGAAAAATACAAAAAAGAAATGCCTCAAGAATTTAATGAAGAAGTTGAGAAATTCAGACTCTGGACAATTATAGATTATTTTGAAGATGTAACAAAATATAGCAACAAAAAAGAAATGAAAAATGCAGTGTGCGTTATGCTTGGAGAAGGAATTGGTATTAGTCTGTCAACCATAGAGGAAATTGCTAAAATTGAGACAATGGATAACATTGGAACTGACCCTTATTGGTATGGTAGTAATGTAGAACCATATAAGCATGTTTTTTCGTCCACAAAGAATTGTCTTGCAGTCTGTGAAAAATATAAAAAAGGACATAATATATGGATTCAGGGGTTCGATGTGCCGAAAGGAAGGGAAGAAGAAATGATTTACGCTACTGATGGCGCTTATGATGCCGGTGCAAGAACTATTCTTGTCTGGGGTTATCGCGGTTCAGAATCAAATGATTATAGAGCCCTGAATCCGGATTTGGCATGGAAAGTTATTGGTGATGCTATGCTTAGAATCACCAATAAGGAAAGAGATTCTTATAAAAAAGGGGACGCCAAATGATCCTTGCCTCACAATCACCCAGACGGCGCAAAATCTTAAAAGAATTAGGTTTGAAATTTAAAGTAATACCCAGCAATATTGAAGAGGAGAGTGGAGCATATTTTTCACAAGCCCGACTCAAAAAACTTGCTATTTCTAAGGTAGAAAATGTCGCGAGGAGATTTAAAAACGGTGTTGTCATTGGCGCAGATACAGTAGTTGTATTGAGAAATAAAATCTATGGAAAACCAAAAGATATTGAAGATGCAAAGAGAATTTTACTGGATCTGAGTGGTACAACCCAGTATGTCTGGACAGCAATTGCAATCAAAGACATTCAATCAGGCAAGACAATTGTGCGCACAGTAAAGTCAAAAGTAAAAATGAAGAAACTGACGCCAGCACAGATAGATATGCTCGCCAGCAAAAATCTTGATAAAGCAGGTGCCTATGCAGTCCAGGAGGACGACCAATTCATAGAAAGTATCGAAGGCTCATTCACAAATGTCGTTGGTTTTCCAGTTGAAATATTAAAGCAAATGCTGGGTAAGTTCGGGATAATGGCTGGTTAGAAAGTTAGTGTTAACCGTCATTGCGAGTCCCGATGTCACATCAGGAGACGAAGCAATCTTTGTATTAAAATCACTTACATCGAGTGTTTAAATACCATTATATTTCAAACAAGTATCGTTTAAAGAAAGGAATTATTGATGAGCAAAATTGAAAAACAGGCAGATCTTTTTGACAAAATTTCCGGCTTGATTGAGCAGGCAAGACGAAAAGTCGCTGCCACCATCAATGAGGAGATGGTTATTCTTTACTGGAATATCGGCAAAATGGTTAAGGAAGAGATAATAAAATCAGATAGGGCAGAATACAAGGGGCAGATGGATAAGAGTGAAAATCCACCTATCGGACTTATATTATGTACTGAAAAAGGTAAAGAGCAGATTGAATTACTATTTTTGCCGAAGGACAGAATAAAGGTTGCCGAATATTTAACAAAACTGCCGGCAAAAGAGTTATTTGCTGAAAAATTGCACAAAGCAATACAATACGCACAGTTAAAATTAGAGACAAAGAAATTGTAGTGGCAGACATCGGTCTGCTTAATTGCTGGTCAATGACAAAATGAGGATGTTGTGTGGAAATGTTTTAAAATTGAATATTATCGTTCAAGCGGTCCGGGCGGGCAGAGGAAGAATAAAAAGGAGACCGCAGTAAGAATAACGCACCTGCCCACAGGGATTGTCGTGATTGCTACAGAACACCGCTTGCAGGCTCGCAACCGTGAACTTGCATTTGAAAGGATGCACGAGAAACTATTAAAATTCTATATTAAGAAAAAACCGCGCATTCCTACAAGGATACCCAGGGTTGTGAAGGAGCAGCGTCTCAATGAAAAAAGAAAGCACTCCAGGAGGAAACTTCTTCGCAGGAAGGTGAATTTTATAGTCCGTTTTCTTGCATTAATTTTTTATTTTCAAGCATTTCTGATGCAATACCCTCTGCTATAATCCTTCCACGATTCAGCAATATAACCCTTGTGCACAACTGTTCTACCATATTCAGATCATGACTTGCAATAATGAGCGTTGTTTGAAATCCACCCAACAGGGCTATAAGGTTCTTTCGCATTCCTGGGTCAAGATTGCTGGTTGGCTCATCAATTGCCAGAATGTCAGGATTCATCGACAGCACAGTAGCTATTGCTATTCTCTTTTTTTCTCCTGCGCTCAGGGCGTGCGAAAATCTCTTTTCAAATCCCGACATCCCCACTTCTTCAAGTGCTTCTTTGACTCTGTTATTAACCTCATCTTTTGATAATTCCATATTCAGCGGTCCAAAAGCAACATCGTCAAAAACCGTAGGAGAAAATAACTGGTCATCCGGGTCCTGAAATACTAAACCAACTCTTTTTCTAATCTCGTGCAGGTTGCCGTTATTGAGCCCCAGTCCAAAAATTTTCACCTCGTCCTTTCCGCGCAGTATGCCATTGAGGTGCAAAAGAAGAGTTGTTTTTCCAGCACCATTTGGACCAATTATGCCAACCCTCTCTCCTTCGTTAATCTTAAGATTGATTCCTTCAAACACGGCGCTGCCATCAGGATATGAATAACTTAAATTTCGAATTTCAATTGCCTTATCCATATTTTACCGCCTGTTAAACTATTTTTATCAAGGTTATTGCAGCTAAAAATAAACTGATATAAACCATATCCCATCTTTTGAATTTCAACTGGGAGAGCGTCCTTATCTCTCCGTCAAAACCACGGGCGCACATACTTTGATACACCCGCTCACCCCTTTCATAAGCCCTTATGAATAAGAGGCCTACCATATTCCCGATTATACGAACCTGGCGCAGGAGTTGTCCACCAAAATATCTCGACCTGTGTGCACGTTCCATACGCATTGCTTCATTTACGATAATAAAAATATATCGGTACATAAAAGCAATGGTCATAAGAAATAATTTTGGAAAATGTAAGCATTCAAGTCCCTTCAGTAACATCTGAAAATCCGTTGTGGACCCTAACAGAATCATTGCTAATACTGACAGCCAGGATTTTACAAGCACATTCCAAACTACCCAGAGCCCCCCATAACTTCCTACTACTTCTCCCTTTTTTAGAAAAGGAACAAATGCCACCACCAGTAGAACAAATGGAAAAATTACAAGTGAGCGCTTCAGTACATATCCTGGAGGGATCCGGCTTAAAAGGGCTGCTGTTAGAATAACTGTCAAGAACAATGCGAACTGAGAAAATGCAGACGGTGCGGTCAGTACAACGCAGATTATATAGGCAACAGTGCATATTATCTTTACCCGCGGGTCCAGCCTGTGAACAGGACCACCCGATTTGCCGGTTGCAAAGAATAAATGTTCCATAACCCACATACCTCAATAGCTACATTGCTTTCTTTTTTTTTATGAGATATCCAATACCCAGCGCTGCGGCAAATGTTATAATTGTCCCGACGATTCCTGCCAGCGCAGTAGACACGCCCTCGTGCTTTACGCCAGGCATTGAATAGTCAGGCAGTGGCGCACCAATCAGGGGTTCCCTTTCGCCTTTTTCCAGAAATCCCTTGTCCTCAGCAACCTTTTCCAGCCCGTCTGGAGATTGAGACGCAAACGGGGCAAGGAATACCGCAAGAGCAATTGCTATTAACAGGCCATAAATACTAACCCTTATCATTTCGCACCTCCCGGAATTTCCAGTAAATCCGGTCTGGTCTTTCCCAAAAAGCCCAGTGCCGCAATAGTAATCAATCCTTCTCCGATACCAATGAGAACGTGAACCCCTGCCATCGCTGGCAGAGCTACTTTCAGAGGAACAGTTCCCGAAATCGCAAGTTCAACTGAGCAGGCAACTGCAGCAAGCACTATGGATACCAGGCTTGCAGCAAAAACCGCAATTGTCCTGCTGCCTACTTTTCTGAATATCAGGTAAAGGTAGTAGCCAAGCACTGCTCCTATAATTCCCATATTGAATATATTTGCACCCAACGCAGTAAGACCTCCGTCCTGAAATACAAAACACTGCACAACAAGAACTGCTGTCATTACAAGTAATCCCATTGAGGGACCAAGCAAAATTGATGCCAGCACTCCTCCCATAAAATGCCCACTTGTTCCTCCAGCAACTGGAAAATTGAGCATCTGTGCTGCAAATATAAAGGCTGCCATCACTCCCATCAGCGGGATTTGTTTCTCACCGGCCTTTTTCGAGGCTATCCTTGAAGCAACCCCCACTGCAAAGCCAGATACAACTGCAAGAGTCACCCATGTCTTTGCATTTAGAAACCCATCAGGTATGTGCATTTTTACCCCCTCTCTATGTTAAAATTCATAGTGCAGACCTACAGTACCTATTTTACTCTCACCTGTCCTGTCTCCACTGTAGCCGAGATCCACCGCCAATCCTTCCCGAATTCTATACCTTGCTCCCACAAGCCAATTCTGTAACCCATCCTTATCGCCTGAGGTTTCACAGCCCACATCAACTTTCTCAAATCCATATATCAATGCAATCGCATAAGATATAGAGCCGGGCAAATTTGAATTTCCAGTTGCACTGTAACCAAGATTAATATCCACTTCAACCGGGCCAAATTCTCTGGTGAATGCACTGTTCAGCGAATAGGCAGACCCACCTAATTCGTGAGAAAATGAAACGGCAACCAAATCTTTCAGCGCGGCAAATTTTAAAGAAAGACTTACCGGACTTAATCCTTCGGGTTGCGCAGGAACAAAAGTATGCGCAAAACCTACGCCTATATCCATTTTTTCAGTTAACCCGTGCTTAAATCCTATGCCGAGGTTTCCCTGGCCAACACCAGCGGCATCTCCAAAATCATATCCCAACTCCAATTCAAACTCTCCGGGCCCAACCGTCCCAGCGTCATCCGTGCTAAAAGGACGCGCTGCATACACATTCCCAACACACAACACTACTCCACACACAACTCCTGACCCCACAATCAAAACCATCATCCACCTTTTCATGAAAACCTCCTTTTGTGTTATTTTTTATCCGCCACCCCCCGGGGCACCCGCCGAAGCGGGTCGGGTACCCGTTAGTGGCGGACCGCTACAATTTTTTTCCTGCTGTGGCCCTTGCGATTGTACAGTGGCGCACTCCTTTTAGAGAACGCAGCGTATCGGCAAGTTTTTCAACATCTTTAACCCTTCCTCTGACCACTACAATCTCCAAACAATTGTGCTTATCGAGATGAACATGCTGGGAAGAAACAATTATTTCATGATAGTCATGTTGAATGTCGATAATTCTGTTTGCTAATTCCCTCTGTTCGTGGCCGTAAACAATTGCTATTCCTCCTGCAACCTCGCCTTTTTCCTCCCATTCCTTTTCAACGAGATTTTTGCGGACAAGGTCGCGGATTGCCTCGGAGCGATTTGAATATCCTTTTTTCGCTATAAATTTATCGAAGTTTTTCAATAGTTCTTCTTCAATTGACACTCCAAATCTCAGAAGCCCCGCCATTTATTTCTCCATAGTAGCACATTTTTTATAATTATAGCACGAATTATAGTTTTTGTCAAGTTTTCGGCAAAAATTTTCGGCAAAAATAAAAAAAATCTGAAATTTCTGAAAATTTAATTTTTGCTAAACAGACATCTGAGCAAATAATCAGATTTTCTTGCCGACGGCAAACATATCTATTGAATTTTCCCTGCAGATACTTTGGCTTTTTTATTATACACCCTTACTCCATAAACGTGTGCACTGGGGCTTCCGTTAGTGGCATTGATCTGGAGTTTAAGTTTTGAAGATTTGACCGGGGCAAAATTATGAATTTTATAGCGATGGTAATTTTCCTTAATTTCTAATATTCTTTCCCAACCGCCTTCTTTTTTGTAGTAGAGAGTATAATCTTTGACACAGTTGGGTGATTCCGGATTCCTGAGCACTTCCTTATTGTAGAAAGTTGAATTCAGGTTTGTGTCAAAAGTTATTTCTATCCTGTTGAAAGAAACTTCCTTGCCAAAATCCAGTTCCAGGCTCTGGGGAAAACCTTTTTCCGGGTCAGAAATCCAGACATTTGTCCATTTCTCCGGGCGGTTAACTCCATTTAAGACATTTTGCGCCTTAAATGGTTTCTGTGTCGGTGTTATTTTCATTGAATAATAAAAGTGCAGAGCCGGGAAGCTTCTCCAGAGAACCGGCATACACTTTTCTACTGGGGTAACGCCTGTCGGAATAATACCTTCGTTATAACTCCAGTAAATATCTTTGTCCCACCCATCTTCGGGGCACCCGCCTCGGCGGGTCGGGTACCCAATCCAGACCCAGTACATCTTTTCCTGTTCCATGTTGAGATTGAAGTCAAATTTTACCCAGTTCTTTGAACCTGCCGGCATTTTTGCTTTTGATAGCGCAATCTCTTTCCTTATATCATAATCCCATATGTGATTAGCCATGCAGAGGTGAAGTTCCAGTTCCTTATCCTGGTTTGATTTATTTTCAAGGTAAAGTTCAACTGAGTCAATTTTTTTCTCGGAAACCGGAAACAATTGTCCTCTTGGAATGTCAAAACAATGTGCTTTTTCTCCCTGCGCAGAAATATCAAGTATAGTGTCGCTGGACGCAGATATTTTTGCATTCTTTGCCAGGTCAAATTTATCTTCATTTTTAATAAAAGGTATATAACAGTCCCGCTTTAATAAAAGTTGCTGCAGTTCTTTAATATGTTCAGGGAAAATGTCTGTGGGAAGCAGTTTGTATTTTTTACACAGATATGTTGCTGTGCCAGCTGTCTGACCGGTCATAGCACAGGTTGCCATTATTCTCGTTGTACCAAGAGCAACATGCGTGACGCTTATATTGCGTCCTGCCATAAAAAGATTACTTATGTTTTTTGAATACAGGCATCTGTATGGGATGCTGTAAGGATAAACCCATCTTCTTTCCATCTCTGCAAGGCCCTTCCCGCTTGGTTCAGGAAGGTCCTGTCTTTTTAATATTCCTCCGATTGTGTGCAGGTCAATATACCAGCCTCCATATGCAATGCGGTCAGGAAATGGAACCGCGTTCTTTACGTCATTCTGAGTGAGTATATAGTCTCCGACAAATCTGCGGGACTCTCTTTTACCGGGCACACTGCCTACCCAGTTAAGCACAAGATTTTCTGCCTTATGATTTCCTGTGTTTTTTATGTGGTCCCACAAACCCATCAGTTGGGCAAGCAATACTTCCTTTATTTTTTCGTTGTCGTCAATTGTGTTATATGGAAAACCAACTTCAATCCACCAGTGCCCTGCGGTAGAAACATTTCCATGCTCATCGGCATGATGTCGACCTGTCAAGTCCTCTTCTTTTGGAAATTTTGCTGCCCAGGAAGGAGGAGCAAATTTTACAGGATAACCAATATCCCTTGCTTCAAACATCAGGCTGTTTCCCATTGTTGCCTTTGTTTTTTTGGCAGGGGCAAGCGATTCATTAAATTCCTTTTTTGATTCTTCCCCGATTCTGAATTTTGCACCTGCAGAAAAAGCAAGAGCACCATCCCCACTTGCATCTATAAAAAGATTTGCTTGAAGGATGAACTCTTTTTCACTTCCCAGTTGCACACACGCCGCACCTTTTATAAAGTTTTTTCCTTTCATAACTGCCCTGCGCACAGAAGTATTCAGGAAGAGGTCAATGTTTTTCTCCTGTTTTACACAATCATAAAGAGTAAGGTCCCATATAGAATTAGTAACTCCTTCCATAAGTCTGCAACGCCTTACTTTTGCTTCTGTGTTCAACTCTTCAATTATTCCTGTTTCTTTTCCCCAGGAATGATAATTTCCGCAGCCACAAACTGGCACGCGGATTTCATTGGATGAATTTCCTCCAAGAACAGGACGCTCCTGAACAAGTGCAGTCTTGCACCCAAGCCGTGCAGCGCTTATTGCCGCACATACTCCAGCCAGCCCACCGCCAACCACTACCAAATCATATTTTTTGCCATTCTTTAGCATGGAATTCCACCCCCACTTTTATCCTCCCCCATCGAGGGGGAGGAATCTGTTTTTATGAGTGATTAAGTCTATTATACCACACTTTTCATTTTTGTCAATGAAAAGAAAAAAAATCTGAAAACTTGGCTTTTTGTTAAAAATATGATATTATATTTCTGTAAATAATCAAAAATGATTATTAAAGGAAATAATGAGATACATAGATTTTAAAAAGAAATTTATGGATTTTCCTTTGCTTTTCTCTGCAAGGGCAGGTATTTCAGGCGAAGAAGAGCAGGTTTTTAAGAATCAGCTGAGCAGGTGGGTGAAAAGTGGACTGATTTTAAAACTCAGGAGAGGAATTTATATTCTAAATAAAGATGACCGAAAGGTTCATCCTTCACGCTGTTTTCTTGCAAATCAGTTATATTTTCCCTCTTATGTGAGCAATGAATACGCCCTGGCATTCTATGGACTGATTCCTGAACGGGTTGTTGATATTACTTCTGTAACCACAAAAAAAACTTCTGTATTTAAAAATGAGTTTGGAACTTTTATTTATCAACACATCAAAAGAGATTGCTTTAACGGTTTCAGCGAAGCAAAAGACGAAAATAATTATACTTTTTTAATTGCCCGGCCAGAAAAAGCAATTGTAGATTTTTTTTATTTTAATCTTCAAAATTTTAAAAAATATGACCATTCAATTTTTGAAGAATCTTATCGCTTTCAAAACTTTTCTGATTTAAGCAAAAAGAAAATTATTGATTTTGCAGTAAGGTTTAAAAATAATAAACTTCTGGATGTTGCAAGGACATTCTGTGAATTAATTAAGAAAGGATAGATATGCTGGAAATTCTAAAAGAGGAAATTAAAAAATTTAATACAATTTAAGAATATCCTTTTTGAAACAGGATTATCTCAATTTCCGCAACAGAAGTTAATGGTAAGACTGGAAGTGGACACTAATCCGCCAGAAGGTTTTAACAGGGATTTTTATGACCTTCTCTGGTTCCTGGGAAGGAAAATTAAGCCAAACTTCAAAGTTTTGAATAATGCTATTCATCAGACCAGGGGAAAATCAGACATGATAAATGAAGATAACCTTAATCAGTTTTTCATAGAAAAGTTATCAGAGGTTGATTTTGGAAAAGTGAAAAGAGATGTTGCCCGGCTGCCCGCACACTATCGAGCCCAGAAAATTATCCCTGTCAATTATTGGAATGCGAACATCTGCTATACCGAATCTGCACTTTGTAAAAAAGGGAGTTTTCGTCATGCGAGCCCTTTTTGCTTTTTCCTGTTCGTACTTGCTGCATAATTTAACTTCAGCCGGGCAGAACTTGAATACCATACACAGTGGACTTTCGTGACTTGAGTCGTGTGGGTCATATAAAGTTTCTCATCGGTTTTTGGAAAGTCCTGCGGATTTTTCTTGACATTTGTGTAAAATTATGTTATAATATGTTTAACAAAACAATAGACGGAGGTTAGACATGGAAACTAAAATCAAAAGCAAAGAAAGGACTATTGGAGTAAGAGTCCCTGCTGTGCTTTATGATTATCTGAACAATGTTGCCCACAAGCAATACAAAAGTATTTCTGAGGTAATAAGACAGATTATTGTCGAGAAAATAGAAGACGAATTCACCATTAAAGAGTGGACAATGATCGAACAAGCACTGGCAGAGTCTTATAAGGAAAAAGGGATTAATTGGAGAAAAGCGTAATCCCGAAGGGATGGCTTCGCCATATGACAAAGTTCGAGGTCCGGCTGCACAAGAGAGTGCTTAAGTATTATAGAAAATCTGTAGAAAAAACGAGAAAGGCATTGGTAGAAGACTTTACGCTGTTAGAAGATAATCCTTTCTATTATCCAGGAAAGATAAAACAATTAAAGTG